>Ga0118677_10006877_pt1 | contig 19074 bp, 9 predicted proteins | sample AliMusrvi5mmetaG_FD_86154 | JGI IMG/M metagenome (GOLD analysis project Ga0118677, IMG submission 86154) | reverse complement strand
AAATTATATTGTATCACATTTTGCACTTTTTATATATATTAAACAAAAATGTTTTCAATATCTGCGATTATTTTACTATTTCGTGAGGAAATGGTGTTGTTTTCGCGGGACGGAAAACCCGTCCCCTACAGCAAAGGATGAAAGCCCCGCCCAACATTTATGATTTACCCAAAACTTCTTCGACGAATACCCTTACCACTTCGGGGTCAAACTGGGTGCCGGCGCATCTTTTCAGTTCATTGATTGCTTCTTCTTCGCGCAGTTCTTTTTTATACAGCCTTTTTGAAATCAGGCTGTCGTAGGTATCGGCAACGGCAATAATCCTTGCCTGCAGCGAAATTTCTTCGCCGCTTAAAGCCCTCGGGTAGCCTTTGCCGTCCCACCTTTCGTGGTGTTCCAAAACAAACTCCGCGATTTCCGAAAATTCGTTTGAAGTTATCAGGATTCTGTAACCGATTTCGGGGTTTCTCTGAACGGCCTTCCAATCTTCGTTCGTTAATGTCCCCCTGCTTGTTATGACGCTTTCATCGATGCCTATTTTGCCGATGTCATGCACAAGCCCCGTCAATTTTATCTGCTTTACCTCATACTCGCTGAAATTCATTTTTTTCGCGATGGCCGCGCAGTGATGGCTGATTCTTTGCGAATGTGATTTTTCCAATTCGTTGATTTCAAAAAGCCTGTTCATTATCATAAATATTATTCTGTTCTTGAAGCTTGAGCTCTCGGAAATCCCCTCCGCGCTTACCTCGTCTTCCGCTTTTTTAAGCAGGGCATCCATCTCGTCATATATTCCGCTTCTGACGGATTCGCCGATTGAAAGCGAGAAAACGATGTTGCCTATTTTTTCTTCCGAAATAGCTTTGTTCAAACGGGAAACGAGGATGTCCGCGTTTTTCGCGTCGTAAACGGACATGAGGATGACAAATTTCTCCTCGCCGACCCGCACCACAATGTCATCCGGCCGGCATTCGCTTCTGAAAACATTCACAACCTTTTTCAGCAGTATTTCACCGAATTTGTAGCCGTATGTTTTATTTGTCATGCTCAGCCCTTTTACATCAGCCATTACAAAAGCAAAAGGCAAAAACAAATCATCTTCCAATTTTTTCATTTCACTGTCGAAGTTCCTCCGGTTATATTGCCCGTCCATTTGATTTTGACCGGATGCCGGGTTAATCAGTTTTGTATTATTTCTTCCTTCCGTATAATCTCCGAATATCAAAATTGTGCCTTCCATTTTCCTTTTTATTTGGATAACAGGCAAAACAACTGCTTCGATGTGGCGCAATTTTCCGTCTTTCGAAACAAGCATGATGTTCCCGAATTCGCTTGTTTTTCCGGTTTCGAGCACTTTTTTCACGATATTGCCGCTTAGTTCCCGCGTGGCGTCGTTAATGATTTTGAATACCTTATCAACCGGTTTGCCGGCTGCATCATCCGGGAGCCAGCCGGTCAGCGTTACCGCGGCGTCATTCATCATCGTTATCAGGCCGGAATCATCGGTGCAAATAATGCCGTCACTGACTATTTGCATCAGTGTTGTCAGCCGTTTCCTTTCGATTTCCAAAGACATCCCGGTTTCTCTTTGGCTTTTAATTTCTTCATGCAGGCTTTGATTGTTTTTTGCGAGTTCCCTGCCGAGAAAATACGCTTCGAGGCTGTTGAACACTCTGATCAGCACATCCTCGGCCTGAAATGGCTTTGTAATAAAATCAACGCCGTCGGCTAAAAATTCAGCGGCTTTCCCTCTTGAGTCTTCAGAAGCGATGAGGAAAATGACCGGTATGATGCTTGTTTCCGGCTCGCTTTTCAGCATCCTGCATAATTCATAATCATCAATCCCGGTAAAATTCACCCCTAATATAATTAAATCCGGCTTCTTGATTTTTACCGCGGCAAGCGCCGCGTCAGCCGAAGTTTCTCGCCTGACCTTATAACCTTTATCGTTTAATATCTGTACCAGCATATAGTGGTCCTCAGCCGAATCGCCCGCCAGCATAATATCGGCATTTAAAATTTTGTCTTCATATGTATTCTTCATTGGATATTATACTCCTGTCATCAGTGTTTCGGCGGAAAAAAGCCCGTCCCGCAGTACTATTTTGTTTGGTTTAATATTATATCACATTTACAACTTTTTGGGTACTGTTCCCACGCAAGCTCATTCGGCGGGAACGCCCGCCCTACGATTTTTTATTTAAAACATTGCTAATAAAAATGCTTACAATCTCCGGGTCGAACTGTTTGCCGGCGCAATTGCCTATTTCCGCAATTGCTTCTTCCTCGCTTAATGCCTTTCTGTAGGGCCTGTCGGATGTCATGGCGTCAAAAGCATCCGCCAAAGAAATAACCCTTGCCTGCAAGGAAATTTCTTTGCCCGCCAGGCCTCTCGGGTAACCCTTGCCGTCCCATCTTTCATGATGTTCGAGAACGCAGTCCGCAATTTCCGAAAATTCATTGACCGCGCTTAATATTCTGTAACCAATTTCGGAGTGCCGCCTTATTTCAGCCCACTCGTCATCTCTTAATTCACCCGGATTGTTCAAAATCATCTCGGCAATGCCGATTTTGCCGATATCATGCATAAGCCCCGCCAGCCTGAGCTGGCTGACCGAATTGTTATCGAGCCTCAGCCTTTTCGCGATCATCTCGCAAAGCTCGCTGACCCTTTTTGAATGCAGCATTTCCCGGTTGTTCTTTTCATAAAGCGTGTTCATAATCAAGTCTATTGTCCGGCTGCGCATGCTCGAGCTTTCGGCAAGCTTATGCCGGTACATATCATCTTCCGCTTTTTTGAAAATTTCATCAATGCTTTCGATAATATTTGTTTTTACGGCGTAGCCGATTGAAAGAGACAGAATAATACTCTCGCTGCTCTCGCCGGCCTGCCTGGTTATCTCGGTATTTATATTTTCAATAATCCTCTCCGCATCCCGGTCGTTTGTTTCAGGCAGCAAGAGAACGAATTCGTCCCCGCCTATTCTTGCCGCAATGCCTGAACCGCCGCAAGAATCGGCTAATATACCGGCAACTTTTTCCAGAATCAAATCTCCGGCTTTGTGCCCGAAAGCGTCGTTTGTCAGTTTCAATCCATTCACATCGGCCATAACAAGCGTTAACGGTATGCATTTATCTTCATCCAGCATTTTTATGGAATTGTCAAAATATCTGCGGTTTTTAAGGCCGGTAAGCTGGTCATGATAACTTAAGTAAAGGATTTCGGCTTCTGTCTTTTTCCTGTCCTCAATATTGCGGGTGACGCCGACAATCTCCACTTCACCGTCCACATTGTACCTGTACTTCGTCGATTCTTCCACCCAAATTACATCTCCGTTTTTACAGGTCTGCTGGAGTTCGTTCGTATAATAATTGGAAGCTTTCGGGTGCTTCTTGAAATATTCAAGGTTTTTAATGACCGAATACCTGACAATCTGCATCGACTCGGGCGTAAAGGACGCTTCCACCCCCAACTTTATTGCTTCATCCTGCGTATATCCTCTCAAATTACATACGGAAGGGCTCATGTAAGTATATGCGTTTTTGTCTAAATTAAGAACCCATATTACATCGGACGCGAATTCGGTTATCAGCCTGTATTTTGCCTCGCTTTCCATTAAGTCCTGCACAGCCTGTTTGCGCCCCGAAATATCTGTTATGAAATTCAATGTCGCGGGGTCTTCATTCCATTTGATAAGAACCGACTTGATTTCGACCCATTTAATTTCATTTTCTTTTGTCACAATTCTGAAATCATATTGGTTCACAGAATTCCCGTCTTCTGCACGGGTTAAATGGCTTTCTATAACAAATTGCATATCATCGGGATGAATGAAAGTTGAAACAGGGAGTGTCAGCAATTCATCTGTGGAATAACCTGTGAGCGTTTCCGCAATCGGATTGCAGAGTTTCAATTTTGTATCCTGCTCAACGAATACGGTTTCAACGGCATTTTCAAACAAAAGATGATACTGTTCCCTTGATTTTTTCAGCTTGTCCTCTGCTATTTTTCGTTCTGTAATATCACGCATCACGCAGCTGTCGTGCGGGATACCGTTTAAGGTAATTTTCTTTGCGGAGATAAGAACGGTAATTTTTGTTCCGTCTTTCTTATTAATAACCGATTCAAAGTTTTCGCAAATTTCTTTTTCGGCGATTTTGTCGAATAAATACTGACGGTCAGCAATATTTTCATAAAGATTGATATCCAGGCTTGTTTTACCGATTGTTTCCCCGCGGGTGTACCCGGTAAGGTTTGTAAACCCTTCGTTAATATTCCAAATGATTCCGTCGGCTATGCTCGAAATAAAAACGCCGTCAGGGCTTGTGTTGAAAATGGACTCAAAACGATCTTTCGCCTCCCTGCCGGCGGTAACCAAACGCTGGTTTATCAGGGTAATAAACCCGTATGTCCATATGGTGCTTGCAAATAATACGCCGCCATACATGCCGGTTTGCATCAGCATTGTCGCATTCGCATCGGCAAGCTGTTTCACGGTAAGCGTTAAAACAATGCCGATTATACAGATAACGCTGAAGGACAGAAACCCGATTGAAAGGAATTTCGCCCAGAATACAGACAGCCTGCTCCTGTATTTGTAAAAGCTCCGGCCGATTAAAAAAGCGATTACAGCAACGCCGGCCAAAAGCATTGTCCGCCGGACGAAGTAGTTATAAAAATGAGGTGTTGTGAAAAATATATTCAGCAGCACAAATACTAAGCAAAAAGCGGTAAGCGCTTTTTTATTTTCGCGCAGGCCAAGGAACCGCATCACGCCGATATATATAATGGTCAGGGCAATTAAACTCAGGGAATTATTGGCAACAATAGCCAACAAGCCATACGGCGAAGGAAAATTATGAAACTCATAAAAAGCAAAGCCAAGCGCCGCGCATAAACCGCCCATAGTCCACCAACCGGGGCCTTGAATAGCCCTATTCTTCCGATACTGGTAAAACATAACAGAGACTTGCATTAAATTTGTAATGCTCAGAGCGACAATAAGCGTATTAACATTCAGATTCATAAAAGTCCTCCTGACGCAGATGATATGTAAAAGATAAACTCTTTAAATCGAACGGGTTAAAACGTGAAGCCAATTGCAATTTGAGAGAAACAGCTTTTAAACTGTTGCTTCTTTTTCCGCCTTCAAGCTTTCTTCTTTTTGCCTTATTTCTCTCATCGTCTGCAGTTCATTCATGACGCGCTTTCGTTTATCACCGCTGAAGTCAAAAAAGAGCATGGGAATCAAAGCAAGAATTTGGAATAATAATGAGCCGCCTGTCATCAGCAAAAACAAATTTTTTCTGACAGGCACTGTCAGCGGGGCATTCGGGCGGTCGGTCGGGTAGCCTGTTTTAACAAGTAATTTTGCGGCGATAACACCAATCGGCAATGTGCACAGCCAATTAAACAGCCCTGTTACATAGTTGAAGGTGCATTCGTTTCTTTCGCCCGTCTGCCACTCCGAATAATCAAACAGTTCAAGGTCCATGACCTGCCCGCAGACATTAAAACCGAATGTCCAGCCGCCCCAGCTGTAGCATAACATATTAATAAAATATTTCTTGATGCGCGTGGTTTCAAAAAACAAACCGCTGAGCGTAAAGAAGGATATTAGACTGCCCGTTAACTGCCACAGCATTGTGGTGATGACAAGCTGTTTGTCGGAAAACCGTTTTCTTATCATCGGGGTTAACGCCAGCGAGATAACGGAGGGAATCGTCTGCGTTAGCGAGAACATAAAAACCAGCCAGCCGATTTCAGGTTTGAACGAATGCCCGAAGACGTGCAGTTCAATGCCTAAATAATATTTGAGCACGATCAGGTTGAATGACGAACCCGTTATACCGCCCCAGGCGCTTATCATATTTGACACCTTTTTAAGCACCAGCGGCTTATTTTTCAGGATTGCTCTGGTTACGCCGATAATATTTGTCGGCTTTTCCGCCGGGTCCTTCTTCGGCGCCGGTATTCTTATCTGCCTGACATGGTTGAAAGCCAACGCGAAAATAACGGATGTTATGGTGAAGAGAATCGTCCCATAGAAAAAGAAGTATGCATTTGCTTCATTCGTTCCGTTTTTATACGGCACGACGCTTGCAAACACAAGGATTATGACGGACATTAACGGGCCGGTTAAGCTGCCGCATACGCCCCCGACGGCATTGTTGATGGTGCCCAGCAGCCCTCTTTCCCTGGAGCTTGGCGTCATTCTGATGCCCAAAACGGTTCCGGCATTGCCTAAATAAGGCCCGATAACCGAGAGCACTACGTTGATGCCGCAGAAATAGATGATTTTCAGTGTGTCGGTCATCCCGGGGAACATAATAGCCACCGGCACGGAACCCAATACACCCAAAAACGCTGAAGGAATTATAAGCAGATAAACAATCTTTTTGTAGTTCGTCATTCTGTCCGAAAGCCTTGCGGCAAAAAGATTGTAAGGCTGGACAAGGATGGAGATGACCATATTGACCGTGGCAAGCGTCACAAACGCCTCCGGGCTGAGCTTCAGGAAGATGGTGGTTACCATGCCGCCCCAAACACCCAAACCGCCGCCCTTCAGCCCGTCGGAAGCGGTATTCAGGGTGCTGAATATATACTCGCGCAATGTAAGGTATTTTTTGTTTTCAAGATTTTCACTTAACGGCGGCTGTTCGCCGCAGTTTACTCCGTCCAACGGAACATCCGGACCGGCATCCGGCGTTAAACCCATTTGAAATTCATCGCTCATATTGTCTGCTCTCATATCTTAAGATTTGGTTTGATAAATAACACTGCCAAAAGTTGACGGGCGCAGCTCATTGTAAAAAATCCCACCACCGCCTCGGCGGTCCCCTTTTCTCCGAAAGCAGGCACCCTTTTGTCACTTCGTGACATTTCCCCTAACAGGGGAATTCCCCTTTCACAAGGGAGGTAAATCGGAAAACTCATTAATCCCCCTTGTTAAAGGGGGAAACCGGCTTTAGCCGGAGGGGGATTGGTTATCAATCAAGGAAGTCCCTGAGCCTTTTGCTTCTGCTGGGGTGGCGGAGCTTGCGGAGTGCCTTTGCCTCGATTTGGCGGATGCGCTCCCTGGTGACGTTGAATTCCTTGCCGACCTCTTCAAGGGTGTGCGACTGGCCGTCCGCCAGGCCGAAGCGAAGGGCAAGCACCTTTTCCTCCCTTGGGGTCAACGTCTTCAACACATCGCTGATTTGCTCTTTTAACAGCAGCATCGAAGCGGCATCGGCGGGCGCCGGCGCGTCGTCGTCGGGAATAAAGTCGCCCAAGTGGCTGTCCTCTTCCTCGCCGATAGGTGTCTCGAGCGAAACGGGTTCCTGCGCGACACGCAGAATTTCCCGCACCTTTTCCACCGTCATGTCCAGCTCGGCGGCGATTTCCTCCGCGGTCGGGTCTCTGCCATTTTTATGGAGCAGCTGGCTGTTGGTTTTTTTAACCTTGTTGATGGTTTCAACCATATGCACGGGGATACGGATGGTGCGCGCCTGGTCGGCAATGGCCCTGGTTATCGCCTGCCTGATCCACCAGGTCGCGTAGGTGGAGAATTTGAATCCCTTTGTATAGTCGAACTTGTCAACCGCCTTGATTAAACCGAGGTTGCCTTCCTGAATTAAATCAAGGAACTGCATGCCTCTGCCGACATAGCGCTTCGCAATGCTGACAACCAAGCGCAGGTTGGCCTCGGCAAGCCTTTGCTTCGCGGGCAGGTCATCCTCGGTAATACGCTGGGCGAGGGCTATCTCCTCCTCGGCGGAAAGCAGCGGAACATTGCCGATTTCTTTCAGATACACCTTAACGGGGTCGTCCATCGCCGCGTTTTTCTCAACGCCGCCCATGTCGGCCGATTTTGGGATATCCAAATCAAACGCCAAACTGTCAAGCATGGCGTCGCCGAAGTCATCGATAATCTCGATGCTTTGGCTTTCAATGATGTCATAGAGCTTATCGAGTTCCTCTATGTCGTAATCCATTTCCAAAATAACCGCGTCAATTTCCTGCGTGGTCAGCTTGCCGGTCGCTCTGCCTTTTTCCAAAAGCATTTTTACAGCTGATTTCTTTTCAATACCGTCCATGAAAAATCTCCTTCACAATATAAATTATCTAATCCTTTAGTACTACAAATTTAGGTGTCCTTTTTTTGAAACAGCTTCAAGAATTCCTCATCGCTGATTTCCGCCGGGTTAATCACATCCTGTTTTTTCCTTTCATCAGCCAGCACTTTTATACAGTCATCGCACTCGGCGATGGTGTTGGAAATTTGTGAGCCCATTACAAAAAGCTTTGTTAGCCTGTCCATCTCGTCATCCGAGAAATCTGCGGTAAGCAGCGTAAGTTCGATTTCCTTGCCTTCATCAAGCCTTTCATACAGGAGCGCGAAAACCCTTTTGTTGAAATCCGTGATAAAGTCATCCGGGGAAACTTTTGCGCGGAGCTTTTTAAAAAAATCGGGGTTGTTAAAGAGCGTCGCTATCAGTGTTTCCTCCGCTTTCGCAGCCCTTAAGTTTTTATGGCGGTCGGGGTTAATCTTGTCGCCAAAGCCCTGGGTCGCCCGCTGAATGGTTTTGAACCGCTCCTTATCCTTGCCCCTGTACTGTTTTCTGTTATACTCTTTGACCTGGGTCAATATAGCGTCCTTGCCGACCTTCAGTTCATCCGCAAGGGACGAGGCGTAAATATCAAGTTCAATCGCGCCCTGCAAGCCCGCAAGGACAACCACAGCCGCCTTCAGGAAATTCAGCTTGCCGTCCGGTGTGGTTATGTCAACCTTTTCCCGCTCGCGCAGGAGTTTATACTCAATATCGTTGGCGGCGCCGTCCAACAGGCTTTGAAAACGCGCCGGCCCGTGTTTTTTGATGATTTCGTCCGGGTCCTTGCCGCCGGTCAGGCTGAGCACCCGCATTTTTATACCTGTCTGGCCAAGGATTGCAATTGCTTTTCTGGTTGCTTCCTGCCCGGCGGCGTCGGAATCATAGGCTAAAACAACCTCGCCCGCGTAGCGGGAAATCAGCTGCGCCTGTTCCCTTGTCAGCGCCGTGCCGAGGCAGGCGATGGCGTTTGTGAAGCCCGCCTGATGCAGCGCGATAACATCCATATACCCTTCGGCTAAAATCAGCTTGCCGCTGTTGCCGTTTTTGGCGAAATTCAACGCGAAAACGCCCTGGCTTTTTTTGTAAACAAGCGTATCGGAGGTGTTGATATATTTTGGTTTTGAATCGTCCAGCACACGCCCGCCGAAGGCGATGACATTGCCGCGCAGGTCGATGATGGGTATCATAATCCGGTTCTTGAAATTATCGTAATAATTATCCGTGTCATTTTTTGTGCTTTTCCTGACCAGATTCGCTTCAATCAAATCAGATGCCGAATAGCCCTCCGCGCGCAAATGCTTAAGCAGGCCGTCCCAAAGGTTCGGGGCATAGCCGATGCCGAAATGCTTGATCATCGCCGGCGAAACGCCTCTGTTAAGCAGATAATCCAGCGCGTGTTTGCCCTGCGGGTTCATCAGGGTTTCGTTAAAATACCTTGCCGCGTCGCGGTTGGCGGCGAGAATTTTCGCGCGGCGCTTTGAAAGGGTATCATCATAGCCGTCCTCCGGCATTTGAAGCCCCGCTTTTTGGGCAAGGCTTTTAACCGCCTCCACAAAGTCAAGGTTCTCAATGCGGCGGGTGAAGGTAATCATTTCGCCGCCCGCGCCGCAGCCGAAACAATAAAAAGACTGGCTGTCCGTATAAACGGTGAAGGAAGGTGTTTTTTCGCTGTGAAACGGGCATAAGCCCGTCAGCAAACGGCCCCTGCGGCGCAGATTGACATAGGGTGATATGACCGTTTCGATATCGATTCTTTCTTTCAATTCCTGCAAAAAGTCGTCGCTGATAGCCATTCCGTCACCGCCAATCCAGATTTAAGATATTAGATGTTAGACATAAAAATCTAATCAACCAAGCCATTTTTTCAAATAGGGTGGTGAGCACACTCTGTGATTATATCCCACCACCGCCTCGGCGGTCCCCCTCCCTTTAGCAAGGGAGGCAAATTTTGGAGAATCCTTGTCCCCCTTGTTAAAGGGGGATGTCAGCGATTGCTAACAGGGGGATTCAAAATTACCGGTTGGGCCGTCTTTCCTCATCATCATAGGACCACGATTTTGGAATAAACAGTTCGTTAAATGTTTTCACGGCGTATCTGTCTGTCATGCCGGCTATATAATCGCACGCGGCGCGTTCAGCGCCTTCGGAATCGGCAATTCTTTTATAATTCGGCGGCAGCTGCGTATAATTGTTTTTGAAATAATCAAAAAGCCATCTTATCAATTCAATAGCCTTGGGTTCCTCACTTTTGCAGTCTTTGTTTTTATAGACATTAAAATCCATAAAATCATGCAGCTCTTCAAACGGGCCTTTGACATCGTCGCCCAGACAAATATCTTCGGTGCTGTTTTCAATCACAGAAATGACAAGCGTGTTGATTCTCTTTGACTTCGTCGTACCCAGCGCTGCTCTTAAATGCTCCGGTATATCGCTTTCAAGCAGAACATTCGCGTTAATCGCGTCATCGATGTCGTGGTTTATATAGGCAATTCGGTCAGCCAGCCTTACAATTTTGCCTTCAAGGGTATCGGCATCGCCGCAGGTATGCATTTCAATCCCGTTTCTGACTTCATAGGTAAGATTCAGGCCCTTGCCGTCGTTTTCCAGAAGGTCAACAACCCGCAAACTTTGCTGATAATGCCTGAAGCCGCCCATCCCTGCCTTTAACATTATTTCATCCAGCGCTCTTTCCCCTGCATGGCCGAAAGGCGTGTGCCCCAAATCATGCCCCAGGGCGATTGCCTCGGTTAAATCCTCATTAAGGCGCAGCGCCTTCGCGATGGTTCTGGCAATTTGCGAAACCTCAAGGGTATGCGTCAGTCGCGTGCGGTAATGGTCGCCCTCCGGCGAAAGGAAGACCTGTGTCTTATGCTTTAAGCGCCGGAAAGAGTTGCAGTGGATTATTCTGTCCCTGTCCCTCTGATAAACCGTGCGGACAAAGTCCTCATCCTGAGGCACTTGCCTGCCGCGGCTGTTTTCGGAAAAGGCCGCGCGGGGCGAGAGGGTTTGCCGTTCCAGTTCCCAGGTGCCTTCTCTGATTGATTTTTCCATGAGCTTCACCCCCCCGCAAATGATGAAAAATTTAGAGACAGTTAAAAAGCCGGTTTCGTTTGCCGGCAATTTGTATTGTTTCAACTGCTATTTTGCTGAAATATTTTAATCCTTAAATTTGACTTCTATAAGCAATATACGCTTATTTTATAAAATATCCTTTATTTTGTCAAAATTATTTCAAAATTTTACACAAATCTGCGAAAATTTCGCCTGTTTTCTCGCTTTTGAAGCGCCCAAGGCTCAAATCGGCAAGCTGTGCGTTAAACACATCGAGCAAAGTTACCGGCATGCGCAATGTTACCGAAACGGCATCGGCAAATTTAGCATCCTCAATAACACCGCCGAGCTCCGGCACCAGTGAAGCAAGCCTGCCGTAAAAATTATAGTCGCAGTTCACCTTTAAAACGGCGCAAAGCGACATCGTAATTATTCCGCCTTCGTCAACGGCTGACTTCGCGGCATGGGAATACGCGCGCACTAGCCCGCCCGCTCCGAGCAAAATTCCGCCGAAATAGCGGGTAACGACAACGGCGCAGTCGGTCAGATTTTCTTTGAGCAGCACATCAAGCGCCGGTACGCCGGCTGTACCCTGCGGCTCGCCGTCATCCGAATAGCGCTGAATACCGCCTGCCCGCAAAACATAGGCGGAAACATTATGGGCGGCGTCCCAATGCTTCGTTTTAACCTGCGCGATGAATTCAAGCGCCTGCTCCTGCGTGGTCACGGGCTTTATGTGCCCGATGAAGCGGGAGCGCTTTTCCGTGAATTCGGCCTGAGCATCGCGGGCGATGGTTTTGTAGTCCATGCGGTTCACCTAAAAAATCAGACGGTGCAGTGCACCGTCCGTTTTTGTTATTCCGTTTCGTTTGACTGAATGTTGTAGCGCTTCTTGAAGCGGTCTACCCGCCCGCCCGTATCAACAAGCTTCTGCTTGCCGGTAAAGAACGGATGGCACTTGGAGCAAATGTCAACACGCATATTCTGCTTTGTTGATGAGGTTTCAATAACCTCACCGCAAGCGCAGCGAATGCTGGTCTTTTCGTATTTGGGATGGATTCCTTCCTTCATTTCTGTCACCTCTTTAATGGTTTGCTAATTATAAGCAGATGAATTCTAACACAATGCAATAGTGAATGCAAGTATTTTTTTCATTTGTTGTTAAATATTGTAAAGAAGGCATTATACCGCCGCGCTTGCACCCAGTTCAAACGAATAAAGCAAAGTCTCTTTTACCTTTATTTTCAAACATTCCTCAAGCGCGCGCTTGTAAATCGCCAGCTGCCCTTTGTACCGCTCCGCGAGCATTTCAAGCGTTACGCCCCTGTCCGTCTTGTAATCCAAAATAACCAGTTCGCCGTTTTCAACAAAGGCGCAGTCGGCTATCCCCTGCACAACGATTGCCTCGTCCTCCGCGTTTTCGGGCAGTTCGGGGTAAAGTTCGCGTGCGGGGATTCTGATGGCAAACTTCTGCTCCCTCATCAGCTTTTCCGCGCTGAAAATCCGCTGCGCCAAGCCGCTTTGGAAAAAGGCGTTTATTTTCATAAGGTCAACAGCCACGCCTTCAAGTTCCGTTAAAAAGCCCATTTCCACCAAGCGGTCCCGTTCCGCGGCGGCGCTTGTGCGGGCGGCGGTGTAATCGGCATACTGCATGAATTTATGGATGGCGGTGCCCCGCTGCGCGGGCGTCAGGCCGCCTTTGTTCAAAAACGCCGGGCGGGAGGCGGCGAAATACTCCCTGTTGATGCCGTGCTCTTCAAGCTCCGAAGCCGCGCGCTTGGCGATAACCGCTGAAAGCGCAGCATACGGGTACACATACGACAGCCGTTCTTTGATGATTTCAATCAGTTCTTGGCTCGGTTCTGTTTTCTCATCATTTATTTCATCCGCTGCCAAAACGGTTTCTTCTTTCTTGCAGACGATTTTCAGCGAAAAACCGGCAGGGAGGACAATTGACGAATCCGCGCCGGCAAGTTTTCTTAACAGAACAGCATCCGGGTGGCGCAGAGCGGCGGTCAAAATCCAATCCGAAAGGCTGCCGAAGCCACGCACGGCGAAAGGCGCGATTTTTACCGTATTGCCAATCACACCCGCCAACGCCGAAAGCCTGTTCTCCGGATTTTTGATGCTCATCACGGTTATCAGCCGTTCTTTGGCTCTGGTCAAGGCGACATAGAGCACCCTTAACTCTTCCGAACGCTCCGCCTGCTCGGTCGCCAAAGCTGCGGCGCGCTGGCTGACGGTGTCAAACTGCCTGAAGGTTTCAATGTCCCTGCGGCGCAGGCCGATGCCCGCCCGCGGATTGATGACGATGTTGCCCTTCTGCGATTCGGTGTTGAACTTTGCCGAGCAGTTTGAAAGGATACATACGGGGAACTCCAGCCCCTTGCTCTTGTGGATGCTCATGACTCTGACGACATTCGCCGCTTCCGAAAGCTCCACGGCTGGAGTCAGGTCGCTGTTGCCGCCTTCCAGCTTATCAATAAACCTGATGAAGCCGGAAAGACCGATGTGCCCTGCGGCTTCGTATTTATTGGCGTAATCCAAAAGAAGATGCAGATTTGCCCTGCGCTGCGAGCCGCCGCTCATCGCGCCTGCAATCGCGAGATAGCCCGTTTCCTCCAAAAGGTGGCGGACAAGCTCACCCGCGGCAAGGGTTGAACTTAAGCGGCGGAGTTCCTCGATTTGCGAGAGGAATTCTTTGCACTTTTTGCTGCCCTGCGCCTGCGCTTTAATCAGGCAGTTATAAATCGGCGCGCGCCGGTCGTTAATTCTGAGCCTTGCCAGTTCATCGGGCGTGAAGCCGAAAACAGGCGAAAGCAAAACGGTCAGGAGCGGAACATCCTGCACGGGGTTATCCAAAATACGCATCAGCGCGAGCATAAAACCCACTTCCTGCGCTTCGAAGAATCCGCCGGAAAGCTCGGAATAAGCGGGAACATTGTGCTTCGCCAGTTCATCAATATAAATGGAGGCCTTGTTTCTGGTTGAGCGCAGCAGAACGCAGAAATCCCTGTACTCCGCCCGGCGCTCGCCCTTTTTATCGGCAACGGTCAAGCCCGATAAAATCATTTCATTTATCATTTCGGCAATGTACCTTGCCTCGGCGTTATCCCTGCTGTCCTCAAAGCCGTCGGTTGCGTCGATGATGTGAATTTCCGTATCCGGCGCTGCTGCAACGGGGTATTCCGCCGTGGGAACAAGCGCTTCCTCTTCGTTATAGTCAAGCTCGCCGACGGCTATGCTCATAATTTGGCTGAAGATAAAGTTAGCCGCGCCGGTTATGCCATCGCGGGAGCGGAAGTTGCTGCCCAAAACAATGCGCGCCGGGTAATTTTCGTTCAAATAAAGCGGCAGACTGTTGCGGCGGTTCAGGAAAATTTCCGGCATGGCCTGCCTGAAACGGTAGATGCTCTGTTTGACATCGCCCACCATAAACAGGTTCTGCTCATCCTTCGAAAGCGCGGAGAAAAGCATATCCTGCGCCTTGTTGATATCCTGATATTCATCCACCAAAATCTCGGTGTACCGCTGCGAAAGCTCTTCGGCAAGCGCCGTTTTTTTGATGTTCCCCTGCTCATCCTTTTCAATCAGCAGTTCAAGCGCTTTGTGTGAAATATCGGCAAAATCCGCGCTGTTCACTTCGCTTTTCATTTCGGCAAACTTTGCCTTGAACAGCAATACGGCTTCAATGAGCTTGCAGACAATCGGTTTCAGGTATGCCATATCTTCCAGATGCTCATCGGACGAGGCAACAAAAGCACCCGCGAGCTTTTCTTTTAAAGTTTTCTTCAGTTTATCCCGCACGGCCTGGGCTTTATCTTTAACCGGGCTTTCAAATTTTCTTGGCAGGCTGCCTATTCTTTCAAACGCTGCCGATTGCATAGCCGCCATCATTTCGTCCCAGGTTGCGTTTTTCAGCTTTGCCAGCAGGCGCTCGTATAACCCGATGTCAGCCGAGAAGGTCGCGGTGTAGGAATTCTCCACTGTTTCGTCATTTTTGATATATTCGAGCATCGAACGGCTGGCATCGCGGCAGTATGCCAGGCCTTCGGTTACATATTCTATAATTATTTTGCCCCATTCGCTTTGTTCGACAGGCTCAATATTTTCGAACGGCGCGAGCAGGCTTTGAAGCCAGCTATCGGGGAACGGATAGGCCTCCGCCTGCGTGTATAAACGGATGATGGAATCTGTCAGCACGCGGTCATCATTGCCCTGAATCAGCAGTTCAACAAGCTCGCGGGTTTCCGGCGCGTTTTCCTCATACAGCGCTTCGATAACCGAAGCCGCGGCGTCTTCCCTGATGATGTTGACTTCGCTTTCGTCTATTATCTTGTAATCTGGATTAAGGTCAAGCAGATGGAAATTTTCGCGCACCAGTTCATTGCAAAAGCTGTCTATGGTGCAGATATGGGCAAAAGGCAGAAGCATCTGTTGGCGGACAAGCCTTGTATCACCGGGATTTTCGGCAATGCGCTTCGCGAGCGCTTCGCTTATCCGCTCGCGCATCTGCGCGGCCGCGGCTTTGGTGAAGGTAACCATCAGCAAACTGTCCACATCGCAGGGGTTTTCGAAATCCGTCAGCCGCCTGATAACCCGTTCAACAAGCACGGCGGTTTTGCCGGAACCCGCAGCGGCGGAAACAAGCAGGGTTCCGTTGACGGCGGTTATCGCTTTTAACTGTTCATCCGTCCAGGTCATCGCCGCCGCCCCCTTCCGAGTCAATTACAGCCAGCGCTTCGTCATGCTTCAGCTTTGGCACAATGCGCACGGGCATACCGCTTTCGCGCCCGCAGACAGATTTATAGTCGCAGTAATCACATGCTGTTTTGTAGCCGGAATCGGTTGCGGGCAAGGCGGGTATATCGCCGTTTTGCAGCGACCGGGCCATTTCGCTCAAAATTTCATCTGCTCTTGTTTTCAGCCTGCCCATTTGTTCAAGCGTTATCAGTGTGCCCTCAAGCTCGCCGTTTTTAATTTTTGCCGGGATAAAAATACCCTCACCGTCCTGCTCCATGCCGAGAATAACATCAAGGTCTTTTAAAAGCATACCGCTCATTTTACACTTTTTGAGTTTTTCGGCTTCAATTTCGCATTGCACCGCGTTCCTGCTTAAGTTCGCAGTCGGCGCGTTGGCGGCCATATAAAGCACACCGGCGGGCACAATATCGCCGTAAAGAACCCTGCCGTTCTGCCAGAGAGCGAAAAGGTAAATAAGCATCTGCATATTCAGCCCTTCCAGCACATCGGCAAGGGCAAAGTTTTTACCGGAGGATTTGTAGTCCACTACCCGGATATAACTTTTGCCGCCTTTTTCCATTTTATCGACCCGGTCAATCGAACCCTTGATTTTGAGTTTTCCGCCGTTTTCCAACGCTACCTCATAGGGCGGAATTTGCCCGTCATTGTCAATCTTCAGTTCAAAAGCAACCGGCTCAAAACTGCTCGCTTCAAACTCCTTCGCAAGCCTGCCAACAACCTCATCCATAATATTGGCAAGGCGGTTAAAAAGATATTCAAAGCGTTTCGGTTTTTCACTGATGCCGCCCATTTTATCTTCAAGGTAATCGTTCATAATTTCGCGGATTTCTTTGAGCCTCTGCTCTTTGCTCAGTTCAAGAAGCTTTTTGCCCGGATATTTTTCGAGCAGCTTTTGCAGCACAAGGTGAAGAATTGTCCCCTTTTGCATCGGGTCTAATTCAGCAATGCCTCTCGGTTCGACTTTAAGCCCGTATTTGCAGTAATACGCGAAGGCGCATTTGGAATAGCTTTCCACACGCGATGCCGACATGTACATATTTTTGCCGAACAGCTCGCTTGCCGTCTCTTTATCCTGAATTTCAAACGGCTTGTCGGAAACCGCTCTGTCAAGGGCTTCAAGCTTATCTTTATAGTCGTCCCTGCCGTTGAAATAAGCCCGTAAAGAGGTGTAAAGCTCATCACCTTTACACCACAGTTTTGCCGTTAATTCAAAGGCGGGCCGTGAGCCTTCAATGTAATCAAGGCCGGGAATATCGGCTGTGTCCCTCATTCGGCAATTGGGCACAAGGCGCTTGATTTGAGGAACAAGCTCCGAGGGGGAAAGCCCCGCGCCCGCCAAATCCTTGCGGGCGTAGGACACAAACAGCTTCTCGGACGCGCAGCACAGAGCGGTATACGCAATGAAACGCTCCTCCAAAATTCTGAATTCGCCGGGGTCCGAAACCTTAAGCCCCAAGGCAATTAATTTTTGGCGTTCAAGGTCATTGAGCACACCCGCGGTAACCGGGCTGAGCGGAAAAACGCCCTCGTTCGCGCCGACAACAAAGACCGCCTTCGGCGATGAGGTGCGGATTCTGTCGGCGCTGCCGATTGTTATTTCATCAAGCCCCTGCGGTATGCTGCCCAAAGAACGGGTTGCGATGATCAAATCAAAAAGCTCGCGGAAGCGCTTGGCGGAAAGTGTGCTGCCTTTTAAAGCGGTCGCTGTGTTATCCAGCACCAGCATCAAATCATCCCAAAGCCGCTCCTGCTCCAGCGCAAGCACCGGCTCTCCGTTTTCCTCCAGGGCAATGGCAAGATTTTTCAAATTTTCGCCGGCGTCAATTTCAGCCAGCAGTTCAAAAATCGCCTTGGCAGCAGCTTCGCCGTCCGCATTCTCGAAACCTGCCTGCAGCTTTTGCAGAGGTTTAACAACACCGGCTCGCAGAACATTAAGGTCTGCTAAAAGCTTGGCGTCTTCGCTGAACAACTCGCTGCCGTAACCGCCGGGGTGCGCAGTCCATTCCTGCAGCCAGCGGCTGCCGTTGATGTTCCAAAGCAGCGCGTAGTTTTCGAGGGTTGAGATTTCTTCCACCGAAAAGCCCGCCAAGCCGGTTTTGAGAAAACGCATGACGGCATCAAGCGAAAAGCCGTTCGCGGCAATTTCCACCGCGGAGCGCACCAAAGTAATAAGCGGCTGGGTGATAATCGGCTGACGTTTATCGATAAATACGGGCACCTCGCATTTTTTAAGCGCGGATTTCAGCTGCGCCTCATAAGTATCCGCCGAACGGGCGATCACTGCGATATCCCGGCAGCGCAGACCTTGTTCCCGCATCAGTTTTTTGATGGAAAAGGCAACGAATTCGCACTCGCTGACAATATCCGCCGCGGCGACAAGCGTTATCGCTTCCGTGGGGTTTTCGTAAATCTCCGCGTTGGGGTTATACAGCCCCGCTTCGAGCGAAGCCAACGCTTCATCGCCGTAACGCTCAAACTTAGGGGCGGATTTGTTGAACTTGCCCGCGCCCGAAAGCAGCAAGGGTTCTGCTACAGGAATATTGTTTTTCTTGGCTGTTTCCAACAGTTTTCCGGCAGTCCGCTTTGTATGCCCGAAAACACCCGTATCCCCTTGAAACGGGTACAAAGCATCCGTACAAAGGGTTATATATGTATTCTCCGCCTGAACCAGAATTCGTTCGATTATTTTCAGTTCCTGCTCGGTGAAGCCCCTGAAAGCGTCAATAACAACCGCTCTGTTTTTAAAGTATTCATGCTCGAGCAATGTGTCATAAAGATTTGCCAGCGTGTCCTGCTCGTCAAAATAACTTTGCCCCACGAGCGCTTCATACGCCGAGAGGATTAAGGAAATCTCCCGCGTTTTCTTTTTCAGCAGGCAGTCCGCCATATTATCGGAAACGGACATAATCTCTTCGGGGGAAACGGCGCCCTGCTTAAACTCGGCGGAAAGCCCGAGCATTTCCCGCACCACCGCGAGACTTTGCCTGTGGCGGGCATAAACTTCGAGTTTATCCCCAACGCTTTCGAGCGCAAGGCTCATTAAAATTGCCCGGCTGGAATCGTCGATATACTGCCCTGTTTTGCCGCCGTAAATTCTGAAAACACTGTGTGCAAGGCGGGTAAAGCTCAGCACTTCGATACTGCCGGCGTCCTTCGGCCCCAGTT
>Ga0118677_10006876_pt1 | contig 19074 bp, 13 predicted proteins | sample AliMusrvi5mmetaG_FD_86154 | JGI IMG/M metagenome (GOLD analysis project Ga0118677, IMG submission 86154) | reverse complement strand
ACCTCGATCCGCATTTCGTGCTGCCACATTTTGCCCTGGGCAACCTGGCCCGCAGCCAGGCCAAGCCGGTGGAGGCGGCCAAACATTTTCAGAACGCGCAGCACTTGCTGCGCGGTCTGCGGCCGGGTGAGCTTCTGCCGGAAGCGGACGGCCTCACCGCAGGCCGGCTGGCTGAGATCATCGGTTCGATGATGCCACGGGGGAGCGCCGCATGAACGAACAGAAACCTAGGCCGGTCGGTCCGGACAAGCAGAAGATCCTCCACGAGCGCGCGGGGGCGTTGGCGCGCGCGCCGGTGCAGGAGAAAGCGGACGAGGCGACACTGGAGCTGGTCGAGTTTCAGCTCGCGGCGGAACGCTACGGTATTGAATCCGTGTTCGTGCGCGAGGTTTATCCGCTGAAGCAGCTGACATTGGTGCCCTGCACGCCGCCGTTCGTGAGGGGCCTCATCAACGTCCGCGGCCAGATCGTGACGGTGGTGGACCTGAAACGCTTTTTCGATCTGCCGCAGCAAGGGCTGAGCGATTTGAACCGGGTGCTGATCCTGAACGCGCCGGGCATGGCGTTGGGGTTGCTGGCCGATGCGATCATCGGCGTACGGCAGGTGCCGGCGGCGGGTTTGCAGCCGACGCTGTCGACGCTGACCGACGCGCGGGCCAGCTACTTACGCGGTATCACCGCCGACCGGCTGGTGGTGCTCGATGCGGCCCGGCTTCTCGCGGATCCGAAAATCGTCGTGCAGGAGGAAGTGGAAAATTAAACACCGACAAACAATCGGAGAAAAAACATGAAACTGAGAGTCACCGTCGCAATAAAACTGGCCGCCAGCTTCGGGCTGTGCGCGGTCCTATTCATCGGCTTGGCTGCCGTCGGCTACCGCACCACCAGCACGTCCTTGGAGCAGGCGGGCTGGGTGGACCACACCCATCAAGTGCTGACGGACCTGGCGAAACTGCTCTCCTCCCTGCAAGACGCCGAGACCGGTCAGCGCGGCTACATCATCACAGGCCTCGAGGACTTTCTCGAGCCCTATAAGGCGGGCCTCGCGCAAGAGGACGTGCATCGGAAGGAACTGGTGAAGCTGACAGCTGACAATCCGAATCAGCAACGCCGGCTCGAGGCCCTCGAACCGCTGATCAAGGAAAGACTGGCCCTGCTGCTTCAGGGTATCGAGCTGCGCCGAACGAACGACTTCGCCGCAGCCCAGAAATTTGTAACGTCCGGCACCAGCAGGAAGGAGATGGACGAAACCCGCAAACTGATCACGGCTATGAAAGATGAAGAAGAAGTCTTGCTCAAGAAGCGCGACGCGGAGGCCGCGCAGAGCGCCATCACCACGTATTGGACACTGGGCTTGCTCGCCCTCGGCGGGTCGCTATTCACCGTGATCATCGGGGTTCTGCTGTGGCGCAATATCGCCGTCCCGCTCCAAGGACTCACCGGTGTGGCGGAACGAATCGCGTTGGGCGATCTGACGGCCAGCGTGGCTACTGAAGAGCGCCACGACGAAGTCGGCGTTCTGACCCAGAATTTCCAGCGGATGACCCAGTGGCTTCAAAGCATGGCGGTCGTGGCCGGTAAGGTTTCCGGGGGTGACCTCCGCGTTCAGGTGACCCCGCAGTCCGAACGCGACGTACTGGGAAACGCCTTCGCCGAAATGGTGGCCAACTTGCGGCGCTTGACCACCGAAATCACCGAGAGCGTCAACGTGCTCGGCTCCTCGGCCAGCGAGATTTCCACCTCCACCAGCCAACTTGCGGCGAGCGCCACGGAGACGGCCACCGCCGTCAGCGAAACCACCACCACGGTGGAGGAAGTCCGCCAGACCGCGCAGGTTGCCAGCCAGAAAGCGCGCTTCGTCGCCGACAGCGCCCAGAAGGCCTCCCAGATTTCCCAGTCCGGGAAAAAGGCGACCGAGGAGAGCGCCGCCGGTATGAACCGGATCAAGCAACAAATGGATTCCATTGCCGAGAGTATGGTGCGCTTGAGCGAGCAGACTCAGGCCATCAGCGACATCATCGCCAGCGTGGACGACATCGCGCAGCAATCCAACCTGCTCGCCGTCAACGCCGCCATCGAGGCGGCCAAAGCCGGCGAGCAGGGCAAGGGGTTTGCCGTCGTCGCGCAGGAAGTCAAATCGCTCGCTGACCAATCCAAGCAGGCCACCGCGCATGTGCGGACCATCCTCAGCGACATCCAGAAGGCCACCAGCGCGGCGGTGATGGCCACCGAGCAAGGCGCGAAGGCGGTCGAGACAGGCGTGCGTCAGTCCAGCCAGGCGGGGGAGTCCATTCTCGCGCTGGCCAACAGCGTCACCGAAGCCTCGCAAGCGGCGATCCAGATCGCGGCCCCCGCCCAGCAGCAGCTGACCGGCGCGGATCAGGTGGCGAAGGCGAGGGAGAGCATCAAACAGGGGAGTGGTCAGAACTTCGCTGGCGCGAAACAAATGGAGACGGCCACGCACAATCTCAATGAGTTGGGCCAGCGGCTCAAACAGTTGGTCCAGCGATACAAAGTGTGAAAAAGAAACGGAAAGGAAGCGCTGGAGTAATGCGATCGCAGCGTAAGCGGAACAGTCTGAAGCGTTCAGGAGCGGAGGCGATCGCTCCGATACGCCAGGGCTTCATCACACCACCATCCCGGGGCGGACCATGACCACACCCGATGCTGACTTCCTGAAGCGATTGCTGGCCGCCTTCGAGGTCGAGGCCGCCGAGCATCTGCAGGCCATGACCCAGGGGCTGCTGTCGCTGGAAAGCGTGTCGCCGGACCAACGGCCGGCGCTCCTGGAAACCGTCTATCGCGAGGCGCACAGCCTCAAAGGCGCAGCCCGCGCGGTCAACCACGGCGACATCGAAATGATCTGCCAGGCGATCGAGGGCGTGTTCGCCGCGTGGAAGCAACAGCAGCAGCCCTCGCCCTCGGCAGAACAGTTCGATGCCCTGCACCGCGCGCTGGACGCGATCGGTGCCGGGCTCGCCGCCGGGGCGCTCGCGCCGCTGGCCATGGTCTATCCGCAGTTATTTTTCCTCGGCGCCTTGTCCCCGATGCTCGCAGCCTTCGCGATGGCCTTCAGCTCCGTCTTCGTCGTTGGCAACTCGCTGCGGTTGCGGGGGTATCGGCCACCGACCTCACCGACTGATTAACATGCCATCGACGAGAGGGCGACAGCCTTGCCGGTGGCCACGCCCTGAAGGACGTGGCAAACTGGGACAAGCACGCTGAAGCGCGCTTTGACAGCATGCGACGCTTTCTTTATACCATGGTGAGCGCAGTTTCAAATTGACGGACTCGATCACGCTGGCGCTACTGGGTTTGCGCATGGGAAATGTTACCGTCGGTATTGCGTGGTTTTTTCTCATCCACCCGTAGTGGCTATATACAACCACGCGCCACGGCGGACGCGGACTACGGAGGTTTCGATCACCTTGCGCAAACAAGTTTCAGGCTTTGTGATCGGGCAGCTTGGGAGCGGGTTATGAGGGCGTTTATCAGGCCTTACACCGGCGCAGATGACGATTATCCTCCCGGAGAGAGCCCGCCACGTCTCTTGTCTCCTGCATCCTGCATCCTGTATCTTACATCCGTAAGGAGTTCTCACTGATGCAAACGACGATTAATCCGCTCTACTGGGATGACGGTCAGGTCATGATGCTCGATCAGCGACGGTTGCCGGCGGATGAGGTTTATCTGCGGTGCGTCGTGGTTGATGAGGTGGCGGAGGGTATTCGCACGCTGGCGGTGCGCGGCGCGCCGTTGATCGGCATTGCGGCGGCGTATGGGCTGGCACTGGCGGCGGGAGCGGTGGCCGACCGCGTGGCATTGGCGCAAGCGCGCGAGCTGCTGGCCGGCACACGCCCCACCGCGGTGAACCTGTTCTGGGCGCTGGCACGGTGCTGGCGCGTGGTGGAGGCTGCCCCCAACACGTGTTCGATGCAACAACTTGCCATCGCGTTGCTGGCGGAAGCGCAGGCGATTCATGCCGAAGACGCGGAAGCGTGCGCGACGATGGCGCGGTACGGCGTGGAGGTTTTTCCCGTGGGGGCGCGGGTGCTCACCCATTGCAATGCCGGCGCGCTGGCGACCGGCGGCATCGGCACGGCGCTCGGGGTCATTCGCGCGGCGCACGCGGCCGGACGGGTGGCAAAGGTGTGGGTAGACGAAACGCGCCCACTGTTGCAAGGCGCCCGCTTAACCGCATGGGAATTACAGCGCGACGGCATTCCCTATCAGGTACAGTGCGACAACATGGCGGCATCGTTGATGGCGGCTGGACATGTCGATCTTATCATCGTCGGCGCCGACCGCATCACGCGCGCCGGTGATTTTGCCAATAAAATCGGCACCTATAGCCTGGCGGTGCTCGCGCACGCACATGGGGTGCCGTTCTATGTCGCCGCGCCGTGGTCGACCATCGACACCGCGCTGGCGGACGGCACGCAAATCCCGGTGGAATTCCGCGCGGCGGACGAAGTGTGCGCTTTCGGCGGACGGCGCACCACGCCACGTGGCGCGACCGCGTGGAACCCGTCGTTCGACGTCACACCCGGCGCACTGGTACGGGCGTTTATTACCGAGCGGGGATTACAAATGCCGCCCTTTGCGTAAAGTATGTCGCGAATAGTCGGTTTTGGCGTCTCGGCTGCATTGACGGGCTAATCGTGGGCATGCTAAAGTCTCCTGTAAATGCTGTTGTAGCGCAGAAACAATGAAATGCGAATTATCGGCGAATAAAGCAGCTTGTTGCCGAAGGTTGGGAACGCTTTCCGCGCGATACGAAACGAGTTTGCGAAGAGGAGGTTCAAAGACGATGCGAGGTAAAGATTTTCTGGGCGGGATTTTGCTGGGGGCGATTATCGGCGCCGCCATCGGGCTGTTGCTGGCGCCGCAAGCGGGCGAAGAGACGCGCGAGACGATCAGCGACCAGGCGCGCGAGATCAGCGATAAAATGAAGGAAGGCAGCCGCCAGTTCCTCGAGAGCAGTCGCGATCTGCTGGAGCAGAGCAAAGGTCAGGTCGTCAGCGCGGTGAAGCAAGGGCGTGAGCAGGTGGAATCCGCCGCCAGCGCGGTCGCCGGCGCCGTCAAAGACAAACTGAAGGAAGTGTGAGCAACCTGGCGTTTCGCACATATTCCGGGATGGCATCACGCGTGATGCCATCCCCTTTTTGTGTGTCTGTCCTCACAAGCCGTGTTATTATTTCGTGGAATAAGATGTTACTGAAGTTGGCTCACAAGTCTATTTCGACCGGCGAAGATTCGACCCGGTTATCCAAGACCTTTGCGGCCATCCGCTAAGCGATCACTGAAGCAACCGGCAGCGCACAATCACGATTGCGCGCGACAGCGAACAGCATTTACCGACGTAATTAATGGGTATATTCTCTGAAGTGACTACCAGCAATGAGCACGAGCACGAGTTATCGTTTCCCGAGCGCATCAGCCAACTGATCGGTTTCTTCTGGCAGATCATCGAATCGCGTGATCAGGAGACGATACAAACGCTGACGCTGCGCGAAGCGCCCCGATTAGTCGAGGCGGAGTCCGGCCTTATCTGGCTCTGGGACGCGGATCAGAAGAAGCCGGTATTGCTGGTGTCGCTGGAAGGGCATTCGACCACCTTCTCGCTGCCGAACGCGTTGCTCCAACTGTTTCAAGAGGCGTGCGCCGGCAGCAGGGTGGTGCACGTGGGGGAAGAACGCAGCGGCACGGATTGGCCGGCGGCGATGGCACAACGCTCCATCGCCCTGGTGCCGTTGGCGACGCCGAATGGCTGCCTGGGCGTCTTCACCGTACAGAAAAGACCGGGCGCGGTTTTCACGGAAGACGACCTGCTCTTGCTCGCATTGCTGGGCAATAAAGTCGCCATTGCGATTCAAAACAACAAGCTGCATCATAATGAGCGACGATTGACCGATCTGCTGCAAACCTTAATTCGCCTGCTGGTGCAGGCCTCTTCCGATCAGACGCGTCCGCCCGAGGAATTTCTCCAATCGATGGCTCACGTCGCGGAAGGATTGACCCGCGCGGATGCAGTGTGTATCCAGTTGGCGCTGGCACCACGCTCCGAGCCGATGCTGGTGTGCTCCGGGGCGTTGGCCGCCTCCTCGCGCGAACTCTTAGCCGCGACCGGCCATCAACTGTGCGCCGCGACTGCCGGGTTACCGTCAATCGGGCGACTTGCCGATCTTCTCACGTCATGGGAAGACCAGGCCTGTCCACCGCTATATTACGTTTCCGTCCGCATTCACCTGGACGGGGAAGCCGCCGGCTGTCTGTTCGCCTTGCATACCGCGCCGCTCACGGACGACCAGGTGAATTTTTTATACACCGTGGCCGAGCAAACCGGCGAAGGCATTCGCCATAAGCAGCAGGCGGAACGTAATCAACGCCTGCTATTCGAGCTCTCCAACGTCAATTTCGTCGCTGAAGAGATCACCCGCACCTTCGATCCGTTGAAGATTTCGACGATCATCAGCGAAGCCGCCGCTAAAGCACTCAATACGCCGGTGGCCTTCTGCGGCTATCGCCAGCAAGACGGCGCCATTTTGATTCATCCCTCTACCGCGGTCGGTTTGACGCCGGAGATCTGGACAAAATTCCGCTTGAGTGAGAATAACGCCGCTATTAAAGAAGTGTTGCGCCTGCGCCGTCCGACCGATAGTCACTCAAAAAAACGCCGCGAACGCATGGCGTTTCCCTTTCTCACCGCGCAGAAGGTCGTTGATTGGCTGTGTGTCCCGATGGTCGCGCAACCGCGCACGCCGGACGAGTCACCCAGCGCGCGCGGGGTGTTGATGATCGCCGATGTGCGCTCCCGTACCTTCACCGAGCATGAAATCGCGCTACTCTCGACGTATGCCAACCAGGCGGCGCTGGCGATGGAAAACTCGCAGTTGTTTGATGAATGGCAGCGCCAACTGCAACAACTGAACATGCTCTACCAGATGCGGCGCGATGCGGGCGGCACCCACGATATCGGCACGATCCTCGATCGGTTATTGCAAGCGGCCGGCGAAATGCTGCATGTCCCGGCGGCATTGGTCACGCTGACCGGCGAGGTGAGCGGCGATCAACAGGCCGAACATGTCTGGGGGATGCACGATGTCCCGCTTCGAGAGTTGCGCTGGTCGTCCGGCAAGGGGATTGTCGGCACGGTGGCGCAGCACCGCATCCCGATCACCAGCATCGATTTGCGCAGTGATGGCCGCGATCCGCTGTTGCGCGATTTGGCGACCGCGCACCAACTGGCTTCCAGCGGCACGGTGCCGTTGCGCGCGCAACAATCATTGCTGGGCACACTGACCATCTTTTTCCCGGTGACGCGCAACTTTTCCGACGCGGAGATGCAACTGCTGCAGACGATGACCACCGAGACGGCGGTCGGCATCCAGAACGCGCGCGTATCGCAGCGGGAGCGGCAACGCACCCATGAACTGGATTCGCTGGTGGATAATCTGCGGCAACAGACGCCGACAACCCTGCAGCTCGTGCAGGAATTACTCGACTTGATCCCACCGGAGGAAACGCCGTCCCATTGCTGCCACTGCATGCGCTCCCGGATGGAAACCCTGCAGGTGGTGCAGCGCGAGGTGACGGAGGATGCCCCCACGGTGGTGAACGTTAAAAATGCCATTACCCACCTGGCGGCACAGCGCCGGCAACGCGGACAGCACTGCGCGGCGTGGCCGTCCATCCACGTCAGCGGCGTCGGCGTGACTTTGCCGCTGCTCCAAGGCCAGGTGTTGGCGATCTTCATCCAGGAATACCTGCAGGCGATCACCACGCAGGAACCCGTCCCCGCGGTCTGGGACATCCACATCGCCTTCCAGCAGTTCGGCCAGGAAGCTTTGGTGCATATCGAGGACAACGCGCCACACCAGGCGACGATTCCCGCCCCCCTCCTCGCGTGGCTTCAACGCCGCCTCCCCGGCGACTTGACCGAATCAGCGGAAGATGGGCACCAGGTTCGGTATCGGTTCCTGGCGCCGTGAGGCAAGAATACCCGGCTATGCATGGCCGGGCTACCCAGCAGCGCCCCATACATGGGGCTGGTGGCTCGCGAGAGACAGAGCGGTATTTCGATGTTCGTGCCGGCTGCGTCGGCATGCCGGAGGTATCCGGCTTGCTGACAGCCCATCCTGCGCAGATATGGTGATCAGGCAAAAACTCCCACACTCCCACACTCACCTACTCCCATCTCCCCGTTCTGGACTCTCCTCCCTCCCATTCGCTATACTGTGATGGTGCCCATGTTACATTTTAACACGGCGGTATTTTCTCGCCGCGCGATATCTTTTATTGGGAGACATAGCCTGTTTCTCGCGGCGCGGGTGATGCATCGACTCCCGCTGGGCGCCGCGTTGGCGTTCGGGCGCGTGCTGGGACGGCTGACCCCCTACATTTCGTCTAAACATTATCGGCGCGTGCTGGCCGACATCTCCGGCGCATTCGGTGACCGCTACTCGCCGGACGAGTTGACCGGCATTGCGCGCCGCTTTTATCAGCGCCTTGGAGAAAGCCTGGTGGAATTTCTCCGCCTGCCGTCGCTCTCCGCCGACGAGATTCGTCGCTGGACGCGGCTGGAAGGCACCGAGCACCTGGAGGCCGCGTTGGCGCAGGGAAATGGGGCGATCCTGTTGAGCGGGCATGTCGGCAACTGGGAATTGTGCGGCACGCTGATGGGCTTGAGCGCCTACCCAACCACCGCCATCGCCCGCCCGCAGATGGATACCGCGCTGACGGAGTTTTTCAACCGCACGCGCGAAGCGCATGGCCTGAAAGTGGTCTCGATGACCGACGTGCGCAATTGCCTGCGCGTGCTGAAGCGCAATGAATGCCTGGGCGTCATCGGTGATGTCAACGCCAACACCCCCGGCGCGTTCGTGCAATTTCTCGGTCGTCCCGCCGCCACCTATACCGGCGTGGCCTACATGGCCCTCACGCTGGGGTCACCGATCCTGCCGCTGTTCGATACCCGCCTGCCCGATCATTCGCACTGCATCCGTATCGGCCCGCCCATCCCGCCGGTTAACACCGGCGACCGTCCGCGCGACCTGCTGCTCACCACCATGCGCGCGCAATACGTCATCCAGCAGGAAATTCGCCGCCGTCCGGAAGACTGGTTCTGGCTGCTGGGCCGCTGGCGCACTCGCCCCGACGATTTGCCCAACCCGGAGCGCATTCCGATGGAAAGTCGGGATTTGACGGCGGAGGAGGCGGCGGAGGTGCTGCGGTTTTGAAGAATATGGGAGTGTGGGTGTATGGGAGTGTGGGAGTTGGTGTTGAGATTTGCGATATGCCTTCCACGGATTGATCCCAGGGCAACTCATGGCGTATAGCCCAACACCTGAAACCCGACACCAACTCCCACACTCCCACACTCCCATACGCCCATACTACCACACGCTCCCCGTATGCTATAATATCCTTGTCATGAAAATCCGGCGTCTGCTCATCGGGGTGTTGTTGCTGATCAGCCTGCAGGCGTGGGCCGGCGAGGCGCCGGATTTGACCGCTGGGATTATCCTGATCGGGCAGGCGGATTATGCCGCGGCGCTGACGACGCTGTTGCCGCTGGCGGTCAATAATCCCGACGATGCGGAACTCCACTACTGGCTGGGGCGCGCCTATTACGGGCAGCGTGTCTATCACCTCGCCGCACAGCATCTCGCCATTGCCGCTGACCGCGATGCACGCAACCTGGACTATTGCCGCTGGCACGCGCGCGCGCTGCGAAAGGCGAACGCGCTAACGGATGCGCTGGCGGCGTATGCCGTCTATCTGCAACGCTTCCCGGAGAGCAATTCGCTGCTCTCCGAATATGCCGCCACCCGCGCCGCGGTGGGCGATTTCCCCGGCGCGCGGGAGAGCTTCGCGCAATTGCTCGCGCGTGATCCCTCACCTGCCACCCGCGCCACCGTGGACGCCTGGAACGCCCTGCTCGACGGGCTGGCGAAGCAGGCCACGCTGGAACCGCCCTATCCGCACGAAACCAAATACTTCACCCTGCGCTACGCCCCCCACGATCGCGGCGTCAACCTGGCCATTGCGGAAGTGGAGGCGGCGCGGCAGCAAATCAGCGGGGCATTCGGCCTCGAAGTGAGCGGGTTCCGCGTACTGCTCTTCCCCACCTGGAGCAGCTACGCGCGCTATGCGCACGTGCTGCTGCCCGATTACACCGCGCTACACGCGGCGGCCATCAGTCTGCCGGGTTTGCTGGTGCTGTGGTCGCCGGGTGATTGGACAACGGCCCAACCGGTGGAGGACGAGTTCCGCGGCATTGTCCGCCACGAGATGGCGCACCTGGCCATCGCCCAGCGCACTCACGGTGAGGGTATTCCCACCTGGTTGAACGAAGGATTGGCCTGCTATTACGGCGGCTGGGGCGGCACCGCCAGCGGCCAGCCTCCCACCCCGCCGTTCACCCTGCGCGCGCTGGAGCGCGCCTTCACCCTCGGCACCCCCGACGAAACCGCGCAAGCCTACGCCCAGGCCTTCGCCATGGCCACCGTACTGGTCAAACAACGCGGCATCACCTCTCTCCTCCGCCTCCTCGACATGCTCGCCGCCGGCGCCCCACTGCCGGACGCCTATCAACAAGTCTGCGGCGAACCGCTGGACACCTTCCTCGCCGAGTGGCCGAAAAGATATCGGGAGGGCAATCGCCCTTGATTGCGTGGGGTTTGGTCTACCGCAGAGGCGCGGAGAACGCGGAGAGTTCGCAGAGAAGATGATTGTTCCTGGGAGCGCGAGCGTCTCGCTCGCCCCTGCAGTGAACGTTTTCCGGCTCTGGACCGCCGGCATCCTTGCCGGCGGCACCGAGAAACTGTACAAAAAGTGCTCGTTGTCTTCTCGTACAGTTTCTGAGAGGATTGCTCGCTACGGGGGGCGCCGGCAAGGATGCCGGCGGTCCAGAGCGTTCGTTTTGTCGCCTCCCGAAGCAAGTTGCGTCAGATCACAAAATCTGTGTTACGCAGCCTACCCATCCTTAAAACCACCCTAAAAATCCGGTGAATCCATCACCCTAAAACTACAGCCCCTGCTTTATCGGATACCCCCCATATTCCAATCCTGCCTCGATATACACCTCGCAATTTTTGATCACCGGGGGCATGAATTCGTCGAGGTCGTCGTCGTCGGTGCCGGCGCCGCTGAGGGCGAGGGTGAAGCCGCCGCCGGGGGCGGCGGCGGCGATGGCGGCTTTGACTTCCGCGCGCACTTCATCGGCGGTCATGCGGTAAAACATCTCCGAGCAGACGTTGCCGGAGAGCAGCATTCGGCCGCCCACCCGGCGTTTGGCATCCGCCAGATCGGTGTTGCCGGCGGGGGTGTGTTCGAGCGGCTCGGTGGCGTCGATGCCCATCTCGACGAAACGTTCGAGGAAGTCGCCGCAACGGCCATGGCAATGCGCGCGGATGCGCCCGCCATGGCGATGGATGACGGCGTTGACCGCCTGATCGTAAGGGAAGACGAACTCGTCGAAGAGCGCGGCGCCGAACCAGGGCGGAATGAGCATTTCGTGCGCGTAGGTGAGGAAGACGCCGCCCACGCCTGCCGCCAGCAGGCTTCCGATGCCGTCCGCCACCCAGCCGTTCATGTTGGCCAGGAAGCGGTGCACCGTCTCACGCTCGTCGTAGAACCAGGTATACATCTCTTCCATCGCGGACTGGCGCACCAGCACGCCCAGCGGATGGAACAACAGCGACGCCGGTATGCCCGACTCGCCGACGGCGGCAACACCCTCGCGCCACACCGCGACATCCCATTGCAGCGGTGGGCGTTTCGCTTCCGCCAGCCGGCGCAGATCGTCGATGGTGGCGATATAGCGTTTCTCCCAGTGATAATCGCGCGAATCCGCCGGGTGCAGGGTAATGGCGGTGAAGTCGCCGATGGGCGTGCGCTGGGTGTGCCGCAGGCGGCGAAATTCCCCCGGTCGCTCCTCGATGACCTCTTCGAAGTATTCGGCGGGAAAACCGAAAAAGCCGTAAACCGGCCCATTCACCCAGTGGAAATTATCGACATATTCATCCACCAACTGCACCAATCGCCCGGCCAGCGGATGCGCCCGATAGCGGGCCGACAATCCCAATTCGATCGGCACCCGATCCGCTTCGCGATACGACCATGCCGTTTCCAATCGCTCTTTGTGTGTCATAAGTTCCTCCGGGTTGAGATTAGACGCTGGAGATTTTTTAACCGCAGATTACGCAGATTTCGCAGATTCAGAAATGATAAAAGATAGTGGATACAGGATACATATGCGTCAGCGCTGTCGGTAGCTGAAGCTTCATGTATCCTGCATCATATATCTTGCATCGTAATCGTTCAGGCTATGCTGGCGCGCGAGTGTCCTCGCGAGCACTCCGGTGGTTTCGATACGACCATCCATAGTCTACTCAACCACCGGAGTGCTCGCGAGGACACTCGCGCGCCAGCATAGCCTGAACGGTTAACCTGCATCTAAATCCTCTCTGCGTATTCTGCGATTAAGAAACGTCGAATCATGATACTTCCACCAGTGCTTGCGCGGCTAATGGATCAACGATCAATTGCCAGTCGTACCCCGGCCAGTGCCAGGTGAGGCGCCAGGTGCGCTCTTCCAGCGAGCGCGGGACGTCCAGGTATTGCAGATAGGGGGTAATACTGGGGGGTTCGGTGATGTCGCCATCCAGGTTGATCGCCCACAGGGTTACCATGGCGCGGCGCGCGGTCAATTCCTCGGCGGTGTGCGCCACTTCCCAATCGAGCAGGCCGTTGTCGCGGTGTAATAACGACGGAGTCGCCGCGCTGGTGAGCGGCAGGCAATGTATGCTGACCTGGCGCTCCGGATAGGTCAGCCGCACGCGCGACCAGGCGGCGACGGCATCATGCGCCAGGTTGGCGCGCCCGGCGGTGATGGTCTCCAGTCGCGCCAACGGCTCCGAGGCGGGCAGCACATCCACCTCAGCGTGGCTGTTGACCAGGCGGAAGCGATCGGCCAGGTATTCCCAACTGGTGGGGATGGCCGGCATGATGCGCAGGGCGATCAGTTGGCCGCCATGCTGGATGCACCAGCTTCGTCCGACCACCGGCGGCAGCACCCGCTGGGTGAGCGATTGGCCGATGTAGCTGCGTACCAGCTCTTCCGGGTGTGAATGGCCGTGTCCGTCTTCCCGCGTCGCCCATTGCATAAATCCCCAATCGCCGGCGGGCCGCCAGAGGACGGGGGAAAAGCACATCCACGACATGCCCCACAGCAGATGCTCGCCCGAGGGCATCAACGGCACGCGGGACGCGCTGCCCAGCCGGATATCGTCTTCAATGCGGGCAATCGCGGTGGAACCGTTGAAACACGGTACTTGCACGTCGGACTGCGGCGGCGGCGACGCGGGCGCCCACTCGCACCAGCCGGCGCGGTACAGCGTCGGCCCGACGGGAATCGCATCGACCAGTTCGTCGATGGCGCTGCCCTCGTGCGGATGGATGCGTTCGCGATATTGCAGGCGGGTGGGACTTTCGGTGAAGGCATACGAGCGGAAGGTGGGCACGCGCGGCCCGGCGGCGAAGGCATCGTCAATCGCCAGCAATTCGGTAAACAGCGCGGTATATTGCGCGCGCAGCTCGTCCGGCAGGCGGGTGCTCAGCAGCAGCAACACCGAGAGTTGGTCCAGGCACACCTGGGCGTAGATATCACTGAGATGCTCGCCCCATCCCCATTCCTGCTCCTGCCAATAAGTCGCCGCTTCCCGCATGAGCTGCTGCAATTCGTGGGAATCGTCCGCGGACACCGGCCCGAGAATTTCCTCCAGCAACCAGGCGCATACCAGATCCCCGAGGGTTTTATTCGGGTAATAATAGGCGCGCTCGCACATGCTGCGGGTGAACCAGTAGCGCAATTCGGTAAAATAGGCGCGCAGCGTCGCGCGATCAGCCGGCGCCAGTCGCTCGCGATAGCCCAGCCACAACACCAGCAGATTGAGCCCGATGAAGAAGGCGGCGTTGGAATCGTAGAGGATGTCCTCTTCCCAGAACCACCGGCTCACCCCGCGAAACGGTCCTTCAGTGCCTTGCAGCCCGCGCAGCGTCGCCAGCACGCGCGACACGTCGACGGCATCCAGCAGATCCGCCTGTGCCGTCAGCAACAACCGCGCTGCCGCTTTCGGCGCCGAATGCACGCGCGCCAGCGCATTTACCGGCGGCGTATGCCCCGGCCCCTCGCACCACCACAACCCCGCCTCTTCGTCCCACTCCGCCTGCCAGCGGGGGGGCACAAGACAGTCTGCTTCAGAAGCCATGCGGTTTCATCTCCCGGATCAAGGATGCGTTCTGTAGACTGATTTTCCAGCCTTGGTGAGCGTTCTCCTTCCGAGACTCCTTCTGTTGACAATTCACGCTCCTTGCCTTACTCTTAGCAGGTAAGTCCGGCGTGGAGGGGTGGCCGAGCGGTTGAAGGCGGCGGTCTTGAAAACCGTTGATGGGTCAAACCATTCGGGGGTTCGAATCCCTCCCCCTCCGCCATGGGATTCCTTCATAAGCAGGCCGCTGAGAAATATTTTTTGAAAAAAGAAGGAATCTTGCTAAAAAAAGCGACTTGCCCCCCCCAAGCCCCTTGACGCTCACTCGCTCTTGTTCCTATAATGCCAATGTGATTCATGAAGAGGCATCATCTGCCGTAACATCCCCTTGTGCGACGGTGATTCATCCGTCCCCCAGCGTCGGCGTGATCATCGCCCTGGCCGCTCGGGGCCATCACGGACCGAATGAAGCGACTCGCGGGTAGAATGGAGGACGAGTTATGCACCTGACGGTTCACGATCACTTTGTCAACTTCCATGGAATGGGAGATGAAGAGGTCGTTTTTTATGCAAAAGAAGGCTCTCAACAGGCGACCGAACACCTCCTGTGTAAATATCGCAGCATCGTCGAGGGGAAAGCGCGATCCTATTTCCTGGTGGGCGCCGATCACGAAGATATCGTGCAGGAAGGGATGATCGGCTTATTCAAAGCGATTCGCGATTTTCGCAACGATCGGATGCTCCCGTTCCGCGCCTTTGCCGAACTCTGTATCAGCCGGCAGATCTTTACCGCGATCAAAGCCGCCACCCGGCAAAAACATATCCCGCTGAACTCCTACGTCAGCCTGCATACCAACCTATTCGACGCCGATAGCGACCGCACCCTGCTCGATACGCTGGCGGAAACCGCCACCAGCGACCCGGAAGAAGTGGTCATCACCCAGCAGTTCTCTGATGATCTGCGCCGTCGCATCAAACGCGACCTCTCCAGCCTGGAAAGCGCCGTGTTGCGCAGCCACCTGGAAGGGAAATCGTATCAGGAGATCGCCGTCGAGCTCAGTCGCCGCGTCAAATCCATCGACAATGCGCTCCAGCGCGCCAAACGTAAAATCGGCAAATCCTTGAAGTGCATGATGGTCACCACGTAAGGGATTTTGGATTTTAGATTTTAGATTTTAGATTTTAGATTTTGGGTTTTGGGTTTTGGGTTTTGGGTTTTTTTGCATTACACACGAACGCCGCTCTTTATCGAGCGGCGTTCGTGTTTGTATTTCCCTTCTGGCGACGAATATTATGGCGTCATGATTGGTCTTCGCACGGCACGGACGATGGCCAGGAGTATGACCGCGCCGACCACCGCCGACAGCAGACTCCACAGCATTCCACCGTGCGCGATCCCCAGCAGGCTAAAGAGCAATCCGCCCAGTACCGCGCCGACGATCCCGATAAACACATTCCCCCAGAAGCCTTCAGAAACTCCCATGATTGAGCTGGCAATCCATCCGGCGATCGCGCCGAAGAGGATCCACAACACAACCGCGAGTAGCAATCCTGTTCCTACCAGCGACATCAGCATCCTCCTTTGCTACAATTGCTGTCTACAGCATATCCCGTGCTCAAACATCTATGCGACATGCATGATCGTGAATTATTACATCAAGCTCTCGCGCAGGGCGCAACCAACAATCGCTGACCGTTTTGCCTTCCGCCTTCGCTGAAGTTATGGCGGGCGGGTTTTCGCTTGTCCGTGCTCCGCGTTGAGCATTCGGCAAAGCTGACTTCATCTGCGTCGGACGCTTGCTTTGGTGACGGGCAAGCACCCGGCGTCAAAATCGGTTAGCTTTTGTTGGCTGAGTCCTACCACAAGTGACGGCTACGGTTTGATCAGGTGACGGGGTTTTGTGCTCGTTTGCGGGGCCTTCCCGCCCCATCGCCTTCCCAAATTTTAGCCGATTTGATGGCGACGGGGCCGCAGAAGCCTCGCTACAGGGTCGTCCGGCAGAAGTTGACCTTGGGGGCGGTCCCCCTGGTATACTGTCCGCATGTACAAGTGGCTGCTGTTTGCGGTGGTATTGCTGGGAGGTGCGGTGATGGCGGAGCACGCGTGGTACGTGTCGCCGGACGGCAATGACGCTTGGTCGGGTCAGGTGCCGGCGCCGAATGTCGCACGCACCGATGGCCCCTTCCGCACCCTGGGCAAGGCCTGTGCAATGGTGCAGCCGGGCGATACCTGCTACCTGCGCGGGGGCACGTATCGCGAGACATTGAAGCCTGCACGGAGCGGCGCAGCGGGACAGCCCATTGTCTTCCGCAACTACGGCACTGAAGTGGCAGTGCTCAGCGGCGCGGACGTGCTCACCGGATGGACCGCGGAGCAAGGCGCCATCCGGCAAGCCCCCATGGCGTGGGACCTGGCGGATCAGAACCAGCTCTTTGTTGACGGCGCCATGCTCCCCGAAACGCGGTGGCCGCATAACGCAGGCACGCTGCTGCAACCCACCCGCGCGCATGCAACGGCCGGCACCGTGGCTACGTTGACCGACCCCACGCTGCCAGACACCGACTTCACCGGCGCACTCCTCTGGTGCGCCGGCGGCTACCAGTGGATTTGTTGGGCAGAGTCGGTGACGGGATACGACGCTACCACCCACACCCTGACCTTCCGCATGAAGAACGCCGAACAGTGGTATACCGTGCAGCCGCGAAATCCCTATGTGTTGATCGGCGCGCGCGCCACGTTAGAAGCGCCGGGGGAGTGGTGGTTCGATCGCGCAGCGCACCGCATGCTGTTCATCCCACCGCAAGGCATGCGGGCGGATGCAACCATCGAAGCCAAGCGACGGCAATTTTGCATCGATCTATCCGGGTTGCAGCATGTGCAGGTGGTCGGTCTGCAATTCCATGCCGGCGGGGTGGCGATGAGCCAGGGTACTTCTCACTGTTTGCTCTCTCGCTGCACCGGCACCTACGTGGCGCATTCGTATGCGCAGGACGTGGCCTATACCGCCGGGGTGCTCATCAACGGGCACGATAATGAAGTCAGCGACTGCGAACTGGCTTACAGCTCCTCCAGCATCCTGCGCGTGTCCGGGCAACGGCATCGCATCGTCAACAACTACATCCATCACGGCAACTACACCGGCCTATGGAACGGCGCGGTCTCGCTGGCGGGGCGGAAGATCCTCTTCAGCCACAACACCGTGCGGCACAGCGGGCGCGACCTGGTGTCGATCCACGAGCTGATGGAGAGCCTGATCCAGTATAACGATCTTTCCGATGCCGGCTGGATCACCTGCGACCTGGGCATGACTTACGGGCATAACACCGATTTCATGAACACCGTCATCCGCTACAATGTGGTGCACGAGAACCACGCGGCAGGGTGTGCCATGGGCATCTACTTCGACCACTGCAGCCACAACGTGATCGTCCACCACAACGTGGTCTACAACGTGGCGGACGATCCCATCCGCATCAATAATCCCAGTTACGGCAACCTGGTGTTCAACAATAGCTGTTACGCCGCCGGCGAAACGGTCACCTTCGACCACACCCATCGGGACGATCTGTATGGCATGCGGTTGACGCGCAATCTGCTGAACAAGCCGATCCGCCTGCCGGCTGATGTGGTGCAGCAGGGGAACGTGGTGGCGGTCGATCCCGGCTATACCGACCCGGTGGCGCGGGATTTCACATTGAAGGTGCCGGGCGACGCGGGCGCCTTCCCTAAAGGCCAAGCACCGTGGAAAGCCGGCCACGACTTCGCGCACCCACCCACCGTGGCCTGGGAGGCAGCGGAGGTGGACTGGATGAACACCCTATACAACGCCTGCTTTGAGCTGGGCACGCTGGAGGGGTGGACGGCGATCGGTGCCGCGGGTATAGCCCACGGCAACGGCTGGGGCAACACGGTTTCTGGGAGCAAAACTAATGAGGCAACCGGCACGTCGAAGCACGAACTGCGCCTGGGCCCGGGGCGTGCCGGCGTCCAGCAGCGAGTGATCGGCCTGCACCCCGGCACCCCACATACCCTCGCCGGCTGGTTGCGGGTCTCAGCGCCCACCGAATCCGTCCGCCTGGGCGTTCTCCTACCCGATGGTACGGCGCATTGGTCCCCTGCCGTCACCACGACCGCGTGGACGCGGGTCACCGTACCCTTCACCACAGCCGCGCAGGGGTCGGTGACGGTGATCATCGAGAAAGCCGATGGTCCGGGCATGGCCTGGGGCGACAACCTGGGGCTGCCGCGGGCGGTGCCCTGAAAAATGGGGGTGGCTGCGCGTGCAGCCACCCCTGTCCACTCCCACCTCGTCCTGCTCCTCCGCCCGGTGGTGGCGGACGCGCAAGGGGGCCCCAGGTAGTCGGCGACGGCGGTGCTGCGGACCCGCAGTGGCGCGCGCTTGCCTTCAGCCGGCCGGCGTGCCACCTGCGTGCCGTTGTGGGCACACCCGCGCCCGCCCTACCGACCGCCACATCCGCCACGTGCCTCTGCCCCCCCAACGCCTGCACCAATTTTGATACTCCGGTCGGCGTTTTTCCCGTGGTTGTCGAGCACAAAAGGGACGTCACGGGATCGGAAACCATAGCCGGAAGAGAGGTTAGGGAGAACCATGACGACTCCGTCAGATGGTCTTTTCGCAAAGACGCGGAGATTTGCTGCCATGGGGGCGCCGGCAGGATGCCCAATGCCGTTAAAATAAGCATCCTTCGCCGGGACACCAAGGTGATTGTGTCACCCATAAGCGTTATCGCTCTCACACGCGTAGGCAGACAACGCAAAAGGGAACCGTTTCGGTAATAC
>Ga0118677_10006875_pt1 | contig 19076 bp, 19 predicted proteins | sample AliMusrvi5mmetaG_FD_86154 | JGI IMG/M metagenome (GOLD analysis project Ga0118677, IMG submission 86154) | reverse complement strand
ACCATCAAACATTGCAATGACGTGGCCAATGCGCCACTGTCGGCCAGCCTGAACAGCGGTTATGCTCTTGCAGTCGCCAGCCGGGCCGGTTGGGAGACGACACATCTGGATTTCAGTTCCGGGAGCGAGGACGCGACAGCCATCGCGGCCCATATTCTGGCCGAAGCTGCTGATATCGTCCTGTTTCACTGGGTCTACTCCTGGGGTCATGAAGAGAAAGTTTGCAGCATCATGGAACTGTTGCGCCTGGAAAACTCCGCCCCGCTGGGCGCCTTCGGCCTGTTTCCAACCCTTTCCAGCAACCGTCTCTTGCAGTACGCCCGGCAGCTTGACTTTATCCTGGCCGGAGAGTTTGAGGGTACGCTGGCTGAACTATTGCCACTTTTTGCCAAACGGCGCACGATTGCGGCTCTGCCTGGCATAGTCCTGCGCGATGAAGCGTTCGAACCGCGGCCGCTGATGGCTGATCTGGGCGGGCTGCCGATACCGGATGACGTGGGCGCCAACTGCGGCTACGACATCCTGAACATTGCCGCCAGCCGCGGCTGCTTCGGAGAGTGCAGCTTCTGCTTCATCCAGCGCTACTACGGCTGCAGCCGCCGCCGGGTCCGGGATCCGGCCTCGCTGGAACGGGAACTGGAGATTCGCCTGTCAAGGCGCAATATCAAGAGCCTGTACTTCATCGATCCGACCTTCATCGGCCGGGGAGACATTGAGCGGGAACGGGTCGGGGAGATCGGCCGGATTGCGCAGCGTTTTGGACTCCCCTTCGGTTTCGAAACCAGGGTAGACAGCATCGATGAGCGCCTGATGGCGACCTTGGCGGTAAATGGCGCGACCTCCGTCTTTCTCGGCATCGAGTCCGGCTGCGATTCTGTACTTACGCGAATCGGCAAACGGATCAGCACGGACCAGATCCGACGCGGAGTACGGATCGTCCGGGAGAGCGAGATCCAGCTGAATCTTGGCTTCATCATGTTCGAACCGGATTCCACAATGGCCGAACTTGAAGAGAATTACACCTTTCTTGAAGAGCTGGGACTGCTTGCCGAACATGAACTGACCGCCAACCTGCTACACCATAACCAGATAGTGCTAAATGGTTCTGCGCCCTGGGAGCGCTTCGAACGTGAGGGGCTGCTGCTGGTGGATGAGAGTCTTCCCTTCGAGGCCCGCTACCGGTTCCGCGACAAGCGGGTGGGGCTGGTCTGCTCGGCCATGGGGCGATTGATATCGCACTATTTCAGCGTAATGGCCGGCTTTCGACAGACCAGTTCTGCTGCGGTGGATGGTTATGGTTCAGAACGTCATGTCGTTCACCATGGCGGAAGCAAAACCAATGCCCTTCTCAAGGATGCCTTTCGGTCACTTTGCCGTGTCGCATGCACCCTGTCACCGCAACAGGTTGAACGGGCAGAGCGTGATTATGCTCGGCAGTTAAGGGAGATACTTGCGGTCTGATGAACAACGGAGCCAACATGAATCATACTTCCTTTATCCAATGCGAATTTCGCTCTGGGTTAAGGTCTTTTTTATTTAGCCCGATTGCTTTGACAAAAGTAGAATGAGAGGTGGCAGTTATGGAATGGCTTATTGATCCGCAGGTCTGGATGGCTCTGGTTACGCTGAGCGCGCTGGAAATTGTGCTCGGAGTTGACAATATCATTTTTATCTCCATTCAGGCCGGCAAACTCCCCGCCCATCAGCAGGAGAAAGCCAGAATTGTCGGCCTCGGGCTGGCGATGTTCATCCGTATAGCACTGCTTTTTTCCCTTACCTGGCTGATGGGACTGACCTCGCCGCTGTTTACTGCCTTGAGCAACGAGATTTCCGGTCGCGATCTGATATTGATCTCCGGCGGTCTCTTTTTAATATGGAAAAGCACCATCGAAATCCACGAGAAGCTTGAAGGTGATGAGATGGCATCTTCCTCCTCTCCTGCAGGGGTGACCTTTGGCGCCGTTATTGTTCAGATACTTCTGCTGGACATTGTATTCTCCCTTGATTCGATCATTACCGCCCTTGGAATGGCCAGTCAGCTTTCCATAATGGTTGCAGCCGTCGTCATCGCTGTCGGGTTCATGATGCTTTTTTCCGGTAAAATAAGTGCCTTTGTTGAAAAGCACCCGACCATCAAGATGCTCGCATTAAGCTTTCTGCTCCTGATCGGCGTAGCACTTATCGGCGATGGTTTGGATATGCACATACCCAAGGGATACATCTATTTTGCCATGGCCTTCTCTGTGCTGGTTGAGATGCTCAACCTGCGCATGCGCAGGGGTTCACCGGTCTAGCCGATTCAATCACATGGAACATTCCACTAAAAAGCCACAATTTATCGCCCATGGTTAAGCCAAATATGATACTCAAGAGGAACTATAAGAAGCAAAAGGATATTATGTTAGTTATGAGAGCCCTGCTGGTGGTGGTGTCTGGTTGCGGATATAACAGCATGTATGCCACCGGGGATGCTATGATCGCGGCCTCGCAGCCTGAACGGGTTGCGCCGAAAGTCAGTTTATAACAGTGAAGCCTCTTTTTTTAAGAACGATGACGCAAGCCAAACGCGTGATAGTTGTCGTGATCGGTTTCACTGTCCTGGCTGTTGGAATAGCCATGATCGTGTTGCCGGGCCCGGCGGTTGTGGTCATCCCAGTTGGACTTGCGATACTGGCCACTGAATTCATCTGGGCCAGAAAGCTGCTTGATAAGGTAAAAGAGCGCATTAAGCGTATGAGAAAAGTAAACTGATGTAAGAATAATCCATAATGTGAATAGTCTTTAGCCTGCTATTGGTTGTTATGCCGGCCAGCGTAATATCAAGGAGCAAAAAATGAAAAAACGAGGGGTACCATATGCTTAAAAACAGATTTGTTCTCATTCTGATTCTCGTTTCACTGCTTCTGCCATTCGCTTCATCTATACTCAATTTTTACACAGATTGGCTCTTTTTTGTTGAGACCGGCTTCTCATCGGTCTTTATGACAACGATGTATGCCAAAACCGGGGCAGGGCTGTTCTTTGGCGTGCTTACGTTTGTTTTGATCATGATTAATCTATACTTTGCGAACAGGGGCCACTTCCCGCACACCGAAATATTTATCGTGGGTGGTGGAAACATTCGAATAAACAGGGATGACGTCGCTCGCCTTGTTAAACCTGTAAGCATACTCATCAGCATCGTTCTGGCGCTGCTTGCCGGCAACTGGGGCGCAATGCACTGGGAAGAGGTGCTGTTGTTCACGAACAGGGTGAAAGTGGGAACGGTCGATCCGGTCATCGGCAAGGACCTGGGATTCTACCTGTTCAGTCTGCCGTTCTGGGAGATGCTCAAAGATTTTGCCGGCTTTACCCTGCCGGCAACCACCGCCCTGGCCGGGGCGGTTTACTTTGTTCGAGGCGGCATCATCCTGACGGAGCGGGGTGTGACGCTGGATGAAAAGGTGCGCCGGCATCTGGCGGTTCTGGTCGGGATCTTCGCCTGCGTGATCGCAGCCGGTTTTTATCTGGACAGCTTCAGGCTGCTGCTTTCCGAGAATGGCATAATTTCGGGTGCAGGATATGCGGATGTTAACTCCCGGTTGTTAACCTATAGAATTTTGGCTTTCCTGACACCACTGTCGGGAGTCGTGCTGGCGGTTGGGATCTGGAAGGGCGCCTGGCGTTTAGCGTTGCTGCCGCCGGTCATCGTGGTTGCGCTGTACGTAACAGGGATCCGGGTCTATCCCGGGCTGCTTCAGAAATTCAAGGTTGCACCGAACGAACTGGCCCTGGAGACCCCCTATATAGAGAACAACATCAAATTTACCCGTTTTGGTTACGATCTGGATAAGATTGAAACCGTACCCTTCGACGTTGATACGAAGCTTTCCGGCTTAGATATAGCTAACAATGACGCCACCATCAAGAACATAAGGCTCTGGGATCATGCTCCCCTGCTCAAGACTTACAGCCAGTTGCAGCAGATCAGGACTTATTACAAGTTTTTCGATGTGGATAATGACCGCTATCTGGTTAACGGTCAGTATACCCAGGTCATGCTCTCGCCTCGCGAACTTTCCTACGCGGATCTTCCCAGCAAAAACTGGATCAACGAACGCCTGATTTTCACCCACGGTAACGGCATCACCTTGGGTCCGGTCAGCCGGATCAGCAAGGAAGGTCTCCCGGAGTTTTTCGTCAAGGATATTCCCCCTGTCAGCCTGGCCGACATCAAGGTGACCAGACCGGAAATCTATTACGGAGAGCTGTCCAACGACTATGTGGTTGTCAAGACCAGGGTCCCGGAATTCAGCTATCCGACCGATACCGGCAATATCAATACAACCTATACCGGAAAAGGTGGGGTGACGATCGACTCGGTCTTAAAAAGGGCGCTCTTTGCTGCCAAATTCAAAACAGAAAAGATACTCCTCTCTTCAGATATCAACGAGGAGAGTCGCATTCTCTACAACCGTAACATCAACCAGCGGGTGAAAGCGGTAGCCCCTTTTCTCCGTTTCGATGGCGATCCATACATGGTGGTGGACGAAAAAGGAAGACTCAAGTGGATCATCGATGCCTACACATACTCGGACCGTCTCCCCTATTCAAAGCCTATCAGTGGAGGGATCAACTACCTGAGGAATTCCGTCAAGGCGGTTGTGGACGCTTATGACGGAACTCTCAGCTTCTACATCAGCGACCCGCATGATGTCCTGCTGAAGGTCTATGGTCGGATGTTTCCGGGGCTCTTCAAGCCGATGACGGCCATGCCGGATGATCTGCGCAAACATGTCCGCTACCCGCACCAGTTCCTCCAGCTTCAGGCCGCCATGTTCGCTGCCTACCACATGACGGACCCGAAGGTATTCTACAACAAGGAGAACCTATGGCAGGTTCCGGCTCTGGGCGAAAAACCGATGGAGCCCTACTACACGATCATGAAGCTTCCGGGTGAAAAAGCGGAGGAGTACATTCTGCTCCTGCCGTTTACCCCGTCCAAGCGGGACAATCTGGCGGCCTGGCTCACCGTGCGATGTGACGAACCAAATTACGGGAAAATCCGGGCCTATACCTTCCCGCGAGACAGGTTGATCTATGGCCCGAAACAGATTGACGCCCGTATCAATCAGGATTCCTTCATCTCCCAGCAGTTGACTCTCTGGAACCAGCGCGGTTCTGAGGTTATCCGGGGGAGCATGCTGGTGATACCGATCGAAAAGTCACTGCTCTATGTCCAGCCGCTGTTCCTTGCGGCCGACAAAGCCGGCCTGCCTGAATTGAAGAGGGTGATTGTGGCTTTCGGGGATCAGGTTGTCATGGAGGAAAATCTTGAACAGGCCCTGCAGCGACTCTTTGGTGGGAAAAAAGCTGCCGCCGCAGTTGCCGGGGCGGTCACGGCAGATCCGAAAGCATCACCGGTCACGCTGGCCAAGGAAGCGATGAGCATCTATGAGAGGGCAACCAACCTGCAACGCCAGGGTAACTGGGCCGGTTATGGCGAGGAATTGCGAAAGCTTGAGCAGGTGCTGAAAAGGATGGCACAGTAGTACAAACTATATTGCAGGAGCTTCCCTTATGACGCCCCATACCCGCATCCACCTGATCCGCCACGGTCAGGTGGAAGGTTTCGAGCAGCCCCGCTACAACGGCCAGTCCGACGTGGCGCTGACCGATATCGGCATCGGACAGTATCACCGCCTGAAAGAACGCCTGGCTGATTCTGAAATATCGGCCTGCTACACGAGCGATCTGTCGCGTTGTGCCATCGGTGCGAAAATTATCTGTGCACCGCTCGGTATCGAACCGGTTGCCCGCCGTGAGCTGCGTGAACTGAATTTCGGAATCTGGGAGGGTTTGACCTGGCAGGATATCAAGGCGAACTGGCCGGACGAGTGGCGGGCGAGGCTGGCTGACCTTGTCAACCACAGGGTGCCGGAAGGCGAACGCCTGCTGGACGTAGAGGCGCGCGTAATGCAGGTCATCAGGGAGATAGTCGAGCGTCACAAGGGTAAGGAACTGCTGGTGGTGGGGCATGGCGGAGTAAACCGCATCGTGCTGCTGAATGCCGTTGGAGCGCCCCCGGCCCGGATGTTCAACATCGAGCAGAACTATGGCTGCCTGAACATCATCGACTATTATGCCGATGGGCGGACGACGGTGAAACTGTTGAATAGTCAGGAGTAAAAGTTATGGCAGGAAGATCAAAAGGCCCCAGAACAGTCACCCTCCCCAGCCCCGATGAGGCCGCTGTCATGCTGAAGCGGATGCGCGGAGAGGTTGATGGCAACAGTAACTACAGAACAAAATCACTCAAGATCCACGGCCCGGTCTGCGCCAAATGCGGTCGTGAGTTTGATCAGTCCAGCCTCAACCTGCTGACCGTACATCACAGAGACGGTAATCACCACAACAACCCGCCCGATGGATCGAACTGGGAGAATCTGTGCATCCATTGTCATGACGATGAGCATTCAAGGGGAGTGCTGGGAGATTATTTTTCAAAGAGTACTTGAGCCTCTTGCAAAACGTGATGAGGAGGTCGATATGCAAGGCGTAAGCGAGCGAGGACGTGAGGCGTACACGCATGTACGTTGAACTTTCGAGCGAGCGGCAACAGAGCAGATCGGCCCGCAGTAGTTTTGCAAGAGGCTCTACTTGAAGTTTAGATATATCAGCCGCCCGACCAGTGCCAGCACCATCGTGATGAATACCGGTCTGATAAAGGCTGTGCCCCGTTTTATTACCAGTTTTGATCCGACCCGCGCTCCAAGAAACTGCCCGATCCCCATCACAATCCCTTCCAGAAACCGTACCTGTCCAACCGAAAGAAAGAAGATCAAGGCCACAAAGTTGCTGGTAAAGTTCATCACCTTGGTTGTTGCGGTGGCCCGCATCATGGAGTAGCCCAGCAGCATCATAAGCGCCATTGTCCAGAACGAGCCGGTTCCAGGGCCAAAAAAACCATCATAAAAACCTATCGAAAGTCCGAACAGCAGATAAAAAAGTCCAGCCTTCATTCGGGCGTGACAGTCTTCGGCACCCAGGCGTGGTGAAAGCAGGGTATAGATCGCTATCGCGGTCAGCAGCCATGGAATCATCTGTTTGAGGAAGGTTGCATCCAGTAGTTGAACGGCCCAGACGCCAAGAGTTGCTCCGACAGCTGTCCAGAGGATGCCGATCCAGCAGTCGCTCAATTTAACGGCGCCGGCCCGAACAAAATGCAGCATGGCGCTGCCGGAGCCGAATGAGGCCTGAAGTTTGTTGGTGCCCAGAGCAACCTGGGGTGGGAGTCCGATACCCATCAGTACCGGAACGGTGATCAGTCCGCCGCCGCCGGCGATGGAGTCGATCAGGCCGGCTACAAAGGCGGCTCCGAAGAGCAGTGGCAGGAGGATTTCAGGAGACACGGCAGATTAGATCGCCTTGTTCCATGAGAGGCGCTCCTCCAGCCAGCGTGATAGACTGGTGAAGGCATAGCAGATGATGAAATAAACTACGGCGATGAACATGAATATCTCGGTCGGGAAGGCCATGGTACGGTTGTTGATCTGTGTGGCAACATGGGTCAACTCGGATACCCCAACGATAAAGGCCAGTGATGTGTCCTTGATCAGCGATACAAACTGGTTGACAAAAGACGGGATCATGTTCCGCAGACCCTGAGGAAGAACGATATAGAGCATTACCTGCCATGATTTCAGACCGGTTGAGAGGGCTGCTTCGGTCTGCCCCTTGGGAATGCCTTCGATACCGGCTATGACAATCCGTGACATATAAGCCGAGGTAAAGAGGGTCAAAGCCATTATGACGGTATTGTTCTCGGCCACTTTTCCGAACAGTGCCGGAACAAGGAAATACATCCAGAAGATAACCATCAGGAGCGGCATGCCGCGCACCAGATTTATGAATGCCAGGGCAGGGTAGCGAACAAGAGGGAACCGTGAGATGCTCAAGAGTCCCAGAATCATGCCGCCAAAGAAGGAGAGAACGCATGAAACGACAGCCAGATACAGAGTTAACCCAACGCCACCCAATGGGCCGTGGGGAAAGCGACCGATCATGAAGTAGGTGAAGTTGTCTGTGATGACCGAAAAATTTAAGAACGGTTCCATATCAAGCGGCCTTATGAGCATTGAGGACTTTTTCGTTGTAAAGGTTGACCATGAGAGTGATAACTATCGACAGCACCAGATAGACAACCGTCGCCGCAGTAAAAGCCTCAAAACCTTTGAAGGTGTAGCTCTCTACCTGACGGGCCTGGTAGGTCATCTCCATGACGCCGATCGTCATAGCCAGGGAAGAGTTCTTGGCCAGGTTAAGAAACTGGTTGACCAGCGGTGGAATAGTGATGCGAACCGCCTGCGGCAGGATGATGTACTGCATCGAGCGCAGGTAGGAAAAGCCTGCACTACGGGACGCCTCCATCTGCTCTTTCGGGATTGAGAGTACTCCGGAACGGATATCTTCAGCAATGAAGGCCGAGGTGTAGATGGTCAGGGCAATGGCGGCAGCGGCAAACTCAAATCCGGTTTTGTTAAGCCAGTCATTAACCACGGCCGGAAGAATTTTATACGATCCAAAATACCAGAAGAAAATCTGTACCAGCAGCGGGGTGTTGCGGAAAAATTCAAGATAGGCGTGGGCGAACCATCGAACCGGCTTGTTGTGAGCCATACGCATGACCGCGATCACGAGTCCCAGAATGAAAGCCAGTACGATAGAAATGGCCGAAAGTTTGAGTGTCGTGATCAGTCCGGAGACAAGCCAGTCGAAATACTTGCCGGAGATTATGATTGACCAGTCGAATGTATAGTTGAGCACACGCCGCCCTTTAAATTGCAGGTTGAGGTTAAGGTTAAGGCAAGCTCAACCTCAATCTTAACCTCAACCTCAACTTGGCTTCTATTTATCAGCCGTGATTTTGAAGGTTCGCTCCAGGTGGAACTGTGTGCCCGGGCCGAACCATCTGTCAAAAATGGCTTTGGCCTCTCCGTTTTTCTCCATCTCAAGAATAGTCTTGTTTACAAAGTTAACGAAGTTTGTGTCCCCTTTGCGCATGCCGAGACCGTACGGCTCGTCAGATATCTGCAGAGACGGGATCTCGAATTGGGCTTTGATGGGGGACTTTGCAAGGATGCCTGCAAGAATGGCTTCGTCGGTCGTCACAGCCGAGACTTTGCCTTGCTGCAGTGCCAGGAATGCCTGGGGATAGTCGTCAAAGGAAAGTATCGTCGCCGAAGGAATTGCCTTGGCTACGTTCTGTTCGGACGTGGAGCCCTTGGCCGTACCGATCCGTTTTCCTTCAAGATCTTTCAGGCTCTTGACGCTTCCTTTTTTAGTGATGAACTTTTGACCGGTCAAGAAATAGGCGTGGCTAAAGTCGATCACCTTGGCGCGCTCTGCGTTCTTGGTCATGGTCGCGGCGATGATGTCGATGTGGCTCTCCTGCAGCTGCGGCATGCGGCTGGCGGATGTAACCGGTTTGAGTTCGACCTTGACGCCCATTTTTTTGGCTATGGCGTTTACGAAGTCGATGTCGTAACCGACGATCTGACGGGTCTTCTCATCGATGTACCCGAAGGGGGGGAGTGAATCTTTACAGCCCACAACAAGCACACCTTTTTTCTTGGCGTCAGCAAGTGTGTCGGCCGCCAGAGCGGTCTTTGCAGTTATTGCAGCCAGGGCCATGATCATGAACAACGTTGCCAGTCTTTTCATTTTGTTTCCTCCTTGAGTGGTGGTGTGGATTGCCGGAAATCCGGACTTGGTTACACACTCTGCATAGGCGTCAGAAGCTGCCGCAGAAATAGCTGAGTTCTTGCGTGCTGCGGCCGCAGGAAAAATTCTTCGGGAGGGGCCTCTTCCAGTATGACGCCATAATCCATGAAAACTACCCTATGCGCAACTTCACGGGCAAAACCCATCTCGTGCGTCACAACAACCATGGTCATGCCGGAGTGCGCCAGATCCTTCATAACTTCCAGAACTTCACCGATCATCTCCGGGTCAAGAGCCGAGGTTGGCTCATCGAACAGCATTATTTTGGGCTTCATCGCCAAGCCGCGGGCAATGGCAACCCGCTGCTGCTGTCCCCCTGAGAGCTGGAGCGGATAAGCATCCCGCTTCTCTGCCAGGCCGACCCGTTCCAGAAGCGCCATCGCCTGCTCTTCGGCCTCTTTTTTCGAAGTGCCGCGAATTTTTATGGGGGCAAGGGTGATGTTGCCGATAACTGAGAGGTGTGGATACAGATTGAATTGCTGGAAAACGAAGCCGATTTCTGCCCGTAGCCTGTTAATGTCGGTTTTTTTATCGGAAAGGTCCATGCCGTCTACAACTAGAGAACCCTTATTGATAGGTTCCAGCTGATTGATAGTTCGGATCAGTGTTGATTTGCCCGAACCGGACGGACCGCACACTACCAGCACTTCGCCGGGAGTTACATGCAGGTTGATTTCGTTGAGGACATGCAGGCTCTTGAACCATTTGTGCACGCCTTTGAAGATGATCATCATGCGCTCCTGACGGGGGAATATGCGAAGGCTATTCGCTGATGGCATCTGTATAGCATGTCTTTAAGCGACGTCAAAGAGGAAAAATCATCAGAAGCATGCACTTCGGGAAATAAGTTTTATTTTCCGGGTGGCCAGTAATTGCCGCCAACCAGTGTAGCAGTGATACTTCCTATTTTAACCTTTGACTTCATCAGCACCGGAATACGGCGCTCATCATCTGTCAGCCAGATGAGCATTTCGCCGGTTCGGGCGAAGATTCCTTCCGACTTGAGCAGCGGCCTGATTACGACGGTTTTGAAGCGGCCGAGAGGAGTTTTTATTTCTTCACGCCGCAGCACCTGCACTTCAGTATTCCACAGTTTTTTGCAATCAAAGATGTCAATATAACAGGATGTCCCAATCTGGAACGGCATGGAGCGGAAGTAAAAAAAGCTGGAGAGCATGTCATAGGTAATTTTAGAGATTTTCTGGGTTGTCTCACTATTTTTGAGGAAGTCTTTAGTATTGACCTCCAGTTTCTGACGGTCAAAAAGGGCATCCTTCTGAAAGCGGGTCCCCCCCTCTCGAATACGCTCACGGTACAGCCGGGGGACTCCTATGTTCAAAGGCGTATTATCAGCAACCAGTATAGACTCGATCCTGTCATCGACCGGGAAGAACAGGCTGATCCAATCGGCTGATTTTGTAGTGGAGATGATATGTATCTCATCTCCGATCTGTTTTACCTCCTGAACGGCTCGACCTGCCGTTATACCGGCGTAAGAAATCTCGAACTCAAGACGTTCCGGAATGGGGAAAGCGGCCGCAATGGAAGCAAGGCCGGACACGAATAATGCAACGGCCAGAATCATGGCCGTGTATATGGAGTTTTTTCCACCCATACCTTCACCCTTCATCCCGTTGTTAAAGGTTCGGAGTTCAAGGCTCAAGGTTTCAACCTCGAACGTCGAACATTGAACGTTGAACTGACTATTATCCCTCATCCTTACTTTATGCCTGTCCGCCATGCTCGGTATTTTCGAAGGCGGTCTGGGCTTTTTGAATCTCATCAAGTTCGCGCAGTTTATCGCCCATCCAGGTATGGAAGAGGCGTGCGTTTTCGTAGCTCATGACCACGCCGGTTTCAATGTATCGAATCACGCTGCCCGCCAGATTTTTAGGTTCCACACCAATTTCGCGGCCTATTGCGCCTTCCGGGGTGATCTCATGTGTTATGGACTCCGGAAGTGGCTGACGTTCGAGATAAAAGTTGATCACCATCTCACCTCGAGGGGAAAAACCACCCTGGGCTCCATTCACATAAGATGGATTGTAGTCACAGCTTAAAACATATTTGAAGGTCAATTCCGGTTTTTTCTGACTCATCCGCTGCTCTCCAGTCATGGGACATAGTTTCCATCCGGAAAGTGCTCTTTTCCGCCCTGGCTGCGTCAATCTGCGTGATTCCTTGTGCGGCGTACAGTAGTACGCCTCCGCGCAATCTCTTGATCTCCTTGCCAGAACGAAAAATGTCACCTTTCCGAATTGGAAACTAAATAATTTCCATTCACTTATAACATTTCTCGGTAATTATAAGAATATTAATATTCATCACTCCGTGTTGACAAGAACTTCTTCGCCTGTGTCATGAGTTAGTAATATGTCCGGACTTGCCAAACAGGCCGTCGATGAAGCGGTCAAACCGGCAGCTGTCAAGAAATAACTGCATCTTTCATTGCGGCATGAAATGGGCATCCGCTTGGCGGGCGCCCATTTCGTTTGTGACGCATCACCCTGAATTGCCTTGACTTTACATAAGAACAACTCTATTTCTAAAGTCTTAAAAGAAGGCAAGGAGTATAAATGAAACCACTGTTTTTGAATCCACCCACCTTCGAAGACTTTGACGGAGGAGCCGGTGCGCGTTACCAGGCCTCCCGCGAAGTCACCTCGTTCTGGTATCCAACCTGGCTATGTTTTCCGGCCGCCATGATTGAAGGCAGCCGTGTAGTAGACGCTACTGTGCAGAAATTCGACTTGGAAAAGTGCATTGAAATAACCCGGGATTTCGACATGGTGGTGATGTACACCTCAACTCCCACTCTCGTGATCGACATTGAGACCGCACGGCGCATCAAAGCGGTCAAACCTGAGATAGTGACTGTTCTTACCGGTCCTCACGTGACAATTCTGCCGGAAGAATCACTCCGCGCAGGCAAAAACGTGATTGACATCGTCTGCCGCGGCGAATTCGACTATTCCACCAAAGAGTTGTGCGAAGGGCGGGAATGGGACAAAGTTGACGGCATCAGCTTCATGCATGAGGGGGTTATAGTACATACCCCTGATCGGCCAATGATAGAGGACCTAGACGCATTGCCATTTGTTGCTCCAATCTACAAACGAGACTTGCCGATCCGTGATTACATCATCCCGCATTTCAAAAGCCCGTATGTGTCGATCTACTCCAGTCGCGGCTGCCCTTCAAAGTGTATCTACTGTCTCTGGCCCCAGACCTTTTCCGGTCAGCGGATGCGTACCCGCACTCCTCAAAATGTTTTTGAGGAGGTCAAGTGGATCAAGGAGAACCTTCCTGAAATCAAGGACATCTCTTTTGATGACGATACCTTCAGTGCAGACAAAAAACATGCGCGGGCAATCGCCGAACTGATAAAGCCGCTGGGGGTTTCCTGGGTCATCAACGCCCGGGCCAACTGCGATTTTGAAACTCTCAAGGTCATGCGTGACGCCGGGCTGCATCATGTCATAGTCGGATTCGAGAGCGGCAACGAGCAGATTCTCAAGAATATCAAGAAGGGTGTCACCAAGCAGCAAGCCATCCAGTTCGTCAAGGACTGTAAAAAACTGGGGATAACCATCCACGGCGCCTTTATCATGGGACTGCCGGGAGAGACACGCGAGACCATCCAGGAGACTATAGTCTATGCCAAAATGCTGGATCTGGATTCGATTCAGGTCTCACTGGCATCTCCCTACCCCGGCACCGCGTTCTATGAGCAATGCAAGCGGGAAGGCTGGATCGCATCCGATGCCTACATCGACGATACCGGCCACCAGATGTGCGTGGTCAACTACCCGCACCTTTCGAATGCGGAGATATTCAAGTCTGTTGAGGATTTTTACAATAAGTTCTACTTCCGCCCCAAATACATCCTGCGCAGTATCGGTCGCATGATCGTCAATAGCGATGAGCGCAGAAAACTGCTCAAGGATGGGAAACAGTATCTAGAATATATGCGGAAACGCAAACTGACACAGAATTAATCATGCAACAATTGGTCATTACCTCCGACGATTTCGGTCTTTCCAGCGGCGTCAACCGTGCGGTGGAGAAAGCTTGGCGCGAAGGTATTCTAACCTGTGCCTCGATCATTCCGGGAGCCGAAGCATTTGACGAAGCGGTTACGATCGCCCGGCAAAATCCAGGCTTGCAGGTAGGACTGCACTTGACCCTGGTACAGGGAAGGTCGGTCCTTCCGCCGGACGAGATATCCGGACTGGTGAACCGGTCCGGAAGTTTTACGGACAATCCGGTAGCGGCAGGTATTCGCTATTTCTTCGACAGGGGTCTCTACTGCCAACTCAAACGTGAAATTGAGGCCCAAATTAAAAAGATTGTCGACACCGGTATCCCGCTGACCCATATTGACGGGCACTTAAATATCCATATGCACCCTACGGTGTTCAGAATACTGACCGAGCTGATGCCGCGTTACGGCATAAGCAGTTTCCGGCTTTCGCAGGAGCGTCTGCTGCACAACCTGCGCTTTGATTCTGAACGGCGATTGGGGAAGACGGTCGAGAGATTCATCTTCAGCTCGTTGGCAGAAAAGTGCCGGCCAGTACTTAACCAACTGGGTGTCCGCTATGCTGCAGAGGTCAAAGGCATGCTCAACTCCGGCCGGATGACCGAAAATTATGTCCTTAATATTCTGGATGATTTGAACGAAGGGTTGACTGAAATCTATTTTCACCCCGGCTTGCTGCCGGACTCCGAGATCACACGCCGCATGCCTGACTACCGGCACAGTGAAGAACTGGCCGCAATTAACAGCCCGGAAATCCTGAATAAGCTGAAACGCTTGAACATAAAACTGGTAAATTATCGAGAGGATATTAAATCATATGCTTAAAACCATCTTGATTATGCTGTTGGCGGTTGCAGCCGGGACCGTTGGTGACATCCTGCTGGCAAAGGGTATGAAAGAGCTGGGTGACCTCTCTGCCATGAATCTGCGGGGGATCATCGATGTAGCCATCCGTGCCCTGACAACGTGGAAGATTGTCATGGGAACTGCGATGCTCGCACTCTTCTTTTTTCTATGGTTGGCGGTACTCTCATGGGAAGACCTCTCGGTGGCACTGCCGATGCAGGCATTAAATTACGTTCTGGTCGCCATACTGGCCAAGTATATCCTGCACGAGCAGATATCTCCGATGCGCTGGGCCGGTATTTTTCTGGTCTGTGTCGGTGTGATTATGATCACGAGGAGCAGCTCGACTGACAAACAGATTCCGGTAGGCCTGGCCGAAACAGTAAAGACTGAAATTAGAGCGGGAGGTTGACATGCTGACAGTTGGTAAAATTGCTTTCATCGGTGGCGGAAACATGGCCGAAGCCATCTTGCAGGGCCTGTTGCGGGAAGAGGCGGGGGTCGGCATCTGTGTGGCCGAAATCAGTCCGAAGCGCCGGGATGAGATCACGGCCCGTTTTCCAAAAGTCCGTGTCGTTGCAGATGCCCTTGAAGCCGCACGCTGGGGGGATGTGGTCATCTTGGCGGTCAAACCGCAACAGGCGGCCGGTGTGCTTGACTTGCTGGAGCCGGTTATTACAACAGACAAGCTGGTTATCTCGATCATGGCCGGCATACAGAGCTCAAAGATTGAGGAAAATCTGGCACCCGACTGCCGTGTCGTCAGGGCAATGCCCAATACGCCGGCCCTGATTGGCGCCGGTGCTACCGCACTCTGTGCCGGGCGAAAGGCATCCGCCGGTGATCTTGACCTGGCACAGAAGATCTTTGCCCTGATCGGGATCGCTGTCCGTGTCGAGGAAAAACAGATGGATGCTGTGACCGCCCTTTCCGCCAGCGGTCCGGCCTATGTCTTTACCTTCATCGAAGCCCTGTCCGATGCCGGAGTAAAAAACGGTCTTCCCAGAGAAGTCGCTGCCAGACTGGCGGTACAGACGGTACTCGGCTCAGCGCGAATGGTCTTGGAGACCGGTGAACATCCGGCTCTTCTGAAGGAAAGGGTAACCTCGCCGGGCGGCACTACCATTGCCGGTCTGCATGCCTTGGAAAGTGGCAGTTTTCGTGGTGTTGTAATGGATGCTGTCGAGGCGGCCTGTCACAGATCAAAGGAGCTGGCGGGAAAATAATTTGATTTTATAATGCTTCCAGGCTGCACATACGGGAGGGCATCATGTTTGAATCTGCCGAATTGGGCCACAAAATCAGCAAGGAAGTCTGGAAAAAAGAGATCCCCGAACTGCGGGAGGGACTGCTTGATGCCCAGATCGACCTTTTCCAGTCCAAAAAGTTTCCGGTCATCATTTTGGTGGCTGGGGTAGATTGCGCCGGAAAGGGGGAAACAGTCAATCTTCTCAATGAGTGGATGGATCCGCGCCATATTGAAACTCACGCCCTGCGTGATCTGACCGATGAGGAACTTGAACGGCCCCAGATGTGGCGTTACTGGAGGGTTCTGCCTCCGCGCGGCAAAGTTGGAGTCTTTATCGGAACCTGGTATTCCGCGCCTCTGGTGGAAAATGTCTACGGCACAATCAAGAATGCCGAGCTTGATCAGAGGCTGGAGCGGATTATCCGCTTTGAAAAGATGCTCTGCGACGAAGGTGCACTGGTTCTTAAATTTTGGCTGCACCTTTCCCAGGACGAGCAGAAAAAGCGCCTCAAGCTTCTCGAAAAAGATCCCAAAACGCGCTGGAGAGTTACCGATACCGACTGGGATCACTATAAGCGGTACGATAGATTCCGCAAAGTCTCCGAACGTATGCTGCGCTCCACCAGTACTGCTGAGTCCCCATGGACAATAGTCGAAGGAACCGACCCGCGCTATCGCTATCTTACTATCGGCAAAGCCATTCTCAACGCCATGCGCCAGCGCCTGGATGCAGCAGAACCTCCCCGTCATGCGGAGCCGATTCCTCCTATCATGCCTACCATTGATAACCTGCTGATTCTGCAAACGCTGGACATGTCGAAGAAACTGAAAAAAAACGAGTTCGAAAGCGAGCTGGAAAAATACCACGGAAAACTCAACCTGTTGACACGCCATCCCAACTTTAAAAAACTGTCGGTCGTAGTCGCTTTCGAAGGCAATGACGCTGCCGGCAAAGGTGGCAGCATCCGCCGAATCACACAAGCGCTGGATGCCCGTCAATGCCGGGTTATTCCGGTGGCCGCCCCGACCGAGGAAGAGAGTGCCCAGCCCTATTTGTGGCGTTTCTGGCGCAACATTCCACGCAAAAGCCGCTTTGCAATATTTGACCGCACCTGGTACGGACGTGTCCTCGTGGAAAGGGTGGAGGGGTACTGCGAGCATAAGGACTGGATGCGGGCCTATGGTGAAATCAACGATTTTGAAGAGCAGATGGTCATAAATAAAACAGTCGTCGTTAAATTCTGGCTTTCCATCACAAAGGAAGAGCAGTTAAGGCGCTTCAAGGAGCGAGAGAAGATCGGATTCAAACGCTACAAGATAACGGATGAGGATTGGCGCAACCGGGAGAAATGGGACGAGTATGAGCGTGCGGCCTGTGACATGATCGACCGCACCAGCACCGACATCGCACCATGGACCCTGGTCGAGGCCAATGATAAGTATTATGCCCGTATCAAGGTGCTTAAGACGCTTTGTGAGCGGATCGAGAAGGCGTTGGGGAAGTAATTCCGCTTGATGCTATGAAATGAGACGCCCTCCTGGAAGCTGGAGGGCGTTTTTTATTTGGTTAAAATAAACGGATGATTTAATACATTCAAAAATAAACTATTGACATGGCTTGGATGAATGACTATATTCCTGTTTGTAACATCGCTTCAATATATGCAATACGCGGACGGATATAAATGAAACCGGACATTTCATGAGCAAAAACAGCTTACGCATACAAGAGTGCGCCGATGTGCGACCCGGCTATTCAGCTAAAGGCGCAATTGTGAATGAGTCTGGGGGAATCCTCCAGATCATTACAGCACAGCATGTCACCAAGGGCGAGCCTTATCGCTACGTTGATGGACACTCTCTACTCATCACGCCTCCCAAATTTTACGAGAAATATCTTGTCACATCGGGCGATATCCTTTTCATGTCGCGGGGCTCAAACAATTACGCTGTTCTGGTTGAGGAAGTTCCACAACCGGCAATAGCCCCTCTGACCTTCTTCATTATCCGGCCTAAGCAGAATGTCATTCCCGAATATCTGGCCTGGTGCCTCAATCAGGATATTGTGAAAGCACAGCTGAACGAGATACGAACCGGTGCCGGTACGCCAATGATACCGAGTAGTGCGCTCAGGAACATCACAATCCCGCTTCCTCCTCTTGCCGTCCAGAAGCGTATTGCCGATTTCGGCAGACTGCAAACTCAAGAAAAGAAGCTGCTGAGGCAACTGACAGAAGAAACAGAACGGCTTCAGCAGGCGGCCAATAGAAAAATACTCTCCAATTTCAACAATAACAAACAGGAGCTACCATGACCCCCAGAATATCCCAGCAAGAGATTAACGACGTCCTTTGGAAGGCTTGCGACAGCTTTCGCGGCACCATCGATGCTACCGAATACAAGGAATACATCCTCACCATGCTATTCGTGAAGTACATCTCGGATGTATGGCAGGACCACTACGACGAGTACCGAAAGCAGCTTGGTAATGACGAGGACCGCATCAAACGCAAGATGGAGCGTGAGCGCTTTGTCCTGCCGGATGAGGGTTCGTTCTACTTCCTTTACGACAACCGCGAGGCCCCTAATCTGGGGGAGTTGATCAACATCGCCCTGGAAAAGATCGAAATGGCCAACAAGGCCAAGCTCACCAACGTCTTCCGGAATATCGATTTCAACTCCGAATCCCGGCTCGGCAATACCCGGCAGCGGAACCGGATACGGAAAACTCTTCTTCCAGCGCCATGCCACGGCGGCAAGAATGAGAGTGCCCAAGACAAAGTACAGGGCAAAAAACACCCAGACGACCGGGGGGAGCGTGCCGCCCGTCACCAGAGGAACGCCGACGGCCGGCTGTCGCGTGAGGAGGAACAGCAGATTCGCCTCGCCAAGATATGGCGCGTGGCCGCGCGAAACACCCGAGAGGAGGCGCGCACCAAGCCAGGTCCCGTCAGGCAACGGCCACGCCGCTGTCAGCACCTGCCCGGATAGCAGCCAGGCATGATCAAACCGTCCGTTGACTCGCGCGGCAGCCAGGCCGTAGGCATTTGCCGCAGGGCTGAACCCAAACATCACCGGCCCAGAGTCGGGATCCATCAGAAAATCACAGCTAGGCATGTCCTTGGGGAATTCGCGGAAACCGGCGGCACCGAGACGGTTTTGCCAGAAGTGTTGAAT
>Ga0118677_10006872_pt1 | contig 19084 bp, 9 predicted proteins | sample AliMusrvi5mmetaG_FD_86154 | JGI IMG/M metagenome (GOLD analysis project Ga0118677, IMG submission 86154) | reverse complement strand
TTTCCGGGCGATATACGAACCCGTCAGGAACTCGGTCGAGGCGAGTCCCGAGGCGTCGGTGGCGGCTTCGGCTACCGAAATCCCCGCGTCCCCCTCCACGAGTTTGCCATCGAGGTCGGTCGGCCCGGCCAGGCGGAACTGGACCGGAACCCCCGCAGCGGGGGTTCCGCTGGCCAGGTCGAGTGCCTTCACCCGGACCAACAGGTGGTTCCCCGGCTGGACCGTCGTGGACGATTCGTCCACCAGGTACACAAGCTGGAACGTGTACCCCGCGACGCCGTCGGCCGGGGTGTCCCCGTCGCTGGCATCCGGCAGGTCCCCGGCGTCCGTGCACCCGCCGTCAGCGTCGAAGCAGGCGGGAGCGCCCGCGCAGCCGTCGGTGCCATTGACGGCTACGCTGACCTGGACGGCGCCGCGCCCTTCGCCCTGGTAGGTCGTGACCACCAGGAAATACGTCCCGGCGCCCTGTGCGGTCCAGGTGATGGCCGCGGAAAGGCTGCCTCCGCTGTCATCGTCCGCCACCAGGGGGAATCGCGACTCGCTTTCGATTCCGAAATACGGACCGAACATCGACAGGACCGTGTCCGTCCCGTCCGTCCCGACCGCGCTGGCCGTGACCTTGTCGCCGCCCTGCAGCGCGAAGCGGAACGCGAACGCCTGGTCCTTGGTGGAATACTCGACCGAGGCGCGCCCCGTCGAACACAGCGTCGAACCGGCGACTGCCATGCCGGACAGTTCCGGCAGCGACAATTGCCGGGACTGGAGTTCCGTTTTCGGATTGAGCTCACGAATGGTCCCGGCGCAGCCCGCCAGGCACATGATGATGACGATCGTGCCCTGTCCTGACCTGATCATCGGTCCCCTCCATCCTTCCCGGCCGTAGGTCCGTTCGGGACACGGGAACGTTTCATCGTCCAGCCTCGCGGGTCGGGAGGGTGTCCAGCATGCGCCGGACCTCGTCCTTGCGGGTTCCGCGATCGAAGCGCCTCGCGTGTTCCAAGCCCAGCGCCTGCATGTCGTCCCACCGATCCTGGGCCATTCGTACGCGCATCAGTCCGACCAGGGCCGCTTCCGCGACGTCGCGATCGGGGTCGTCCAGCCTCGCCTCGAACCAGCGGGCGGCCGGGTCCGGGTCCGGGAGGTCCAGCAGGTCGCGGCCCAGCCGGGCATACGCGTCGGCGGCCTCGGGCGACCGGGGCGAATCCGCCAGCAGGCGGGCGCGCAGCTCGCGGGCCGCATCGGGCCGGCCCGCGGCCTCCTCCAGGTCGGCCAATTCCCGGAGCGCTCGTCCGACATACCTTCCCTGCGGCCAGGTCTGGAGGTATCGTCGCCAGACTGCTCCGGCGTCGACCGGTCGGCCCAGGCGGTCGTCCAGAAGCACGGCCAGGTCCAGGTACAGGCCTTCCGGTGCCCGCCCCTGCCATTGCGCAAGCGCCAGTTCATAGGCCCGCTGGGCCTCCTCGTGACGGCCCGCGAGCCATTGGGCGTCGCCCAGTGCGGCGAATCGGCGGCCGTGCTCGGGGGTGTCCGATGCGGCTGCGCCGGACAGCAGCGCCACCGCTTCCTCGGCCCGGCCCGCTTCCATCAACTGCAGGGCGCGGGTCACCCGCTCGTCCTCCCCGATGGGTCCTCGGACGGAAGAGGCCCGGCGCGGGAACCTCCCGATCGCGGCCGGTCGCACCCCCAGGCTGGCCAGGTCGGGCCCACGAACGGGCGCCGGCGGGACGTCGAGGCCGGCCGGGAAGCCGCGGACCGGCGCGGACGATCCCGGTCCGGGCGCGGTCACCGTCAACGAACCGCCCGCAGGCAGGCGGGCGATGAGGGGGCCGCTGGCGGCAAACACCTGAACCTCCCCTTGCTCGACCGTCACCACCGTTTCGATCCCTGGGTGATGCACCACGTCGAAGCGCGTCCCCGTGACCCGCACGATCGCATATTCCGTGTGGACCTCGAACGACTGGCCCGGGCTCCGGTGCTCGACCTGCGCGGTCAGGCGCCCGTCCTCGAGCAGGAAGGACGCGGCGGAGGCGGTCCATGCCTGCACGCGAACCCGGGTCCGGGGGGCCAGGTTCACCCGGCCCGTGCCGGGATCCGATATGACGGCTTCGCGATCCCCGGATTCGACCGCCTGCCCTTCACGGACCTGCAAGGCGGGTGTCGTTTCGAGGGCCCCGTCGCGACGGTCGGCCAGCACGCCTTCGGCCGGCGGATCGAAGCCGGTCGCCAACCACAGCGCCACGGCCAGCAGCGCGGCGACCGGCAGCATGAATTTCGCAACACGGGAGGCGGCCTGGCGCCTTGCGCGAGTCCGGACCATGCCGTTGAGCACGTCCGGCCGGGGGACCAGGGCCATCGGGACGGTTGCCGACGCTTTGCCGATCAGGCCGACGGAGCGGTCATAGGCGATCTGGAGACCCCGGCAATCGGGGCAGGCATCCACGTGTGCCCCCAGTTCGGACGGGAGCGGTTCGCGACCCTCGCTCGAGTCCAGCCAGAGTCCCAGGCGATCACACGACATCCCGACCTCCCTCAAGCCCCGCGCGCCTGTACGCCGATGCGGATTACCGGTCCAAGCGTCGCCCGATCGAAGCCTGCCGCCACCAATTCGTCCCGGAGCTCGCGTCGCGCGCGGAACAACCTGACCCGAACCGTCGTCGCCGGAATCCCCAGGGCCTTCCCGATCTGGTCGGAGTCAAGGCCCTCCAGCTCGTTCATGACCCAGACGACCCGCAGCTTCACGTCCATGGCCCCGAGCACGTTCGAGGCGGCTTCCAGGATCGCCCGTGCCAGGGCGCCGTCGGCCGGGTCGGGGGAATCGTCGCGTGCCAGCACGCACCACTCGCCGTAGTCCCGGTTCCGGCGGTGCCATAACGCGTCGCCGCGCAGGCGATCGCATGCGACATGGGCCGTGATTCCATACAGCCACGTTGTGAAGCGCGCATCGGCCCGGAAGCGGTCCAGGGAAGCGACAAGTTCCACGAACACCTGCTGGACGAGGTCGTCGATGTCGCCCCCATGGCCCACGAGGCGGTACAGGAAGCGTGCTGTCGTGGGGGCGTGGCGACGGTAGAGCTCGGCCCAGGCGGCGGGATCGCCTCGACGGCACCGGCCGACGACCTCAACGTCCGACAGCATCTCGATCCCCTGATTTGCCCGACCCGGCGACCGGGAACACCACGCCCAGGCGCACCGCGGCCCCGAACGCATAGCGCGGCGCCTTCAGGACGTTCTCGCCGTTCCAGGTGAAGGAAGCGCCGCGCAGGTATCCTCGTCCCGTCCCCGCAATCGCGAGCCGCAGCAGTGGCGTCAGCGGGACGACGACCTCGAGTTCGCCACCGAGGACACCCGCCGTATCCCCCGCGGTCACGGGATCGATCCGGGACCGCGGCGCCACGACGACCCGGCGCCACTCCAGCCCCACCTCAAGGACCAGGCGGAGCAGGATCCGCGAAATCCGTACCCCCCCGTGGACGACGGCGGTCACGGGCACCGACTGCACGCTCGCCGGACCGCCCGGGCCGGCCTGCGACGGCTGCCAGCCCGCCCGCAGGCCGGCCAGGAGGCGTTCGTCCAGCAGCGACACTCCGACTTCGCCCGAGATCCCGCCCGTGTGCATGCCGGCCCCGCCCTCCCACGCGTACCAGCCGCCCGCTTCGGCGTAGCCCTGCACGGGAGGCGGTGCAGCCGGGAGCGGACCCGCGAGGGTTGCCATGCGTCGTTGCGGAAGAGGGCCGGTCAGGAGGGCCGGACGCGCCGGGTTGGCCGGGCCGGGCATCAACGCCACGACGAACCGCGCCACCTCCGCCGCGCGATCGCGGATGTCGGTCTGGGACAGGTCCACGGGGCGAATTGTTCCGGCGGAATCCTGGATGCGAACCACGGTGCCGGGTTCGAGGAACAGGATCAGACGGATGCCGTCCGAGGAAGGGAACGCGCACGAGTCCAGCGACGGCCGCTCCGACACGTCGATGACGATCCCCCACTTCCTCCGCTCCATGACAAGTGCGGCGTCGAAGGCTGCCGCCTCGAGCCCAGGGACCTTACCCGAGCGAACCACGCACAGGGTCCCGGCCCAGGCGGTTTCCGGCCCCCAGGAAGCAAGCATCGCAAGGAGGGCACACAGTGGCATTCGACAGGATCCCGCCGATGCAGAGATCCGGGGACTGCCCGCCGTTCCTGTCCCCACCACGCCTCCTCCCGAGGTTCCTGGAACCTGCCGATTGTATGTCCGACGGATGGACGGGATCGTTTCACGACGGGTTCGGAGTGTGGCCAAGGAACCCCGGACGATGCCGGGCGCCGGCGATGGGCCGCGATGTCGTTCAGGACAACGAGTTCGGACCCCGGTGGCTACGCCTTCCGCTTCCACGGCGGGGTCGCGGGACGGTCCGGGATCGTCAGGGCGCTGGCGTATTCCGTCGTGAACAGGTGACCCCAGGGCGAGTCGCGCAGCCACGTGTCCACGATCTTCCGGCTTTCCAGCGGGTACTTGATGTCGTCGTGGTAGATCGCCGAGGCGCTTTCGAAGACCTTCACCAGCGGCGTGTGGAACAGCGCCTTCTGCATCTGGTTGAAGGGCCAGGTGCGCCACAGCAGCATGCCGACGCCGGTGGCGAAATTGGCGCCGACCTTGAAGTTCCAGCGCTCGTTCAGCACGTCCCGGTCGCCCACCACCTCGATGTGCGTCAGGTCGCCCATGCCCAGGCCGCCTTCGTGGGCCAGCCGGAGGCACGGCAGCGACAACGGGTCGAAGCCCATCAGCGTCGCGGCCACCGCGTCGATGGCCACCTGGTCGGCCGAGGCGATGATGATGTTCTTGTCGTGCGGCAGCACGGTCCGCGGGCCCGGCCCCTCGCCCGCCGTGGTGCCGTCCATCGTCGCGAACATGCCCGTGTGGATTTCCTGCCCGATGGCCAGGAGGTCCACCAGCGTCTCATGGATCCACGTGTGCGTGTAGTGCCGCATCGCGGACAGCAGGCCGCCGAAGGCGTTCTTCATGGCGCCCGTGTAGGTCGTGTAGGTGTGCGTCTTCATCGTGGGCAGCTGCACGATGTTGCGGCCGGGGAAGTAGTCCGGGATGCGGATCCCGTGCGGGAAGATCCGCGGCAGCACCAGCATGTTCGCCTGGGGCGTGAACAGCTCCCACTTCATGTCCGCGTCCCGGAAGTTGTACTTCACCGGGATCTCGTACTTGTCGTACACGGGCTTGAAGCCCAGGTTCACCTCGCCCTTGAACGGGTCGGTGACCACCGTGTGGTTGTGGACGTCCACCAGATCCGCGTACCCGTGATCCCGCAGGCCCAGGATGGTGCCTTCCAACTGCCACGGCGTCGTGTTGACCGCCGGGTGCAGCTGGTGCCACGTGATGTTGTCCTTCAGGATGGTCTGGGCCGCGGGGTCCAGCGACTCCTCGACGCGGGCCAGGTGCAGCAGGCGGCGGTAGTCGTCGACGACGGTGGCGGGGCTGGTCCGCAGCACGGCGACGCGGGGCGCCGGCGCGATGCAACGCTTCCAGGGAGCGGGGGTGAACGGCATTTCGATCCTCCTGTCGGGACCGCCTCGGCCGGCGGCCGGACCACATTATCGTAGTTCAGGGGCCGGGAGTCACGTTCGGGCACCCGGGGCGGCTCCGCGCCCGGGCGAGGCATGGTCGCGTCCGGGGCCCGGCGTCAGAAAGGAGCGGTGGACGGGACGTGCCGCGGGAATCGCTGCGACACCACCCAGAAGGCCACGCCGACCGTGAAGCCGCCTAGGTGGACGAAGGCCGACACCTGCGAGCAGCCGCCCCGCTGGGCCCAGGCGCCGACAACCTGCAGCAGCAGCCAGAAGGCCGCCGCCACGAACACCGGGATCTTCAGGAACGCGAACCTCCAGAACAGCCGGAACACCAGCGCCATCCGCGCGAACGGGAACCGCAGGGCATAGAAGGCGATCAGGCCGGAAATGGACCCGCTGGCGCCCACCAGGGGGATGTCGGGGCGCGGGTCGAACAGCACGTGCGCCAGGTTGCCCGCCAGGCCCGCCAGCAGGAACAGGGCGACCCAGCGCGCCGGCCCCAGGACGTCCTCGACGTCGTCCCCGGCCAGCAGCAGGAAGTACAGGTTCCCCAGCAGGTGGCCCAGGCCGCCGTGGACCACCAGCGACGACAGCCAGGTCAGGCCGCCCGCGCGCCACGGATCGGAGGGCAGCAGGCCCAGCGCCGCCACGGACAGGCGGGTGTCGCCCAGCGCGAACAGCCCCCCGAACAGGATGACACCACCGGTGATCCAGGTGGCCCAGGCGAAGTGTTCGCGCGCCGGGCGGTCCACCTCGATCGGGAGGCCCAGCGCCGCGGGGATCCACTGCCAGGGTTCCTCGGGGGCGCTGGAAACCGCATCCCCGAGGACGTCGGGCTTCGCGTGCGCCGCGATGCTTTCCACCTCGGCCTTTGCCAGCAGGACGCGGGCCTCCAGGGGCAGGTCGCGCTCGCGCTGCCGCCGGGCCTCTTCGGCGTGCCGGGCCTCGGCGATCCGGTCGTGCGGCTCGGCGAGGCGCTCCACCTCGGTCGGGTCGAACCAGACCAGGCGGCAGCCGGGGCAGCAGTCGAGGTCCAGGCGTCCGTCGGCCCCGTCGGAATGCACCGCCCGCATGGCCTGCCCGCATCCGGGACAGGCCTGTCCCGGGCCGTCGCCGCCGTGCTGCGTGTCCAGCCACAGGGCGGTCAGGCGCTGCGGCGGGGTGTAGGGGCGCAGCGCCTCCAGAGTGATGGCGCGGCCCGCGCAGGACGGGCATGCGAAGGACCGCGGGCCCAGGCGGGACGAGATGCCCTTGAGGGGAACATGGCAACGCGGGCAGGTCAGCATGGCCGGACGCCTCGTCAAGCCAGGGGTCGCGACCCCTCAGACCCCTTGTCAGCGCGCCGGCGCCGGAGGGCCAGCGCGCACACACCGGCCAGCACGGGCAGCCACGCGGCCGCCGGTGCGGCGCGCGGCGCCGAGGCGCACCCCGAGGAACCGCCCGACGCCGGGCCGGGGTCGGTCCCCGCGTCGGTCGCCGGCTCGACGGCATCGGGCGCCGGTTCGGCCGCTTCGGGCAGGGCCTCGTCCGGCAACGTTTCCGCCGACTCGACGACGTCGGGCGTCGGCGTCGGCTCGGGGTCGGCGTACTTCGTCGGGTTCAGCAGGAACTGCACCTTCAAGGCGATCATCCGGCGCGCGTCCGACACCACGGAATCGTCCAGGTCCCACGGCCGGTTCGCGTCGTCGAAATCGTCGTTCAACGGCGCGCCCTGGGCCCGGACCGCCCGGCGCACCTGGGCCTGCACGTAGGCCTCGGCGCCCAGTTCCCGGGCCACCAGGAACAACTCCCAGTCCTCCATGCCGTCGCGGACCTGTTTCAGGCGGTAGGACACCGCGGGGCCGTCCACGTCCATCTCGGGCGGCGAGCCGGCCGTCGGGCCGTCGGTGCCGTCGTGATTGCCCGGGTAGATCAGGATGCCGTCGCCATTCCGTGCGAAGTCGGGGCCGAACCCCGGATCGGCCAGCCTCTGCCAGGGGGTCGGGTCCCCCCAGAAGGTGATGTTCCAGTACAGGAAGCCCGTGGCGCCGGCCTGCCACGCGCCCCACTGGGCCAGCCGCGGCTCCTGGCCGTAGGGGCTATCCACGTCGTAGCCCAGCATCGGCGGGAAGTTCGCGTTGCAGACATACTCCCACAGTTCCTTGCCCTGGGCCCTCAGGTCCACGTACTTCTGGGCGTCCGGCCAAGTGCCTTTGGGCCAGAACGTATCGCTGTACATGGCCGAATCGGGGCACCAGATGTCGACCGAGGTGTCCAACTCGGGCAGCCACGGCCCCGTGACCAGGATGTGCCCGTTCCACAGGTCCGTGTACCGGCGCATCGTGGCGACGTCGTCGGCGATGCGCTGGATCGGGCCGGGGTTTTCGTTCTGGTAGGCGGGCAGCCAGGGCTCGTCGTGCGAATAGATATAGGTGTGGCTCATCCAGCCCTTGTCGACGAGGTGCTGGGCCACCGCCTTTCCCGCCGCGCCCCACTGGTCCGCGGTCAGGCTGCCGGTGCCGAAGCCCGCCTGGAACATGCCCAGGTTGAAACGGTTCACGCCCGCGCCGTCCGGGTAGTACGACCCGTCGATGCGGGGCGCCATGTACGCGTCGTAGGTCGTGAAGTCGATGGGCTTCAGCGCGCCCGCGTCATCGAACTGGAAGGACAGGCCCGGGTTCAGGTCGGTCGGGTCGATCCGGTGCCGGTGCATTTCCCATTCGTAGTTGCGGAGGATCCGGTCGCGGGTCGCCGCGTCGCCGCCCGACGGGCCGCCGTGGTACCGCCACAGGCCGCCGCTGCCGAACCCGTAGGCAGTCGCGACGTGGCGCGTGTCGGACAGCGTCACGTCGTACACCGTCAGCGTGACCGGGATGTCGGCCAGGGAGGTCGTCCCGGCCTTCACTGCCAGTACGCCCGCATAGTCGCCCGGGGGCGTCGCGGCGGGCACGAAGACGTCCACGAACAGGGTCGCGAAGGCGCCGCCTTCGATGGTGAAATTCGCGCCCACGGGCCGCGTCGGGTCGCCATAGGGGTCCCGCAGCGGGATCATCGCGTCCGGGTAGTCGCCGACGGTGCGTACGTACTCGGGGTGGGCCGCGCAGTCGGGGTTCATGATCACGTCGCAGTAGGACGGCAGGTCCACGTGGTGGTAGTGCTCGCGGTACAGCAGGGCCTGGTCGGCCGGGACCTTCGCGCCGCCCGGGCCCGCGAGGTCCGACAGCGTCGCGTCCACGGCGGTCAGCGGCGTGTCGGCCGGGGCAGCGATCACCACCTGGAACGCCACCCACTCGTTGCGGATCGCGTCCAGCACCGCGGCCCGCGGCAGGCCGTCGCGAGGCGTCGACGCCAGCACCTTCGTCGTCGATCGCGCCACGCCCACGTCGGCCGGCAGGGAGGGGCCGGCAAGGACGGGCAGCGACACGAGGTTCAGCAGGACGGGCAGCAGCGCGAACGCAACGGCCAAACGCATTCGAGACCTCCAGGGCACGCAGCCGAAGGGTGCAAGGTTCCGTCGATGGCGTCAATCGCCCGGGCGTGCCTCGGACCGGTTCGGGATGCGTTCGGTCCCTGCCTTCGTCATTTCCAGACCGCCCGCTGCTGCTGCCGTCGATCCGAAACGCCGGCCTGCAGCGCCAGCGTGGCCCCCGCAGCGGCCGAACCGCCCGCCACCACCAGGAACGCGTGGGCGGGGCCGCCCTCGGAAAGGAACAGGTGCACCATCACCGGCGACACGAACTGGCCCAGGAAGATCGCGGTGTTCATCGCCCCCAGCGACCGGCCGCGCAGCGATGCCGGCACGGTCGTGATCAGCCACTGGGCGCCGTTGGGCATGATCAACCCCGTCCCCAACCCGCACACGCCCAGTCCCGCGACGACCCCCGCGATGGATTCGGCCTCGCCGACCACCACGAACCCCGCCCCCAGCAGTGCCAACGATGCGGCGGCCAAGGCCGGGAATCCGACGCGGGCCGACACGCGACCGTACAGCAGCGAAACCGTCGCCGACACCAGCGCGCCCGCCGCAATGGCCAGGCCGGCCGTCGAGGCCCCGCCGCCCGAAAGCGCCTGCAGCAGGAACGGGATCTGCGTGGGGATCAGATAGAACACGGCCATCCCCATGAAGGTCACCGCGTAGATGCGAACCAGCGGCGCCCAGGGGACCCTGTCCGCGACCTCCGTCGCCCCCGGTTCCCGGGACGGCGGTGGCCCGTCGTGCAAGCCCAGGATCGCCCCGGGCAGCACCAGCAGCGACAGCAGGTACACCGCGAACGGCAGGCGCCAGCCCATTTCCGCCAGGATCCCGCCCAGGGTCAGGAACAGCACGCCGCCGAATCCCATGAACGACCCCTGGAGCCCCAGGAACCGCGCGCGGCGGGATCCGTCGTACGCGTCGGCGATGAGGGCGGTCGAGGACGTCAGGATTCCCGCGACGGCCACGCCCAGCAGGAACCGGCCCGCCAGCAGCGCCCACAGGGTGTCGACGACCAGGCCCGACGCCCCTGCGAAGGCGTACAGAACCAGCGAGGCCCGCAGAACCGGCACACGTCCCTTGCGGTCGATCAGCAGCCCGATGGGGGGCGATGCCAGGGCGATCGCCAGCGCCGGGAGGGACAGGACCAGCCGCACCCACAGGTCGATGTCGGGCGTGTCGGCGAAATGGGTCCGCAGTGCGGGGAGGCTGGGCGCGATCGTCGCTCCCGCCATCACCGTCAGGGTCGCCGACACCAGCAGCGTCGCCGCGGCGAGCCGCGGGTTCGGGCAGGTCGGCGAGGGGCAAGGGGCCCGCGGTGCGGCAGATGCAGTCATTCGTCGTCGCCGTCAGTGCCTGGCTCAGGGCTTGTTCGAAGCGTCCGGGGGCCTCGGCAGGTCCACGCCCTCGTGTTCCGAGGACAGCCAGCCCGCCTGGACCAGCACCCTGGACGGAGGCAGGGCATCCTCGCCCTCCTTGCCCTTCGCCCGCGCGGCGGCCGCCAGCGGGGCGTCCACGTTCCGGATGTGGAAGACGTACCCGTCCAGGAACAGGACGTGCAGTCGCGCCGCGATCCGGTCCATGTCCTCCCCGGCCAGGACGGCCTCCTTCACCTGCTCGACCGCCTCCCGGAGCATCGTATGCTGGCGCCTGTGGTGTTCCGCCCGGTCGTAGCCGATCGCGTCCATCAGGGCCTCCTCGGCCCGGAAGTGATAGTGCACGTACGACAGCAGGAAGCGGATCGCCGGGATCACCGTGTCCCGCGACGCCTCCCTCACGGCCAGCACCCGGTCCGCGGCGTCGAACAGGATCCGGTGCTGCCGGTCCACCTCGGCGTGCCCCGTCAGCAGGCTCTCCGGGAACTCCAGTCGAAGCATGTCGGTCTCCTTCGTCGGACCCCGTCGTCGGGCGATGCGAACCCCGCCCCGGAACCTCCCCAAGGATAACGGAGCGACGGGGCAGACGGAACGAATTCATCAAGGTCGTGGGAAGACCGCGACCGAGAAGCGGCGCGACGGTCAGGAACCCTTTGAGGCGGAAGGGGCATGGGATATCATGGGTCCGCTGCCCTCGACGGAGACCGACATGCGTGGTGCATTCGTCCGCTGGATCCTCGCGCTTGCCTTCATGACCGTCGGATGTGGCGGGAGTTCCAGCAAGATCGAGGACCCGGGCCCTGAAGCGGGCGACCTGGGCGACCTGGACCTGCCGTTCATCGACATCCTCGAACTGCCTGATGGCGGCGACGAGGTCGTCAACCCGCGTGATCTTCCTTCGGACGATGGGATTTCCGAGGGGTGCTCCGGCGAAAGATGCGACGTCCCCGATTTGCTGGTCGAGGACAGCCCCGCAGAAGCCGACGTCGCACCGCAGCCCGGCGAATTCGGCTGGCCCTGCGCGACTCCGGAAGAGTGCCTGTCGGGCTATTGCATTGAAACCATGGAGGACTTCGTCTGTACTCGGCAGTGCGTAACCGGGGATTCCTGCCCCGAAGGGTGGGCCTGCGCCAAGGTCGCCTCGGAACCGGATCCGGCCTATGCGTGCATCGACCGCTCGTCCATGCTCTGCCAGCCGTGCAAGGCCAACGCCGACTGCGCCAGCACCTTCGTCGCCTCGAAGAACGTCTGCCTGGACCAGGGGCCGATCGGCAAGTTCTGCGCGGTGGAGTGCAGCGCCCTGCTGCCCTGCCCCACGGGCTTCTCGTGCAACGAGGTCCAGGTGGATGGCCAGGCCGCGTCCCTGTGCGAGCCCGACTCGGGCGACTGCCCGTGCACGAAGAAGTTCAAGGACAAGGGGTACCTGACGACCTGCCGGGTCGAAAACGGGTTCGGCAGCTGCGCGGGCGAGCGCACCTGCGACAAGGCCTGCAACGCCAGGACGCCTGCCGCCGAAATCTGCAACAACGTGGACGACGACTGCGACGGCTCGACCGACGAAGACGTCCTGCCGGCGTCATGCGACCTGGTGAACGGCCTGGGTACCTGCAAGGGACTGGCGCAGTGCATCGGCGGCCGGCAGGCGATCTGCGAGGGAACCTATGCCACCAGCGAAACGTGCAACGGTCGTGACGACAACTGCAACGGGCAGACCGACGAAGGGTTCCCCGACCTGGACGGCGACCATATCGCCGACTGCGTGGACTGCGACATCGACGGGGACGGCAAGCCGAACGACAACCCCGCCTGCCCGTTGTGCCGGGGCGCCTGCGACAACTGCCCGATGGTCGCGAACCCCGACCAGCTGGACACGGACAATGACGGCATCGGCGACGCGTGCGACTGCGACATCGATGGCGACGGCGTGGCGAACGACAACCCGGGCTGCCCGCAGGCCTTCCCGAAGGACAACTGCCCCTCGCTGTTCAACCCGGATCAGGCCGACACCGACAAGGATCTGATCGGCGACGCGTGCGACTGCGACGTGGACGGCGACGGCGTGGCGAACAACAACCCCGGGTGCCCGATCGTGGCGTCCCCGGACAACTGCAAGTTCGTCGCGAACGGCGACCAGACGGACACCGACGGCGACGGGATCGGCGACGCGTGCGACTGCGACGTGGACGGCGACGGCGTGCACGACAACCGCCCGGGCTGCCCGACCATTGCGAAGCCGGACAACTGCCCGACCGTGGCGAACCCCGACCAGGCCGATCTGGACGGGGACGGCAAGGGCGACGCCTGCGATTGCGACATCGACAACGACGGCGTGGCCAACAACAACCCGGGCTGCCCCGTGGCGAACCCGGTGGACAACTGCCCGACCGTGTTCAACCCGGACCAGGCCAACACCGACCTGTCGTGGCCCCGGGGCGACGGGCAGGGCGACGCCTGCGACTGCGACATCGACGCCGACGGCGTGATCAACAACAACCCCGGCTGCCCGTCCTGCGGCGGCACGGGACAGCCGGCGTGCGACAACTGCCCCTACACCCCGAATCCCGACCAGGTGGACACCACGGGCAGCGGGTTCGGCGACGCCTGCAATTCGGACTGGGATGGCGACGGCGTGCCGAACGGGCGCGACAACTGCCCGCGGCAGCCCAATCCCGGGCAGGAGGACCTGGACGGCGACGGGATCGGCGATGCCTGCGATTGCGACATCGACGGCGACGGCGTGAAGAACCCCGGGATCGACGCGACGGGCGCGGCCTGTGTCGTGACGACGCCGGACAACTGCCTGCGAGTGCCGAACGCCGACCAGGCCGACCTGGACGGGGACGGGATTGGCGACGCGTGCGACTGCGACATCGACGGCGACGGCGATCCCAATGCGAACCCCGGCTGCCCGACCCCGACGGCGCCCGACTGCGCGCCGAACGATCCGGAGGTGCACCACGGCGCCATCGAGGTGTGCAACGGGAAGGACGACGACTGTGACGGCCTGACGGACGCGGCCGACACGACCGACCAGGTCGGCGGTTTCCTGAAGGGGGACCAACCGTTGTGCGAACTGCAGCGCGGCGTATGCGCGGGGGCCCGGCATCCGGCGGCCCTGTGCGTGGCGGGTCAGTGGAACCCCTGTGGAACGGCGCAGTACCTTGCCAACGACGCCCGGTACAACGCCGGTGTCGAAGTGCTGTGCGACGGGCTGGACAACGACTGCGACGGCCAGGCCGACGAGGACCTCAGCCTGACGCTGCTGGACGGGCGGATCGTGTCCGGCCCCGGGGTGGCCTGCGGCACCGGCGAATGCGCGGGCGGAACCACGATCTGTCTGCCGGACCGGACGGGCATCACCTGCCCGTCCGAGGCGCGGGCCTCGCCCGAAAAGTGCAACGGCCATGACGACGACTGCGACGGCCTGACGGATGCCCTGGACGCGAACAGCATCGTCGCCGGCTTCTTTGCTGCGGACCAGCCGGCCTGCGAAAACACGAACGGCGTGTGCCTGGGGGCAAAGAAGCCCGCGTCGCTGTGCGTGGACGGCGCCTGGCTTGCGTGCGGGAACGCCCAGTACCTCGCCCATTCCGCCGACTTCGAGCCGGGGATCGAAACCCGCTGCGACGGAAAGGACGGTGACTGCGACGGGTTGACCGACGAGGATTTCGTCCTCCGGTTGCTGGACGGTCGCCCCGTCAAGGGGATCGGTGTCGCGTGCGGCTCGGGTGCGTGCCTGGGTGGAACCACGGCGTGCCGGGCGGATGGCCTGGGGATCGAATGTCCCACGGAGGCGTTGGCGACCGCCGAGCGCTGCAACGGAACGGACGACGATTGCGACGGCCTGACCGATGCCTTGGACCTTGCCAGCCTTGCGGACGGGTTCTTCGTGGCCGACCAGCCCGAGTGCGAACTGAAGACCGGTGCCTGCGCCGGCTCGCGGAAGCCCGCGGACCTCTGCGTGAACGGGCATTGGCAGGCCTGTCGGCCGGCCGACTACGCCGCCCAGAATGCCGACTACCAGTATGGTTCGGAAACTGCCTGCGATGCCCTGGACAACGACTGTGACGGGCTCACGGACGAGGACTTCGGCCTGACGCTGCTGGACGGCCGGCGGGTCAGCGGGGTGGGGACCGCTTGCGGCGTCGGGCGCTGCGCGGGGGGCCTGACGACGTGCCGCACGGACCGATTGGGGATCGAATGCGCCTCCCAGGCGGCCGCGGTGGCCGAAACCTGCAACGGCCTGGATGACGACTGCGACGGCCTGACGGACGCGCTGGACGTGGGGAGCCAGGTCGGCGGCTTCTTCGCGGCCGACCGTCCGGACTGCGAAAAGCAGGCGGGCGTGTGCGCGGGCGCCCAGAAGCCGGCGGCGCTGTGCGTGGATGGGCGCTGGACGCCGTGCCAGGCTGCCCAGTACACGGCATTCAGTTCGGCGTACGAATTCCCGGTCGAAACGCGTTGTGACGGGCTCGACAACGATTGCGACGGGGGCATCGACGACACGATGTCCCTGGTGCTGCTCGACGGCCGTTCGGTGAAGGGCATCGGCCAGGCCTGCGGCGTCGGCGCCTGCGCCGGAGGCACGACCGTCTGCCGCCCGGACCACGCGGGAATCCTGTGCTCCACGGAGTCCCAGGCCACACTCGAGAGGTGCAATCTCAAGGACGATGATTGCGACGGACTGACGGATGCCGCGGACACGGGCAGCATCGTGAACGGATACTTCCTGCTGGACCAGCCGGCCTGCGAAAACCAGGCCGGCGTCTGCTACGGGGCGAACAAGCAGGCCGTGCTGTGTGTGTCAGGCGTGTGGGAACCCTGCGGCACGGCCCAGTACGCGGCGCACAGCGGGGCCTTCCAGGCAGGCACGGAAACGGCGTGCGACAACCTGGACAACGACTGCGACGGGTCCACCGACGAGGATTTCAGCCTGACGTTGCTGGATGGGCGGACCGTGCTGGGCATCAACCAGGCGTGCGGTGTCGGCGCGTGTGCGGGCGGCACCACGACCTGCCGTGCGGACGGGAAGGGGATCACGTGCCCGACGGAATCGAGGGCGTCTCCGGAGATCTGCGATGCCATCGACAACGACTGCGATGGCCTGTTGAACGCGGCAGACACGAACAGCATCACGAACGGGTTCTTCAACGCGGACCAACCCCTGTGCGCGGACCAGATGGGCGTGTGCAGCGGATCGCGGAAGCCCGCGTCACTGTGCGTGAACAACGCCTGGCTGCCATGCGGGACGGCGCAGTATCAATCGAACAGCGCGGATTACGAGGCGGGCCGGGAACTGACGTGCGACGGCCTGGACAACGACTGCGACGGGGGTACGGACGAGGACCTGACGCTGACGTTGCTGGACGGTCGGACGGTTTCCGGGGTTGGCGCGGCGTGCGGCGTGGGCAGGTGCGCGGGCGGCACGACGGTCTGCCTGGCGGACAAGACCGGGATCACGTGCCCGACGGAGTCGCGGGCGGTGGCGGAAGTGTGCAACAACGTGGACGACGACTGCGACGGGTTGACGGACGCGTCGGACGTGGGGAGCCAGGTGGGCGGGTTCTTCCCGACGGATTCCCCGGCGTGCGAGAACCAGAACGGCGCCTGCGAGGGTTCGAAGAAGCCGGCGTTGCTGTGCGTTGGCGGGTCGTGGCACGCGTGCACGTCGGCGCAGTATTCGGCGCATTCGTCCCTGTACGAGGCCGGCAGCGAGGTCCACTGCGACGGCGTGGATAACGACTGCGACGGGTCGACGGACGAGAACTTCAGCGTGACGCTGAAGAACGGTGTTCTGGTGGTGGGAGTGGGGCAGGCGTGCGGCGTGGGCGCATGCGCGGGCGGGACGACCGTGTGTCGGGCCGACCAGGCGGCGACGATCTGCACGTCGGAGTCCCTGGCCACGGCGGAGGTCTGCAACGGTCGGGATGACGACTGCGACGGCCTGACGGACGCGGCGGACGCGAACAGCATCGTGAACGGGTACTTCGTGAACGACCAGCCGGCGTGCGGGAACCAGCAGGGAGTGTGCGCCGGGTCGAAGAGGACAGCGAACCGTTGCGTGGACGGCGTGTGGACGGCGTGCACGGACGGGGATTATGCGGCCTTCACGCCCTACTATGACGCGGGGATCGAGCATCGTTGCGACGGCCGGGACAATGACTGCGACGGGTCTGTGGACGAGGACTTCGTCCTGACGCAGCGGAACGGCATCATCGTGACCGGGGTCGGGAAGACCTGCGGGGTGGGCGCCTGTGCGGGCGGGACCACGGTGTGCAAGGCCGACCAGGCGGGCATCTTGTGCCCGAGCGAGGCCAACGCGACCAGCGAGAAGTGCGACGGGATCGACAACGACTGCAACGGCCTGACGGACGCGGAGGACACGGGCAACATCACGAACGGATTCCTCAACGCGGACCAGCCCCTGTGCGCGAACCAGGCGGGCGTGTGCGCCGGCGCCAGGAAGCCCGCGGACCTGTGCGTGAACCATGTCTGGCTGGCGTGCCGGGATGGCGACTACCAGGCCCACAACCCGCTCTTCCAGGCGGGCACCGAAACGGCGTGCGACGGCCTGGACAACGACTGCGACGGGTCCACCGACGAGGATTTCTCGTTCGTGGGCTTGAACGGTGTGACGGTGGGTGGCGTGGGTGCCGCCTGCGGGACCGGTCGATGCGGCGGAGGCTACTCGGCCTGTCGCGGCGACAAGCTGGGGACGTACTGCCCGACGGAGCAGAGTCCCGGCCCGACGCCGGAAACGTGCAACGGCCAGGACGACGACTGTGATGGCGTGGTGGACGACCACGACGCGGAGTCCTCCTGCAGCGCGCCCAACGCCACCTCGGCGTGCACGGCCGGGGAGTGCACCATCGCGTCGTGCTCCACGTGGTTCTACAACCTCGATGGGCTATACGCGAACGGGTGCGAGTGCCAGGCCGACAGCCGCGACATCCAGGGGCTGGGAACGACATGCGAGAGCGCGGTCGACATGGGGACGTTGACCGACAGCATCTCGGGCCAGGCGGCGACCACGATGGACGGCCGCATCGTCCCCGGCGACGAGGACTGGTTCCAGGTATCGGTCACGAACACGGTGCAGTCGGGCACCTTCGCCGAGCCGGGCAACGAGGCCTACGGGATCCGGATCTGGCTGGAGGCGGGCAACTCCGATGCGTGCGTCCGCTTCCAGGTGTACTCGTCCTGCTCGGCCTCGGCGAGTTGTGGAACGGGCCTCAACGAGGACCTGACGTCCTACGACGACAATTTCGCCCACGAGCGCCCGTGTGTGGACCCGAACCCGGTCGTTCACGGGATCTGGGGATGCTGCGTTTCCGGAGCATGCGAGCCCGGCGGCACCTCCGACGCGTGCTGCGACACCTCGGACCTCTGCTCGGCTCTTCCGTACCATTACTGCGACCAGGGTGTGACATCGAAGACCTACCTGATCCGCGTGTTCCGCATGGCGACGTGCGAAGCGGCAACCGACTGCGCCCAGACGGCCTACCAGTTGAAGGCGAAGAACGTGTACTGACGGGCGGCAACGAGCCTTCCGTGGGCGCCTTCGGATGTACGGTCACCGTTCGCGGACTGCCGTTCAGGGCGAAGCCGGGACCTGCCCCGACCAGAGATGAACGCGGTTCCGTCCGCCCTTCTTGGCCTGGTACAGGGCTTCGTCCGCCCGGTTCAGCAGGCAGTCCAGGTCCACCGCTTCGCCGGGGCGCAGGCCGGCGACACCGAGGCTGATCGTGATGGATGCGGGACCGGAACCCCCGTGGAACAGGAGGTTCTGGACGCCCTGGCGGATCCTTTCGGCCACCACGCAGGCGGACGTGGGGGATGTTTCGGGAAGCAGCAGCACGAACTCCTCGCCCCCGTACCGTCCCACCATGTCGGATGCGCGGTGATTCCCGTCCAGGCAGGCCGAGATCTCGCGCAACAGGCGGTCCCCCGCCAGGTGCCCGTGCTCGTCGTTGACCGCCTTGAAACGGTCCACGTCGACCAGGGCGACCGAAAAGTCGCGCCCATACCGCTGGGCCACCCGGAGCATCGAGGTGGCCTGGTCCAACAGGTACCTTCGGCTGGCCATGCCCGTCAATTCGTCCGTGGCGGCGAGTGCCCGTTGCCGGGCCTCCAGCCGCTTCAGGACGGTGCCGAACCGTTCGACGATGACCGCCACCCCGACGAACAGCGAACCCAGGCTGGCGTAGGAAATCGCATGCAGCCAACCGGTGGAGATCGCCTCCACGGGGACGCTGAACCAGCGGGTCTCGGACAGGCCGTACGCCAGCATGCTCAGCGCGATGGCCCCCGCGCGGGTCAAGGGTTCCTCCGGCGCGAACAGCAGGAATCCCACCGGGATGCCACACAGCAGGTAGACGTTCACGCCGCTGTCCGATGACAGCAGGAAGGTCAGCGACAGCGCCTGGGCCAGGAACAGGCTGCCGACCCATGCCCGCGAAAGCCGGTAGCTCCCTCGGCGGTTGAGCCAGACCGTGAGGGCGTATCCGACCCCGGCGGCCAGGTTCACCAGGATCGGGCGGAGCAGCCCCAGGGGAAGCAACAGGGCGACCAGGAGGACCGATCCACCCATGCCGACCAGCGCCGAGAGGTTCGCGACCTCGACATTCGCGACGAGGTGAAGGGGGGCGGCATCCGCGCCGCTTCGTCGGACCCACTCCACCTGGCGCTGCAGCAGCATGTC
>Ga0118677_10006870_pt1 | contig 19085 bp, 16 predicted proteins | sample AliMusrvi5mmetaG_FD_86154 | JGI IMG/M metagenome (GOLD analysis project Ga0118677, IMG submission 86154) | reverse complement strand
AGCCAGGTAAATAGCAGAATTCCAAAAACTACGACCAGGGTCCTCTCCCCGGAAGTCTGGGTTATATAATATTCGACTGCCTTTTGTTCACTGTCCATTATGCTTATTGGGTTTTTTGGGGGCTCTGACCCTGCGGCTTTCTCCCTTCCGGTTTCCCATAAATGGCTTACTTCCGGTCCGAGCAACTTTGGTCCTGCCTTATCCAGCCGGTTATTCAGCATGTTCAGCATATTCGATAAAATAATCGAATTGTCTGATAATCTGACTTTCATCGCATTCAGCGTATCAACATTCGCTTTGGTCAGACTATCGGTTCTGTTCCACTTCCATTCGAGGCGGATCAGCTTTTTGTCAAAAGTTGTGCGAAGTTCCTTATCCGCATATAACTTCCTGAAAATGGAATCTGCCAATACCCCTTTCAAATGATGTTTGGCATGATATACTCTCTGGTACAAATTGCCCAGCTGATCATGAATCTGATCAGTTTCCTCATCCAGTTTCGCTGTAAAAGTCTGATAAAGATATTGGTTCTTAATATTAAAAACCGTATTTCTGTCCCTGATATTTTGCCGGATGAGCTTGATGTTACCCGTCATGAAATCGATTCTTCTGGCAATCTTCACCACCTCAAATCCTAATTTGGCACTATCCCCAATGGCATTCAGGTTATCATTCACCCGTTCGATACTCAGCGTATAATCACTCATGGTCAGGGTATCCAAGGCCAGGATCATTTTTTTGTGCTGCTGGGCAGGAGCTCCTCCCTTTGATTTCATACTATCTGAACGAGTGGCCTGCTTCTTTGGTGTGATAGATACCGGTGACAGATTCAATTGGGCAAATACCCCGATTCCCATAAAGAAAAGACAAGAAAAAACAGCTAATCGTCTCATAAAAAGCATTTTATAAATAAAAATAAAACAATTATAACCTAGTAATCTTAATGTTTGCAGATTACAATCTCCCAAAACGAACGGCATTCAGAGTTAGTACCATTCATTGCCTTAAATGCAACTTTAATCCTTCCCTTCACCTTTGGCTGCAGCAAAAAATGCAGCATGAACAGGAACAGGACAAGGTGAATTCAGACCATGAACAGCTCCCCATAGGACAATATTAAACTGATCATCAGGAATCCGGTCTTCCTTATTAAATTCGAATTTTCCACTCAGTTTGGATAATTTATTGATTACGGTGTTTTTCAGGTTTAAATCAATCAAACTGGGCACGAATCGAAAAGGAGGATGGATCGCTGATTGGTCAAAACATCTCCATAAGGGTTCTGCAGAGGCATCATACTGACTCATCGGAGGCAAACCCAGGATCAACTCGATGGTCCGGAGCATAGAAGAAGTAGAGTACATTGTATGATCCACAAAGCCCTGTTTCACAAGGCCCCCGGCAATATAAGCAGGTGATCGGTGTGCATCAACATGATCCGGGCCATTCTGTGCATCATCTTCCACTATTAACACAACACTCTCTTTCCAGATCGACGAGTGACTCAGATAATCAATGAAGAGCCCTACTGCAAGATCGTTGTCAGCAACAGAGGCAAATGGAGTAGAAGAACCTACTTTTAAACCTGCTGTATGATCATTGCTAAAACGAATGGTATTGAGACCCGGAACCTTTCCGGCAATTAGCAGCGAATCAAAGTCATGTTTCCACATGGAGAAACGGAAGGTGTCGCGAACCCCTAAATTAAAACCTGAGTAATTATGACAATAATGGTCTTTTAATACCGGAATATTGGGGGTGTCGAAATCTGAGATAAACTCCCCGTAGCTCCGGTAAGTCACCCCAAATCGTTTGCAGAAATCCCATAGGAATCCATTTTTATTATTGGCTATTTCACGTTCCCCCTCTGCAGGATAGGTTCCCCCTCTGCCACCATAAATAGTCGGCCAGTTTTTTTCAAGATAATCTGTGGCATATGCTCCCATGGTCCAGTTATGTCCATCAGCACTGACTTCTCCATCTACGTAAAAATTATCAAGTAAAATAAATTGCTGAGCTAAGGCATGTTGGTTCGGGGTAATTTTCCTTCCGAATAGAACAAGTGTACTATCTCCGTTCCCCTCGGTTACATCTCCAAGCACCTGATCGTAGGTTCGATTTTCTTTTATAATATAAAAAACGTGCTTTATAGGGGATTTGTCACCAACCCGGTTTGGAATCGGATTGCCAGATTCCCCCGCAGAGATCATCTCAGCTTCCTTATGGTAGGGCGTATTGTTGTAAACCGCCTGGGAATATATTTTAAGCTGAATATCAGTCGGTTCTGGAATGGAGGCTAAGGTGCCGGTAAATAACCCACCAATATATTGTATATTCACCTTCTTTTTAGTCCCTTTCTGATAAACGACCCCTTCACGTTTACTCATCGGATTTGGACCGTATGGATTTGGTTTTGAAGTTAAACCCTTGCCATTGGTGACATAGACTATGCTTTTTGAAACGCGCACGCAGGTTGGATACCAGCCAGTAGGGATAAACCCTTTACTCTTACTGTTCCCCGGATCGGTAACATCAAAAACAGCAAGACAGTTATTATCTGCATTGGCAATGTATAAAGTCTTTTCATCCGCACTAAGAGCTAAACTGTTAGGAGTTGAACCGGATGGAGTATTCGGGTAAAGCGCAGTGTTCAGGATTTCAATTTCCCTGTTTTTCTCGATCGAAATAACCGATACCGAATTATCGTTGGCATTACTGACATACAAATATTTGCCATTTTTAGATAGGCATAAATCATTTGGATGATCTCCGACAGGAATAGAGCCGGTCAAACGTTGTTCCTGAGTATCAAATAAAATCACTTTGTTACATCCCCAGCAGGAGATGTAGAGTATTTTACAATCATCTGATAGCATACAGGTATAGGCCTCCCCTCCCAATGGGATTTGCTTTTTTACTTTTTTTTCTTTTAAATCGTAGAGATACAGTGAATTATTTTCTTTGGTAACCGCGTAAAGGATCTGTTTACGGTCATCCACTGCGATACCAGTTACTGAAATGGGGTTTGGCCATCGTTTACCAAGGATCAGGGTATCTTCCGGAACCAATTTTTGGTTTTTAATCTGATATTTCATGATCCAGTTATCATTACCCCCTGATGCATATATTGACTTCTCATCTTTTGAAAAGGTGAGTCCAAGCCATCCCTTTGCAATCACGACAGAATCCAGTATCTCATATTTTTCGGGATCGATGAGTTGAATACTTTGATCACTCTGACCATTGTTGGTCACGGCAAGCAACTTCCCGGATCGGGACACCGCGATATTCAAGGGCAGATCGCCTACGGGCAACATTTTTCCGACTGGTGTAAGCTTCCAGCCATTTGGTAACAAAACGCGGGCTGACTCGATTTCTTTCAGACTTTGCCCTTTCAGATCCTGAATTCCGGGTAGAAAAACCCAAAGGCAAACGATTATAAAAACGGATTTTATTCTGATTGAAGACATATTTAACTGTTTGATATTTAATAATTAAAACTACTTCCACCTAAGAACTCTCTTAATACCGAAGTGGGTGGGATCTCCTCTTCGGGAATATAGTCAAAATAGGAGATAAAGATCGATAAACGTACCGCCTCGGAATATTCCGGTGTATTTTCCTTTACCTGTTTTAACAAATGACTTACATGTCTTTTGAGGACAGCCAGTTCATAGATCAGTGCCGAGTTAAACATGATATCAGCATTTTCCTGAAATGGGAAGATATGTTTTTCTTCACCTCGACGAACACTTGGCCATCGTTGAATAGTTGTCCGGGCATCGTAACCGCGGTATTTACTGTCACGAATAATCCTGCGAATCAGTCGGTTGTCAGTTGTCGGAATATAGGTGTGTTCATCAATCGAGATCTGGGTTAATGCTGAAACGAAGATGCGATAGGTCTTTTCACGGTCTATCCGGGATGTCAATTCGGGGTTTAGTCCATGTATCCCTTCAATAATCAGGATGTTATCCTTCTCCATTTTCATAGTCTTCCCGTTGAACCTCCGTTGTCCAAGCTGAAAATCAAACCTTGGCACGGCAACCTCCTCACCCGCGATCAACCGAAGGAGAAAATCATTCAGATAGGGGACATCTATCGCTTCCAACGCCTCAAAGTCATAGTTCCCCGCTTCATCAACAGGTGTAAATTCACGGTTTACAAAGAAATCGTCCACTGACACTTCAATGGCATGCAATCCGTTAACAGCCAATTGAATACCTAATCTTCGACTGAAGGTTGTCTTCCCCGAGCTCGAGGGCCCGGCAATCAGGACAATATTCACCTGATCTTTTCTTTCGGTAATCGCTGAAGCAATTTCAACGATCTTCTTTTCATGCAGCGCTTCCGAGATTTTAATCAGATTACTGTATTGATTGTCTTGTTTCACCGCATTTAGACGTGGGATATCTTCAACCCTGAGAATCTCAGCCCATTTTTTATGTTCTCTGAAGATTCCAAAAAGCTTATCCTGTTTAATTACAGGTTCCAGCGCATTCAAGTTATTCAGCGGTGGGAAACGTAGCAGGAACCCATCGTAATATTTTTCAACTCCAAAATTGGTGATACACCCTGTGGAGCTGAGCATATGCCCATAAAAGAAATTGACATGATCCCCGAGCAGATAAATCGGGGCATAAAGCCTTCCATAGTGACGGTAAAGTTCCGCTTTCCGGTAAAGACCGTTTGCCTCCAACAGAGAAATAGCGGTTTCGGTGAGCACCATGTTCCTCTCCACCGGAATGTTTTTCCGGATAATTGCCCACATCTCCTCATTAATCCTCCTTACATCTTCTTCGGTCAACCGCCTTTCCAGCTTCTCTATTTCACAATAGTATCCCTTTGAAATGGCATGATCTATTTTAAGCCGGGCATCAGGCCATAGATTTCGGATTGCCGCAAAGAGAATAAAAGAGAGGGTGCGCAGATACATTCGCTGTCCGTCACGGCATGAATAATCGATAAAGTCAACTACACGCGGCTTTACCAGATCATAGTCCAACGGTTTTGGACGATGATTGACATATGCTCCCAGAATAGGCCCATCGGTCTGAATATTCAGCGTCAGGGCAATTTCTGCCAGTGTAGTTCCAAGGGGAAATAAACTGTCACTGTTCGAATTAATACATTTAATTTCAATATTTTTTGTCATACCTCCTGGATGTTAAATCAATTGAAATAGCTGCAAAACTGGAATCACCAAACAAATTAGGATCGTTATTTTCAATTATCACAAGCCTTAATCCCATAAGGCAAATAAAGCAAATTCCATTTTAAATGCATCACAAGATAGTTTAATTTGGTAAAAATGGAAAAGTCAAAATATGGTCAATTATTTACTGGCTCAGATTACCTCGCTTCCTGGAATGCCAGGATGGTGCGATAAACTCTCTCGCGAATCTCCCGGGGAAAAGGATTGAGTTCCGCGGTAGTGAAAAGTCCCGTTTCCGGATTGATCCGCTCAAAAACCATCAGATACAAATCGAAAATTATTTCAAGACTTAACTGGTATCGGGGTGCCACCTTAGGTTTAATTTCCTGAATCATGCGATAAGTCGCCAGTCGGTACTCATCTGCCAAAAGATAATATTTCCGGATCATCTCCCTGAATCCGGAAGGGATTTCGCCCCCCTCACTGATCTGTTTCAATTGCCGACGATCTAAACCATGTTCAGCAATCAAATCGTCTGCAAAATAGTTGAGATTATTGTGCTGGTCTTTCTGAAAATCCCTGATAATATGAACAATATAACTAAATACGGCGCATGGAACAGCCGCTTTCCTGACATCAAAATCAGGATTCCTGAATTCAATGCCGTCTGGCCTAATTCCACAAAGATGAACAAAGACAGATGCCGGGGCAATGGATGCTCCGCTGCAATAATCCAGGAAAATATCGAGCGTTGCAAATCCGTCATGATAAATATCATATATCATAGACCGGGCAAAAGCTTCCATCGTCCAGCGCGGAATCTTGTAATTTTTTATGGTGGCAATCAACTTGTTGTCGTGTGAATTACACCTGTTCTCCTCGACTGCTGAATCGATCCATTGAATCACTTTTTTTTCGAAGGACTCCCTCTCCTGGGGGGCAATTTGCCGGTTTTCAGATTTGTGATTGTCAATCAGATCGTCAATTTCCCGCATAAAGCGGTAACAGGTTTTTGCAGCTAAAAACCGATCTGCATCCCAGAAATTGGCTGCAATTAGGATATTCGGATGATCGATTATCTTTTCGAAATCCAATTGGTTGAAAATTGTCAGATATGTATCCAGCCGTTTTTCCATTGCGAATAGGTTCAATAATAAGATATTAGGTATTTATTTCCTCTGATCGGATATCTACCGGGTGGTTCTCTTTCAATATCCGTTCTGAGGTGAGTTTTGCAGAAAGCAGAACAAGCGGAACTCCATTCCCGGGATGGGTGCTGCCACCAGCAAAGTAGAGATTTTTATATCGATCGTGCCGGTTATGAGGTCTGAAATATCCCATCTGCATAATTTGATGACCAATACTTCCGAATACCGATCCCCTGGAAACATTATAAATCGATTTCCAGGCCTGGGGCGTATAACACACTTCAAATTTGATATGCTCTTCCAGATCAATAAACCCCTCAATTTTCAGCCGTTCCAATACCCCCAGCCGGGCACCCTTTTTCAGAGCTTCCCAATCCTGATGATTCTTCTCATTCAGATGTCCGATAGGGACAATTACCGATATAGAATCTTCATTTTCAGGTGCTGCTGAGGCATCTGTCCGGACAGGTGCATGCACATAAAAACTAGGATATGCGGATAATGAATAGTGATCAAAAATGGCATCAAGACTCTCCTTATATTGTTTGGAAAGAAAGATATTGTGATGTTCAAAAGCGGGAAAGGGTTTGCTGAGTCCCCAATGAAAAACAAGCGCAGAACAAGCATAGGTATTTTTTTCCATACGACCGGATAACCCTTTGTCCGGTAATAAATTCCGGTATGCATACGGCAAATCTGAATTCACAACAAAAAGGTCAAATTTTGTGATGGTCCCGTCATCACAAATAAGCTGATTGGCTCTTTTACCATCGATATCTATTTTTGTCACAATCTTGTTAAAAACGAATTTTACCCCACACTCTTTCGCGACTGACTCAAGCTTTGAAGGGATACGGCCCATTCCGCCAACCGGGAAGAGAGCACCTTCAACCATTTCGGCAGCTGATAGCATTGAAAAAAGTGCGGGCGCCTTTAACGGGTTCTGTCCGAGGTAAATATTCTGAAATGTAAACGCCTGCTGTAAATTCTTATTTTTAAAAAATCTACGTATAAATGTCTGATGCTTAAGATATACTTTTAACCGGAAAAGCATCATCAGATTAGCAAGATTGGCAAATTGAAATAAAGTGTAAAAATTACGCGCCAGGAGGTTTTTGTAAGAATCCCGGAAAAACTCATACCCTGCTTTCAGATAGGCTTTGTACCGTTTAAAACTTTCGGGTTCCATCGCTTCGAGCTGCATTTTCATCAAAGCCTCGTCTTTCGAAATCACCAGGCGCTCCCCGTTCCCGAAATATAATTTATAGATCGATGAAAGATCCTTTAAATCAAAGCATTCATCAAAATTCAGCCCCAATGTCCTGAAAACTTCACGATAGATCGAAGGCATGAGCAAAATCGTCGCTCCCAAATCAAATCTGTGTCCATTACTGACAATCTGGCTGCACCTGCCTCCTGCCTGGGAGTTCTTTTCAAAGACAGTTACATCAAATCCATTTTTCGCCAGAATGATGGCGGTTGCCATTCCAGCCACACCAGCCCCTACAATAACGACCGATTTTTTACTCATCGAAACAGCTTAAAAAATCATTGATCCCCAGAGTCCTTTTTTCGGATAAAATCTATGGCAGACCTGTGATATCAGGGAGTAAAAATACTAATTTATACACTTAATTCAGCCACGAATATGAAACGAAATAATCACACCCATGTCTTTTTAAAAGATAAATACAACAAGGTGTAAACGATGGTGTTATTCTGATTGTGTTTTAGTTTAAATTTGTGCCAAAACCTTCTACTTATGATGAGAAAACTGGTATTTGCTACGAATAATGATCACAAGCTAAGGGAGCTAAGGCAAATTCTTCCTTCAGAATTCGAACTGTTAAGTCTGAATGATATCGGATGTTTCGAAGAAATTCCTGAAACAGGTCCAACCCTTGAAGTCAATGCCAGCCAGAAATCCTTTTACATCTGGAATAAATATGGGATAAACTGCTTCGCTGACGATACTGGTCTTGAAATCGAAGCACTTTTCAATGAGCCTGGGGTCTTCTCTGCACGCTATGCCGGAGAAGATAAAAGTGCTGATGCAAACATGACTAAGGTTTTGGAAAAACTGGGCAACCAAACAAACCGGAAGGCCCGTTTCAGGTGTGTGATTTCATTGGTTATTGAAGGGGTGGAGAATCAATTTGAGGGAATCGTTGATGGAAAAATACTTACCGAAAAGCAGGGTCAGGATGGTTTCGGGTATGATCCGATATTTATCCCTGATGGATATCTCCATTCGTTTGCACAAATGTCTTCCAATGAAAAAAATCAGATCAGTCATCGTGGACGGGCAGTTGAGCTATTAGTCGACTATTTGAGGAATTTAAAATGATCACCGGTTAATCCTTCCACAATGCTGCAAAAAACCCGCGGAGTCGTCCTTCACAGTATGAAATATGGCGAAACCGGCATGATTACAACAATTTATACTGAGACATTTGGTCGGATGTCGTTTATCATGCAGGGAATCCATGGGAAGAAATCAGCGGTTAAGGCAAACCTTCTTCGCCAACTCTCTTTGTTGGAGATGGAAGTCGATTTCAAACATGGCCGGGAATTGCAAAGGGCCAGAGAGATTAGGAACATTCTCCCTTTTGGATCTATTCCATATGAAATTCCGAAATCGACTCAGGCTATTTTTCTTTCCGAATTGCTGAATAAGGTGCTTCGGGAGGAAGAATCACAACCCGAATTGTTTAATTTCCTGTTTCATTCCATAGAGATGCTTGATTTAATCGAAGATGGTGTAGCAAATTATCATCTTATATTTTTACTTCAGTTATCCCGGTATCTTGGGTTTGCCCCTACCAATAACTACTCGCCATCGAATCAGTTTTTTGATATGATTGCCGGAAAGTTTGTCCTTACGCCACCCGATCATCCCTGGTTTCTGAAAAATACGGAAAGTTCAGTTCTGGCTAAATTATTAAATATGGGGTATCAGAATTTGTCTGAATTTAAACCGGTTCAGGGATTAAGGGATATTTTTCTCAATTTTATAATCGACTATTATGGTCTTCACCTTGGAAATAAGCTGAATATAAAATCCCTTGAAATACTCCGGTTAATACTTCATTAATAACCATATAACGATAAAAATACAAGAATTTTGCACATACAGATTCTGAATAGAAAAATTTGAATGGTACGATAAAAAATATTACTACTTTTGCGGTTAGCAATTGACTATATTAAAATGAGTTCATCAAAAATTCCGACACCTAAAAAAAATTCTTTTACGACGATTCTCGAAATTGCCGAGGGTGTTAATGCTATCGACTTAGCCATTCCAATGTCTAATCTCGCTTGTCCGGAGCATCTGATTGATCTGGTGGGCAAAAACATGAGACTTGGGAATAATGATTATTCACCCGTCGAAGGAGTAGAGCAATTAAGGGAACAAATAATAGAGCTGGTAAACCGGCAAAATAAATCCGCCTTTAATCCGGATACTGAAATTACCATCACTGCCGGACCAGCTCAGGCAATGACAACCGCGATCAGCACTTTTATAAAAGAAGGTGACGAAGTAATCATATTTGAACCGGTACAGGAGTCTTATGCACCGTTCATCGAATTAAATGGAGGGCGACCGATTTTTGTGAATCTGAGACTACCTGACTTTCGGATAGACTGGGAAGAGGTTAAAAAGTTGGTCACGTCGAAGACTAAAATGATCATTATTAACAATCCTCAGAATCCGATCGGAAGGATTTTTAGCGAAGAAGATATCGACCAGCTGAAAAGGATGACAAATGGTACCAGATTAGTCATCCTGAGTAATGAAGTATTTGATAATATTGTCTTTGACGGTTTAAAATTCCGTAGCCTTGCCTCAGTTCCGGATCTGGCCTCAAAGTCATTAATTGTTTCAAGTTTCGGTCCTGTTTTTAATATAACCGGTTGGGGGATAGGTTATATTTTTGGCCCTGAGCGGTTAATGAGTGAATTCAGAAAAATCCAGCAATTTCAGGGATTTAGCGTAAACACCCCTGCCCAATATGCATTGGCAGAGTTTTTACAGGGCGGTCCTGATTTCGACATTATTTGTGAATCGTATCACAAAAAGCGCGATTTGTTGATCTCATTATTGAAAGGGAGCAAGTTTGAACTTGTCCCGACCCAATCGACATTTTATCAGATTCTCGATTATAGCAAGATCTCGGACGAATCAGATATTGATTTTTGCGCCCGACTCATTCTTGAATATGGTGTCGCTACGGTTCCTTTTTCTGCATTTCAGCACGAAAAGGCCAAAAATCAATTAATTAGAGTCTGCTTTGCTAAGCCTGATGAAATACTACATGAGGCAGCCAGAAAGCTGAAAAGCGTACCTTCAAGGCTTCAACATTAGTCAATGACCTGACAATTTGGATTGTCAGGGTTCGGGTAAAGCTCACTTTCGCTTTTAAGAATATTCCCGGCCTCATAGTTCAAGGGATAGAACGGAAGTTTCCTAAACTTTAGATTCGCGTTCGAGTCGCGGTGAGGCTACAGAAAAAATCCCAACTCCTTAATAATCAAGGGTTGGGATTTCTATTTGTTGTTATTTGTGAAATATTATTGAAACTGGTCACCTTTCAATAATAAAAAGCTCGACCAATTAAAATTTAACTCAGGTTATCTTTTTCCTGAATAAATGAATTTATGGGAATTAAGATTTTATAGTAATCATAAAATTATCAAATAGATTTGAAAAACCATTATCCTAATATTTATCTTAATGAAATCACTTTGCTTTGCCTTATTATTCTCTTTTACCCTGTTGACCGCTCCTTCCTTTGCACAACTAAAATATCCAGTTACAAAAAAGGTGGATCAGGTCGACGACTATTTTGGTACCAGAGTAAGCGATCCTTACAGATGGCTTGAAAATGACAATGCGGCGAATACAAAGAATTGGATCAAAACGGAGCAGTTTTTTACTGAAAAATATCTTTCAAAGATTCCATTTAGGGCATTAATCAAGAAACAGATTGAAAAAACATACAATTATCCACGGCATTATTCTGGCTTTAAAGCTGGCGAATATATTTTCTTTTCAAAGAACAACGGGTTGCAAAACCAGTCTGTATATTATTATCAAAAAGGATTGAAAGGATTACCCCATATATTTATTGACCCAAACACTTTATCGAAGGATGGTAGTATATCAGTTGCCCTGGACGGACCATCCTACGATAAAAAGTATTTGGCCTATCATATCAACAAAAATGGTAGTGACTGGAGTACTAGTTATTTTGTTGAGATAGCAACGAATACAAAACTTATTGACAGTATATCCTGGAGGCGGGATGGTGGAGTGGCCTGGCTAAAGACTGGGTTCTATTATACCGTATACCCTGAACCTTTGAAAGGGACTGAACTAACTGCAATTGCCAAAAATGCCAAAGTTTATTTTCATAAGTTAGGTGATAATCAGATTAAAGACAAATTTATTTATGAAGATACTGCAAATCCTAATATGGGGTTGGGTATCCAAACCAGTGAAGATGGCAGATTCCTTTTTATTTCAAAGTCTCCAGGCTCTTCAGGATTTGAAGTTATTGGCAAAAGGATAAACGAATCGAATAAAGATTTTAAAACATTGTTCAAAGGGTATGAATTCCAAAACGGGATAATTGGGAACTTACAGGATACCCTTTATATAAATACAAATAATGGAGCAGGTAATTTTAAAATAATTTCCACCGATTTTAATAATACTTCAAAAGAAAACTGGAAAGAAGTTGTGCCGGAGAAAAAAGAGAAACTCGATTTTGCGTCAATGGTTGGAAGAAAGATTATTACCGGATATCTGGTAAACGCTACCTCCAAAATATATCAGTATAATATAGATGGGAAATTGGAACTGGAACCAAAATTGCCTGTCTTAGGTACCGCAAATGGATTTGGTGGATTTAACGATGACAAGTACCTTTTTTATGATTTTACATCTTTCACATCTACCCCGTGTATCTATAAATATGACATAAAAACCGGGCAATCAGAAATATTTAAGAGCTCCGGATACATTTTAGATCTAAACACATACGAAGCTAATCAGATATTTTATAAAAGTAAAGATGGTACGCAAGTTTCCATGTTCCTGGTTCATAAAAAAGGATTTAAAAAAGATGCTAATCACCCGGCTTTACTATATGCATATGGTGGTTTTGATGTAAATTTAACTCCATTCTTTTGGTCAGCTATGTTTGAATTACTGGAGAATAATGGAATACTGGCTGTTCCCAATTTAAGAGGTGGTGGTGAATATGGGGAAGAATGGCATAAAGCTGGCATGCTGGATAAAAAACAAAATGTGTTTGATGATTTTATTGCAGCGGCTGATTATCTTGTTTCCAGGAAATTCACTACGCATGATCAACTTGCCATTATGGGTGGTTCAAATGGTGGATTATTGGTTGGGGCAGTTATGACCCAGCGACCAGAAATATGTAAAGTGGCAATTCCGGAAGTAGGTGTAATGGATATGCTGAGGTTTCAGAAATTTACAAGCGGAGTATTCTGGACAACTGAATATGGAAGCAGTGACAGTATACGACAATTTCCGTCTCTATACAAGTATTCTCCACTGCACAATATAAAAACCAATATAAATTATCCTGCCACTCTTGTCATTACTGCCGATCATGACGACCGTGTTGTACCCATGCACTCCTTTAAATTTGCAGCGACCTTGCAAGAAAAACAAGGTGGAACAAATCCTGTATTAATAAGAATCACTACTAATCAGGGACATGGTGCCTCTGGTTCTTCACTGAAGAAAAATATTGAGAGTATGACTGACATTTTATCCTTCATGTTCTACAATATGGGAATAACTCCCAAACCATAAATCGGATCAAATTACTATTCAATATTCAGAATAGAATGGAAAGTATAAATAGGATATGTTTTGTAGATAAAAACATCGTACTGTCTGATCGCAATATTGATTCATTAAAAGCATTAAAGATATCACTCGCTGATTTTGATCTGTGTAACGATCACTTAAACTTTAGCGAAGTCGAGTCCTTATTATTGCATAGTTCCTTGCCGAATGAAAAATTGCGCGCAATGATAAACTGCAGGTTCATTGGGATAAGAGCGCATAATACAGACTATGTTGATCGGAAGGTCTGCAACAGTTGTAATATAAAAGTTGTCGGATTAAATAAACAACACGGAATCGATGCCGTTGCAGAACATACATTTGCATTGATTCTGGGAATTTCAAAAAACATTATTAATTCACACAGGAATATGGTTCAGGGTAACTGGAGACGGGATTTACCTATGAACTATGAGCTCAACAACAAGACTCTGGCCATTATTGGAAATGGGAAGATCGGGAAAAGAGTTGCCGAAATTGCAGGGATATTTGGGTTAAATGTTTTAATTGTTGGCAAGGAAAGTAATTTAAAAACCGGAGAGGTCTCAATTGATGAAGGTTTAAGAAAAGCTGATATAATCTCAATTCATATTTCATCAAAGAAGGAGAATGATAATTTCTTTAATCAGGAAAAGCTGCAGGAAATGAAAAAAGGTTCTGTTCTCATTAATACCTCAAGAGGATCAGTTTTGGATTATATCGCGTTGGATAGAGAAATGCAAAATGGGAGATTTTTAGGCGTGGGGTTGGATGTATTTCCGGAAGAACCATTATTGAATAGTCCACTCCTCTATTATCCAAATGTAATTTGCACCCCTCATCTGGGATATCTGACAAAGGAATGCATAGAAGAAATGAATGATGAATTGATTGATAATTTAACAGATAATTTCCTCAACAGTTGATTGTGCAATCTCCCACGGTAATGAACATTCACTTGAAGAGGTTCCCTTTCCAGTGTAAAAATGGTTGATATTTTCGTGCAATTGATACTTAAATCCCCTTTAACAAATCGAAATATTGATAGTGCAGAATCAGCCAGATGGTCACATGTGACCCTTGATCTGTCAATACCTTCGGGAATAATATTGAAAGAAGCATAAATAGCTGGTAAATTCTCAAGAGTTATTTATTCGTTTCTGATTCTGTTCTTTCGGGGGTAAATGAGTTTATCTCTATTGTGAGCTTCAGAATGTTTTCAAGGAATCTGATTAAGATATTTAGCTCACTTTTATTCTGCGGCAGGATATGCCAAATTTTAACGATTAATAAAACTGATTTTTATCATGTTATCTTAACCCGGATTTCGATAAATTTAAATCTGAATTTAGATAATCATGAAGGCATCCTACGCACTATTGTGGATGTTAATTCTCACGGTAACTTCCACCGTACATAGCCAAACAGCCCGGGAACTTTACGATAGCGGCCTTGCAAAACTAATCAGTGAAGACTACAAAGGTGCAATATCAGACCTCACCAAAGTTATCGGGCTCAATCCTGAATATGCTGAGGCCTATTGTGCCAGGGGTCGTGCACGTTTTACCCAGGATAATCAGGGGGGAATTGATGATTTGAACAAGGCAATTGTCCTTAATCCCGGATATGCAGAAGCCTATTTCTTCAGAGGATTTTTCAAAGGTATTATGAATCAGATCCCAGGCAGTATCACAGACTTTACCAAAGCGATCGACCTTAACCCAAATTATGTGGATGCTTATTTCGGAAGATCATTAGCAAAACTCAACTCTCAAGACATTAAAGGGGCATTGCTGGACTGTGACCTGGCAATAGATAAGGATCCCAAATTAATTGCAGCCTATGTGCTAAGAGGTATGTTAAAACTTGATCACAAAGACTATCCCGGAGCGGTTAAAGATTTAAATAAGGTCCTGGAACTTAATCCGCAGGATGCTTCTACATATGTAAACAGAGGCGTTGCAAAACACCTTATGCAAGACATCCCAGGAGCCATGGCAGACTTTAATCAGGCATTGGAAATTAACCCAAAATCTACAGAGGCTTATAAAAACAGGGGTTTGGTAAAGCTTGATATTCATGACAATGAAGGAGCATCTGCTGATTTAAACCAGGCGATAATGATAAATCCCAAACTTCAGGAAGCTGAGTTTATTAGCGGTATTTTAAAGGGGTTACAAAAAGATTATGATGGTGCAATTTCTGAATTTAATAAAGCATTAGAAATTAATCCCAGGAATACCCAGGCTTATTTGTTCAGAGGGAACACAAAAGCCTTACTTAAAGATTATAACGGAGCAATAGCCGATTTTAACAGGTCAATTGAAATCGATTCCGGAAATACGAAAGCCTATATAGAACGTGGGAAGGCAAAAAATAATCTGAAAGATTTCAAAGGGACAATTTCTGATCTTGATAAAGCATTAGAAATTGATCCGGGCTGTGTGGAAGCATATTTCGGCAGAGGCGCTGCAAAGGTTGGTCTGAATGACTACTATGGAGCAATTGATGATTATTCTAAAAGTATATCCATTGATCCCAAAAATGCCGGTATTTATTTTGAAAGGGGACTTTTAAAGAGTGATCTCAAAGACTTCCATGGAGCAATTGCAGACTTTACCCAGGCGATCGAGAACGAGCCGCATCATTTCCGGGCAATTTTTAACAGGGCAATGGCGGATTATTTTCTTCAGGATTACAAAAGTGCAATTTCAGACTTCTCCTGTCTGATTGAGATTGAACCCCAAAATGGGGAAATATATTTCTACAGAGGGATGGTTAAAGCCAATGCAGCCCCTTCGGAAAATGGATGTCCCGATTTTAAAAAGGCAGAGGAGCTTGGCTTTACAAAGGCATCTGTCGCGATTGTCAAATACTGCCATTAAATAGAGCTTACATTATACAACCTGCCAAACAGATAACAAATTAAGTAATCTCGTTAATTCTAATCCATTTTAGCCTGATCAAATGGATTCACATCTGGTAATGTATAAATTTTTAGTCCATTTTAATGTAAATAGAAATTTTTCTTGTAAATTTAGGTTGTTTATCATCTTACTTTTTTTGCCTAACTATTCCGGAAGAAATGAACCAGCGAATTATGAAAAAGGCGATCCTAATTCTTATCCTTACGTTTTCGGCAACTACTTTCATCGGACAGGTTATACCGAAACAATATTATGACTTTCTTAAGAAAGCAGACTCTTTGTATAATGCAAAGGACTACAGGAATTCAGCGATTGCCTATTCCGATGCTTTTAAATCGAACGGATGGAAGGCTTTGCCAATCGATCAATACAACGCCGCATGTCTGTGGGCATTGGCCAATTATCCGGACAGTGCCTTCTCAAACCTCTATAAAATTGCCACGATACCGCATTTTACGATGTATCCAGATGTGCTGAATGATCAGGACCTGAATTTCTTACACACAGATCAGCGCTGGAATCCATTAATGGGAGTTCTTAAAAAAAACAAGGATAAGGCAGAATCAAAGTTTAATAAACCGCTGGTTTTATTATTGGATTCGATACTTGATGATGACCAGAAAAACAGATTACAGGAAGATGATATTCAAAAAAAATATGGGTACGGGGCCGCTGAGATGAGAACACTTTGCCGGTTAATCTGGGAGAGTGACTCTCTGAATCTTATTAAAGTTGAGGTTATTCTCGACAAATATGGATGGCTTGGGTCTGATATCGTTGGAAAAAAAGGGAATGCGGCACTATTTTTTGTGATTCAACACCCGAGACCGGCTACGCAGGAAAAATATTTGCCATTGATGAGAGAGAGGCAGTGAAAAATGGGAATGCTGAACCAGCCCATCTTGCACTGCTCGAAGACAGAGTTGCAATTGAACAAGGGGAAAAACAAATATATGGCAGTCAAATAGGAACCGACAGGCAATCTCACCTTTATTTCATTTTGCCGTTGGAAGAACCTGATAATGTTGATATTAGACGTGCCAACGTTGGACTTCCACCACTGGCTATTTACGCTGAACAGTGGCAAATAAAATGGGATGTTGAACAATACAAAAAAGATCTGCCTGCAATTGAAGCAAAGCTAAAAAACCGATGATTGATTTATAATATGAACAATAAAACATTTTATCAAAATATTCGAAATAGCATTCAAAAGTCATTGTTTCCGACCGTTTATATACTCAATTTTATATCTCAGACTGACTTCTTATGAAAATGCCTTATAAACAGATCCTAAGACTGAAATACCTCAAAAGGGGCATTGTGCGATCTATCCGCACCCACTTTTGAATAAATTCCCCGCGGATGGGAGCCGTTAGTTAAACTTTTAATACGTATTTGGAATAAATCAGAATTACTGCAGGATGACAAAATCACAAGCCTTAAAATATTTGCTCCGTGCCAGAAAGAATGGATATGCACCATTTCACCACGGACTAGTCATCAATGAAGTAGAATCCCCATACAACGGTAAAACTACCGGGCTGAATTGGGGGATTCAGATTGAAGAACTTAGCAATGAAGGGCAGGTATTGGGCCACCCCAGGATCATCTGGGATGCTGACCAGGCTGAGAGAATGTTCCCGGGTAAAACAACAAAAACAATAATCCAATGGCAACAATATTAGAACTTGAAAAGGAATTAAATTTGGAAGAGCCGTTCGAAGCTGAACAAATAAGAAAAGTAGCTTTTGAAGAAAAAGGGCTGAGGCAAGCCAGGATAGTTGAAAACTACCTCTTAAAATCCGATCCGGCCAAAACAATCCAAATACTCACAAAAATATTGGAGAACACTAAGGACGAACACAACCTTGAATTTATTGACACGGTTTCAGGAATTAGGTATTTAATTCAGGATCTGTTAAATACGCAATCCGATTATTTAACGTCAATTCAAAATCAATACGAAAATGAATTATCCTGGGTAAAACAAATGAAGCATAACTGATCCATCGCCATCCTGATCTTCCAGGCTTAAATTGACTATCCATTTGTCTGTCCACTGCTTTTATTCTAATAATGGGTAAATGTCAGGTTATTTTCTTTTGGTTAAGGTTAGTTGTGCCTGACTCCCACTTAAAAAGTTAGAAATAAATAGTTGGAGGCGATTTTGTGAATAAGAATAAGGTTGTCATTTGTTTTCTCTTAATGTTGATTATTCATGTTGCTCACGTTTTTGAAGAAACATGGGGACAGTTCTGGATATTGAATAAAGTTGGATTAGGATTTTTTTTAACAATCAATTGTGTCCTCTTTTGCATTCCGGTAATTATATTTTATTTTGTATTAAATAAGTATCATTGGGCGTATAAGCTAGGCTTGGTTTATGCAGCATTTATGGTACTTCAAGGTATTGGACACAATTTCGCAACAATTATTAGCGGCAGATATTTTGACGGATTTGCCGGAGGATACTCCGGAATTGGGTTAGCAGTAATTGGTTCAGCATTGTTTTATTACCTGTTTAAGGGGATTCGGTCGAATGAATTCTGAGATAGAATACCATATTAAGTTACAAATCAATTTAATATCAATAATTTCTTCTTAACTTATGACACAAACTGAAAAACCTTCACAGGAAACCTTGGATGGCTGGCATAACGATCCAAAAAACTGGAAATTGGGTGTATTCTATTTCAATAAACTGGATAAACGAATCTTTCCTCCTAAGAGAATTCAGGGAATGGGGTGGACTGTAAATTTTGCTAATCCTTATTCCATTCTTAGTATCATCGGAATAATTGTCTTTATTGCACTATTAGTCAGGTACTTCAGGTAATATATGATCTTCAGCAGCATATCGGAATACCAGATATTATACATATTTTCTGAGAGTTTCTGTCGGCTCAGGACTGAAATAATATCTACTCAATGTATAACTTAAGGAAAGCTTTTAAAGGAGAAGGGTCCAAAATCCTGGATTTAGT
>Ga0118677_10006869_pt1 | contig 19085 bp, 17 predicted proteins | sample AliMusrvi5mmetaG_FD_86154 | JGI IMG/M metagenome (GOLD analysis project Ga0118677, IMG submission 86154) | reverse complement strand
AGACAGTCCAAGGCATATACATTACCACTACTATCACCTCTATTAAGGTTCATTAATTTCATCTTTCCCAATGCTTTCAAAAACCATAATTTCACTATGAAATTTGGTGAGAAATTGCGAATACTCAAAAAAAGCTTTTAATATGCTAATGCATTGTATGAAAAAGATACTTTTTCTTCATTTTCCCGGCAAAAAACTCTATATCAGAGAATACTATTGTTCTAAAATATCTAAAGGTGATTATATAGCTGCTCCTATAGATTTGGTCATGCAATCATGAATATTCAATACTTGAGAATTCGACCTTCATCTGATTGACGGGATAGTCGAAAAAAAATCTGAACAGATCATATTACAGGAAATACATGCGTATGCACCTGATATCATCATCGGACTTATCGGTTCTGCGTCTTTGGAAGAAGACAAACATTTCCTCAAACAGTTATTGGAGAAAGACTATGAGATTTTCCTTACCTGAGATATCCTCATCACCGAGGCAGAAAAATTCATGCATGAGTTCCCAAAGCTGACATGAGTGCTCACTAACTTCATCGCTCCATGAATATATCATTATATCAAATGAGAAGAAGATAAGATAGAAGCGCTTGTCCTCAGAAGATGACATGAAATCAAAAAATATCCTGAACATAAAGAAAGGCATTTTTCTGTCAATATCCCTGCTCACGAATTATTCATCGGTAAAAAATACAGGATGCCGTTTGTAAGAAGATATCCGTTTGCGACAACAATAATGACTTACGGATGCCCTTTCAAGTGCTCATTTTGTATCATGTCGAAATTAGGGTATCAGGAAAGATCTGTTGATGAAATGGTCAAGGAATTGGATTATCTCAAAGAATTGTGAGTCAGAGAAATATTGTTTCTAGATCAGACATTAGGCGTCAATAAGGAGAATTTCAAAAAGATGATGCATATCATGATTGAAAAAAAGTATGATTTCGGCCGATTCGGATTCTCTCGTGTGGATGTCTTGGATAAGGAGACCATGCAGCTTATGAAAAAGGCAGGATGCCATACTATACGATTCGGTGTAGAATCAGGCAATGAATATATCCTCAAAACGTATGGCAAATGATATACTCTAGATACTATCAGGCGTGGAATACGTGATGCTCAGAAAGTATGAATTAATATCTTAGGCACATTTATTCTTTGACTCCCTGATGAAACGTTTGAAATGGCTATGCAGACTATCGAATTTTCCAAAGAACTAAATCTTGACGTAGCATCATTTAATTTTGCGGTTCCGAGATATGGAACTGATCTTCGTGATGAGGCACAAAAAAAATGATTGATAGATACTAGCATCGAAACCATGGATCAGTCATGAAATACTATTGTCATGTGATCAACCTATATGACAAAAAAAGAAGTCGAACACCTAAGAAAACTTGCTGTACGTAAATTTTATCTCAGATCGTCATATCTCTGGAAAAGATTCAAAAAAATGGCTTCATGGACTGAATTTGCAGGAAATGTTTCTAATGCTTGGGTATTAATAAAAAATACTTTTTGGAAATAACTGTTTTATTCGTTTTTGCATGGTAATGAAGAGATATATCCCTGGTATCAGTATTATGAATACCGGTATGCTCAGATATCTTGATAGAATAATAGGGAGACCTATGAGTTGGATCCTTTTTCTGGTCAAAAAAATATTGAGAAGAACAAGAACAAGAGAGCAATTGCACCATATGCATCCAAAAAAGATTTTGCTTATTAAATTGTGGGGGATAGGGAGTGTGATATTGCTTTCACCTGTAGTTATAAATCTCAAGAAGAAATATCCTCAAGCGGAGATCCATTTTCTGACCAAAAAATGACTTCATACCATCTATGATACCTCAGTATTTGATAAAGTATATTCTCTCAATACCTGATGAATCCTTAATGCTATCAAAGATTTCTGTTTGGTCCCTTTGAAACTTATAAAAGAACATTATGATTTGGTTATAGATTTTGAAGTTATTTCCTATTATACAGCCGCTTTGACCTTTATGATTAACCCAAACTATAGCATAGGATTCAAAATCATCGGAAAGATAAAAGATAAGCTCTATGATTTCACTGCGATATATCATGAAAGCAAACATATTACAGAAATCTTTTCTTTGCCTCTGAGGCTTCTAGGTATGGAACACATAGACTATACGCTGATTCCTCCTTCATATCTTCCAGAAGATGAACGTACCATATTTTCTAAAATTCCTAATCTCAAAGACTCTATAGCCATCAATGTCAATGCTTCTGATCTTGCGTATGAAAGAAGATGGCCAGCAAAATATTATATACAATTGATTGATGCTTTAGCAAACAAATGACAAAAAATTTTATTGACTGGTGATATATCCGATAAAGTGTATGTTGATAGTATATATCATCAATTACATCATAAAGATAAGGTGATGAATATTGCTGGTGCATGTTCATTGAAACAATTTTTTGTCATAGTTAAATCTGTAAAACTTTTTATCACCAATGATTCTGGTCCTTTACATGTGGCTATTGCTTACCAGACTCCGACTATTTCGTTTTTCGGCCCTGAGACGCCAGTTATCTATGGTCCAAAATTCCATCCTGAACTTCATAAGGTTTTTTTCTTAAATCTCTATTGTAGTCCGTGTATCAGTGTATTTAGAGACAAAAATTTTGTCTGTGAAAATAAGAACAATTGTATGGTTGAAATACAGCCTGAAAAAGTATTTGAAACCGTTGAAAAGTTTCTGATCAATAATAATTTTTAATCTTTAATTGCATTTCTATATTTCACTCAAGCGGAAATGGATAAACTCAACAAGATATGATATACGGAAAAGTTGCTTCACTGGAAGAATGAGTGAAGGAGTATGTACAAGAATATCTTGATAAAGGTGAGAATGTATATTAGCATATTATTCTGAAAAGCTAACTACCCACTAAGATAAAAAAAAGAGCAAACCTTTCCCGACCTACCCTTAACCCCGCAGACTCCCGGGGCAGGCACGGCAGGCCAAAGGAATATATTTATTTTATTCATCAGTAAATAATAAATAGAATACCTTCAAGTCCGCACTGTGACTGAAGGGAATCTAGTCAAGCTGGATAAGGGAGTCCCGCTTTGCGGGATAAAGATTTAGGTGGGTTTGCTGAAAAAAATAAAAAAAATAGTTCATATTATTCTATAAAGTCATTGACAATAAAATATAAATCATTACAAAACAGATATTTATCTGGGTATTTTTTATGAACATGGGAAAGATAACCGTTATAGGAGATGTCATGCTTGATAAATATTCTTATGGTAAGGTCAAAAGGCTTAATCCTGAGTGACCGAGTCCTTTGGTGAATATTGAACGTGAAGAGTATATCCTTGGAGGTGCGGCAAATGTAGCCGCAAATATTTCTAGTCTTATGGGTGAGGTCGATTTGATAGGTATAATAGGCAAAGATATACATGGTAAAAAATTTACCTCCTTATGCAAAGAAAATAACATTCATTTTACACCGATCTTTACATGAACTCCGACCATCACTAAACAAAGGATTATAGAAACAACCTATAAACAACAACTCTTGAGATTGGATTATGAAGAAAAATATAGTATGTCTCAAGAATATAATGAGATGATTTTTACCTTATTCAAACAACTCAATCCTCAATATATAGTTTTCTCAGATTATAATAAATGAATGATCCATAAAAAACTTATAGACTGAATAAAAATCCATGCTCAAGAGACTGATGCGAAAATTCTTGTGGATTCCAAACCAAATAATCTCAAATATTTCCATTGAGTATATCTGTTGAAACCTAATTTCAAAGAATTCTGTCAAATGATAGGCAATGAAGATTTACCAAATACTGAAGAGGCTATCAAAGCCTATGGAACAAAATTTATTAAGAAGCATAAACTCAATCTTGTGGTTACGAGGTGAGATGAGTGAGCTATTTTAATTACCAAAGATGGAAAATTTCATTCTCTTCCTACAGAAGCTAAACAAGTATTCGATGTGACTGGTGCATGAGATACGTTTCTTGCTGCTATTGTCTATGCATTGGATCAATGATCTGATTTGATGTCGGCTGTAGAATTGGGAAATAAAGCAAGTTGAGTGGTTGTGGATAAACTTTGAACGGCAACGGTTTCTCTTATTGAATTAGGAATGTAGTATTTTTTCTCTCCATTAAATATTGTTTTTCTCTCACTATTAAGTATAGATATCGGTGATATACTGTACTTATTTTTTTTGAAAAATAATGAATGTAGGGATATTGAAGATGTTGGATAGATATGTGGTCGGAGGATTCCTCCTATGTTTTTTCCGATTGAAATATATGTTCATAGGCAGAAAAAAAAATAGCATCCATCATCCGAAAAAAATTCTTGTTATACGTTTATGGGCTTTATGAAGCAGTTTATTAAGTTTCCCTATGATCAAACAGTTGAAAGCGCAGTATGGTAATTCAACACAATACGACCTATTGGCAAGCACGAGGAATATCGGAGTATTCAAAAATCAATGATACTTCCACCAGCTATATAATCTTTTTTCTCTCAAATGATTATGTAAACTCATATGTTCTTTCAAATCATATGATATCGTGATTGATGTAGAGGAATACTTCAGAATCTCTACGTTTATGGCATTGTGGTTAGGCAAAGTAACGATAGGATTCGGTAATTTATGGAACAGAAGTATAGGCTATACTAATCCTGTGATCTATAATGATCAGCAACATACAATTCTGACATTTCTTGATCTATTGAAACCATTAGGAATCAAGCCATATGTTCCGGAAGCTATGGAACCATTAATATTTCAAAATAAGGACACAATCAAAGTAAATAAATTTTTGGAGAACATTCAACCTGCTACCTGAAACGTTCAACTAGTCTGTATGCATACCTGATGAGCAGAAACTTCTCAGGATAGATTTTGGGCTCAAGAAAATCGGGTACAACTCATCAAAAGAACTATATGATTATATAAAGACGCTGTACATATATTTCTCTCATGAACGGCTTTTGAAACTATGGGCGTCCAAAAGATCCTTGCCCATCTTGATGAACAGGAAAAAAAACATGTCACTAATCTTTGTGGTATGTTTAATCTTTATGAGTTTGCCTATCTTCTTCAGCAATGTACGCTTATGATATCCAATGATACTGGTCCGATGCATTTGTCCGCTGCTATGTGAACCAGAACAATCGGTCTCTTCGGTCCTGAGATACCTAGAAGATTCGGCCCGTATCCTTTGAGTAAAAATATATGACTCTATAAATGAAATGGTATCCCCGCTATCAACGTACATCTTGAACAGCGACAAAAATCTTCCCAAAGTTTCGTCAATCTGATATCTGTTGATGATGTTTTTACTTTACTCAAAGATGCTCTATGAAAATAGCCATGTTTATAGATGCTTGGGATATTATCTGATGAGGAAGAATGCATGTAGAAAATATATGCAAACAATTGATTCTTCATCATGATTGTCGTATAGATCTGTTTGTCAGAGCATTAACAACAGAAGAATGAATCATAAAAGATAAAAATGAACTACTATGGGACTGAAAATTACACATTATAAGATGCTGAAGACCCAAGCCATTTTTCAATACCTTTGAAAGATTATTCTCATTATTCTCCATGCTGTTTGCTTTCTTGAAATATAATAAAAAAGAAAAATATACGCTCATACATGCTCATACCTATTTACCATTGCTTGTCGGAAAAGTGGGTGCAATGATAACCAAGATCCCTTTGCTAGTCACTGTACATGGTTCTCAAATCATGGATATGAGAAAGAAAAACCTTGCTTATTATGTTCAGAAGGTACTTCTTACTAAAATAAAGTATGGCTTGGAGATTTGTGTATGAAAAAACTTTTTAGACTATCCCAATGTAAATACCGTAGTGAATATAGGAAATTGAGTGAATATTGATGATTTTGGATGAGAGCATCATAAACACCATGATCATATCAAAAAATTGTTATTCGTAGGAAGGTTGGAGTGGGCTAAGTGAGTAGATGTTATGATTGATGCTATGGACTATATCATCAATACTATAGGTATCAAGGATATGCTACTTGATGTAGTAGGCTATTGATATGATGAAAAAAAATATAAGGATCAGGTGCTTGATAAAAAATTGGATGCATATATACTTTTTGATGGTAAAAAAGTTTGAAAAGAAGTGATAGAATATTACCAACATGCTGATCTTATGATTGTGCCGAGCAGGGCAGAGTGATTCGGCATCATCATCTTGGAGGCAATGGCTAGTTGAATCCCTGTAATAGCAACTAAGTCGGGCGGTCCAGAAGATATCATCCAGGATTGAGTGAATTGATACTTGGTGGAAAAAGATAATCCTATGGATTTAGCAAATAAAATGTTGGAATTTGTAGAAGGAAAAATAGGCAATATCCAAGGAATTATCAATAATGGATATGAAACTATCCAAGAAAGATATACTTGGGAAATTATAGGTAAACAGATATATCACCAATATATATCTTTGGTTTCCAAAAAGAAATAAATTTTACATTATAGTATCTCTCCATGGTAAAAGCTCCGAAACATATCTCTTGAGAAATATTGCATAGACAACATCCTAGGTTTTATCAGTATAGCTATTTTATTTTAAAAGAAATAAAAAAAGAGATTATATTCTTTGCCGATCAGATCATGAAAAGAGGTAAAAAGTATAAGATCCTTGATATGGGATGCTGAAATAAACCTTATGCCATGTTTTTTTCCTGATATGAAGAATATATCTGAAGCGATCTCATAGAATGATCTCTTGTGGATGTAATCTGTGATAATGATAATCTACCCTTTGAAGATAATTATTTTGATCATCTCTTATGCAGTCAGGTTTTGGAACATACAAAAAATGTCGATGGAGCGATCCAGGAGATGAAGAGAGTAGTCAAAAAGGATTGATTGCTGTTTGTCTCTGTCCCATTTCTTTTCCCGGAACATGCTTGTCCTCGAGATTATTGGAGATTTACGAGATTCGGATTGCAAGAAAAATTCAAGGATTTCGAGATGCTTAGCATAAGAAACAATACCTGATATTTCATAACTATCGCTCTGTTTATCAATCTTCTTTTTACAAAAGGCGAAACGATGAGGACAATATTCACTCCCTTTTTCCTTGTAATCAATAGTATAGCTTTCTTGCTGGATTTTCTCTTGTTGAAAGTGGTATGTCAGTTCCTTGGATTAAGAAAGATACGTTTTATCCATTGAATCATAGAAAATACCTATAAACAATTTACGTCAGATTATATGATGATATTGAAAAATTCAAAAAAATAATTTTTCCTTAAAAATTTATTTCACTGACTTCATAGAGATATAAATATTGTTTATGACTTCTGATCGCTCTGCTATTCGAATCGATCTCTTCGATCTCTTCGATAGGAGTTCACAGCGAAAATGGCGGTTTTTCCAGATCTATGGTGAAAAAGTTTCCATTGTTGATATTGATATTCTTTCAATGCTTATGACTGGTTACTAGCAAGTACTGTGCTCAGGATTTTTTTATATTCTTCAGTGCTTTCTTTATATTATCCATCGATAGATGCTGCAAACATTCGCGGCAGAGGATAAGATCAACTTTTGGGAGCGGATCCTTTGTCAGGTCAAGAACCCTGAAATCTATTTTTCCATCGAATTTTGATATATTGCTTTCTATGACTTCTTTGACGATGTCTGCTCAAATATATTTCACTCCTAGATCTTCTGGGTCGATCCGGTTGCAATCACCGCACGGGATATCTACTATACTAGTTATTCCATATTTTTTGATGATTTTTATTATCTCTCTTTTGGTGTGCCTAGTTGCATCTCTTTCTGATCCAAGACCTGAAACGCTCTCATGTGAATTCCAGAAATTGGTCTTATGTATTTTGCTGAATACCTTACTGATATCTTTGTTTCAAAATATCAAAAACGGATATCTGATATACTTGATCGGTTTTACGAATAGCGTATACACTCAGGTAATAAAAAATTCCGGCAATAACTTTTGAATGCATCATATAAGGATTTTTCTGATTTTATTGTCTGGAAATCTCTTTTCTATGCTTAAAATAATGATTTCTTTCATATTTTTCTCTATAATAAATAAAATAAAATTGCTTAGTATGCTACTAGGTAATACTGATTTATAAAAATTTCCTTATGACTCGTATATATCACATAAAAAATCTATTTATTCATTGGAGTATTTTTTTTTGTATCTTATTGAAATGATAATAAAAGATGTTGGTATCGCTCAATTTGGTGGAAAGATTTGATATAAATTGCTTTTCAGTTATTTTTGTCGCTGATTTTACTATTGTCTTTGATTGTTTGATTTGTTGGTAATTTTTGCATATCCATATCCATGCCTTTATCTTTGCTCTGCATCTCTTCCCTCATCATGAGAGGAACAAATGCGAAAATTCTTTTATAATGAATAATGGAAAGAGTAAAATTATGTCTTTGATGGAATAAAAAATCAAAAAATTTATGATCTGATTCTTGTTTCCGTGGAATAATTTCAATGAAGAAGGATTTTTTCCAAATGATCATGATCCATAATGGTATACTAAAGAATCAAGCGAATATGCGAGTTTATATCAAGATTTCAATATATACCAAGAGAGATATACATCTTCGGCATATGCAAAATAGTAGTCAGGAAACGGCTGGGATATGATATCTTTTTTATACATAAGACAACATCATGAGAGTACTCAAGAATATGCGAGCTTGTTTTCATATTCTTTTTTTGAATAATGTTGCAGGATATTTTCTCAAAATATGCTTGTCGTATGTATATATGTATCTTCGAATGTATATTTTCTTATTTGTTCTTCATATCATCTATCCAATACTATACTTCCTACTGCTCATAAATGTTTGTCTGATTCGATACTTTTTATTAATTCCTGTAATCGATTTTGAGGAACTGTAGTATCATTATTTAGCAGACAGATATATTCTGATTCCATATTTGCATGTTTTACTCATAGATTATTCCCTCAAGCAAATCATGTATTTATCTTATTTTCTACGATGATTATCTTTTTGCTCTGTATCTCTTGTAGATAGATTTCTTTGACATGTTCAAGTGATCAATCCGTAGATGCATTATCTATGAAAATAATCTCAAAATCATGATAGTTCTGTTTTAGAATGCTATCTATGCAAGGCTTATTGAATCTTCCACCATTATAGTTAAGTACTATTATAGAGACTAATCACATACTATTGTTCAAATTTTTCTAAAAACTTTTTTATATCTTCTGATCAGATAAGCTTTGCATTCTTTTTGATCTTATCTAATGGCCAATCCCGCCATTGTATTTTTACTAGTCTGCGTATTGTCTCTTGGTCATACCTTTGTTTTATACTATTTGCTGGCACTCATCATACAACGGTATAGGGTTCTACATCTTTTGTTACAACCGCTCCTGCTCATATGATAGCTCAATCTCATACATGTATTCCGCTTATGATCGTCACATTCACTCATATCCGTACATCGTTTCAGATTATTGTTTTTTTTTGTGTGATATCGTCTGATTCCGGTCCATTATTTACGAGAAAATTTATGGGTGATGTTGTTATTCCTTTGGTTTTATGATTTCCTCATGGTATCTGCAAATACGGTCCTATTGAACAGAATTTACCTATTTCTACATTGGTCAGGTTGGTAGTTATCTGATCTCAAAAATTTCATCAGACTCAGCTATTCAGATACGTGAAATCTCCTATCGTGCATCTGAAACATCCGACTTCTCATCATATCCTCGTCTTGTATCCTAATTTCGTCTGAAACAGCATGGCTTTGGGCGATACTATCGCTCACCTGTAGAGTATTTTATAACGGAAAAGATTGATTATATGAAATATAAAGACGGGTATGATATCTATTATAGTAAATACGAATGGTTTCATATTATCTTCTAATAAATAAATATAGTCAATTCATTATATATTCAGATAGTAATCAATGACTATATTTCATTGACTATAAGTACAACCTCGGATGAATAGACTTCTATGTTGGAGATATATTCATCCGGGATGTACTATATCTGATCATTCATCGCGCGTATCCTGCTCATCTGGACATGGAGAGCAGAGGTATGGAATAGAGATATCTCCGTTCTTTCTCTTTTGCTATCCTTTTGCTGGTCAGATATTCCAAGAAGCAGACCAAGAGGATCAGTAGCGTAAGGAGTATATTCCATATATTGGCACCGGTTTTGCAGAGAATGAATATTCATGCTATCAGCGCTATGAAAAGTACGGAAAGGAGTATGGGATATTTTTTTGCATAGGTGAGTATCATGTCCGGATTCTGTGCGAACGATTTCCCTACCCATGTGGAATGCTTGAATGCTTCTCATAGTGTGCTCGGGTTATTATGATAACAAATGGCGTTCATCACTGTCAATGCTCATTTGCCATTATTGATATGTCATAGATTATCGTCAAAATATCATCTGCTGGAATCGAATCATCCTGCGTCCAAAAATATCTCTCTTTTGATCGCTCTGTATATTTGTTGTCTTTTCGGCGGATTTATTATCCTATGTATGGATCGTGATCTTGCTCGGAGATTTTCAGGATTCCCTACTTTCTCTATGCCGTGAGAAGTGCCTATCTCTTTCCCTGCAAGGATAGGATCTACGAGATGCTTGATGAAGTCTTTATCGAAATACATATCCGCATCCACGAGGACTATAATATCTCCTTTGGCTTCTTTTGCTCATCGATTCCTCGCTTTTCCTGGTCCGCTATTCTTTTGTTGTAGAATAGTCAGATCGCATTTATTCTTATATCATTCGGCTATTTTTACGGTGTTGTCTTTGCTTCCGTCATCTATGAGGACAATCTCAAAATCCTTGTAGCTCTGATGTAGCAGACTATCGAGACATCTTCCGATATATCTGGATTCGTTGTACATAGGGATGACTATGGAGACTTTCTTATGCATATTTCCGATGAATATCTAAATCTTTGTCATGGAACGCAATTCTTTTTTTATCATGATGACGTTCTTGTAATTGATAGCTAGGATATATAAATAATAGCCTATGGTAATCAATCCTAGATATAAGAAATTCCTGTATCTATGGATATCTTCCAAAACGAAAATCCTGTCTTTGACGTAATATAAGATTATACAGACGATAGCTATGCCTAGGGAATTTTTGAAGAGATATCCTCGGTCAAAAACGATCTGTTTGTCTCTGTTTATCAGTCTATAACTGAGATAGAATAATATAATCCGTGCCACTACCATCGCTATCACGATACCTATCAATCACCATAATTGTATGAATATAAGACTCAAGATGATATTTATGATGAGTGCCAAAAATATTATCTTTGCTCTGTCTCTCACTTTTCCCATCCCTGCAAGAAATCAGAAATTGATGCTGAAGAGGATATTGAATATGAGGAAGAGTGCTGAATATTGTAACAGGTATCAGGAATAGATAAATTTTTGTCCAAAAAAGACAGTTGCAATCTCTCTTCAAAATACGATAAATAATCATGATATGCTTATAGCAAATAGAGAAAAATATTTATAAAACATATTTTTGAGCAAAATGAATCTTTCATGGTGATTTTTTGCTATCAATTCCGTAGTAAGGGGAAAAATATATGACAAAATCGGTCAGGTAATGATTGTAAATAATGCTATGAGGCTTGAATAGTTCGTATAGTATCCTGCTGCTTGTGCTCATAAAAAATAGATAGCAAACTGTTGATCCAATTGGAACAATAATCCTGCTACATTGGCTCATATAAATACCCATAATGCATATTTTATCTGTTTGTTTATGATCGCTTTAGATCGTTCTATCTCTCATTTTTTTAAGGTAAATCTATATTTTTTTATAAATACTATAAAAGAAAAGAGCAAAGCCATTCAAATTCAAATAACCCATGATCGAGTGAAATTAATGATATTTAAATTTCCAAAGAGGAGAAAACAAAAAGAAAAGATAAGAATGCTATATGATCTTATAAGTTCTATAAGCCTATTCTGAATGATATCTTGAAAGGCAATATATATTGAAAAGAGAATATTATAAAATCCTAGTCATAAAAAATAAAGACAGAATATTTTGATGATATGTGCTGACTGGGGACTATGGAAATAATGAACAGCTAAAAAATTTGCTCCAAAAAACAATATGAACGCAATAATCAATCCACTACCAATTTGTACCAGTAAGGTTAGGTAAATACTCGTTTTATATGCATTATATTTTTTCTCTATCCAATATTTCGGGAGATGATATTGAAGTGCTTCAGTGAATCAGAGATCATGATAGGTTGCTAATATCCGAACAAGTCACATTACACTATATACTATTCCTACATCTGCTACGCTTATGCTGTTGGAAATCAATACCCTTACTAGATATCCTGCTGGACCTATAAAAATAGTAAAAAAATATAACCAGAATCATTTCTTGATTAATTTCTGACCTAATGGTTGATCTGCTAACAATTCTTCTTCTGGCAATAAACCTCCTTCCATATATTTTTCAGTACTATAAAGTATCTCATATACTGGTAATCAACTACCATCATTTTTCAATAGCTAATTACTATGTTACAGGGTCGAAAGAGATGTTCTTGTAGAGAGAGTCGAAAGAGATTTTTGTACTAAATATTGAGTAAAATATATTATTTCTGCCAATGTTTGGTGGTTGATCGCTCAATCAGGTGATCTTACCTCCACCGTAAGACGTTCTCCTGGTTTTTTAAGAGCAATAATATTGTGCATTCTTTTGATATTCCCTTTTTGATCAAAATAGTGTTCGTAGATATAGGGCAGATAATCTTCAGGTATGATTTCGGGATCTATACCTCCTACGAGATGTCATAATTTTTTCCTTGCTTGTATGATTTTATTCCATTGATAGTATCTTTCGGGACTCATATACATGTTTTGGGGATGTGCTCAGTGTTTCCATATATGTGTAGCATAATTGGACATCGCTTTGAACAATAATAATGTTGCTTCATCATCTTCTGCTGATATATGGATATGGGTTGCCATGCATCCTGCTCATAAGAGATCATAAGGATCTTGTAATACGCTCAAGATCTCTTGGGTGGCTATCTGATAATAATCTTTGGGTGTTACACAATATTCCACTAGTTGATCATGAGGTAGCTTCTCTCTATTGATCTTTGTCCAAGGCACTTGGCTTAAGGACATTCCAATGTCTTTGCTTTTTTGTATGCATAATGCCATAAGTGAGCTTGCTTGCTTTTGTGCTGATTCAATACTTTTGTGCGGGTCAGTCACCAATTCTACCATGTTATTTATTACTTCCGGCTTTACGAGTATTGGGTCTGGTTTTCGGTAGTGGATAAGCGTATCATATGCATTTTCTTCTCAGTGTTTGGAGGGGAAACATGCATATCATTCGTTATCTACAATACCCATTTCTACTTCTATTCCTCGGGTTTGAGGGCTAATGTTTCTCATGATATTTAATAATTACTATATAAAAATATTTTTAAGACTATTTTTAAAAACTACTTCTCTAGTCCGGAAGTAGCTTGGGTTTTTTTATCGTGATCATAAAAAAGCTACTCCCTTTTTCTAAAAAAGAAGAATATAAAGCTTATTGCTACGTTATTTTTTGGTGTGATACTTTTCATTGTTAGTTGATAGATGATAAAGGTTTTGCTAAAAAGCAGTATTCTTCTCATGGTTTATTCATTCCTGGCATAATAATTAAACAATCTTGTTCTGCATAAATCATTTTGTCGTTTTCGTGAGCTATTGGTGATCATTTTTTTACTTTTTCTAAATTTTTAAATGGTTTTATTGGTTTGAATGTCGTGTTATTCTTCATTATACTTCCTATTATCATATATTGTTGATTTGCTTTTTTAGGCAATAAGATGTTTTTTTCGTCTATCATGTCTTTTGATATCATATTGAATGATAAGAGTATCCTATAGATATTATCTAATCATGTAGTATATCATGATGTGTCTAATTGACATCAGGTTTCTATACCTATGCCTATACCGCCTGCGTTCTCAGTTATAGTAAGTAGTGGTTTCCCTTTGATAGTATCGATAAGATTGAGATATACTTCATCGGTATTGAAAATATTTTTAAATTGCTCATAACTTTTTTTCGTATGTAGAGTCATAGATCATGAAGGTTGTGTAGTCGAATGTATGTCCACTACTATATCTAATTCATTTAGTACTGAAGTAAGCTCATTCGCTCTTTTCCTTTCATAAGTATGAGGATGCTGAAGTAAGAGGGTATCGCAGCATCTATTGAGATTTTCTTCTATATATCTTGAATTAATGATATCCTTTCTTGTCAGACATGAATGTTTCTGTAACTTGATATTTTTTTTATATGCTTCTATATTGGCCAATATAAAAACTATCTTCCCTTTGATCAGGTGTCTTTTCCCTCTGATGCTTTTTTCCAGTTTTTGTATTACGTGTATTCAAACGGTTTCTCCCCCATGCGTACATGCTACGATGCCGATAGTTGGTCATGGTACGTTGGAATCAATGATGTGTACTCATTGGATTCAGTTGTGATAACTCTGTAAAATATTAGTCATTGTTTCGGCAATAGTAGATAAAATATTTTTTTTTGGATACTAATTGTATATTGCAATCTGATGTAATATATTATCTAAATGTATATGACAATTCTCTCTCTAATTTGGTTCTTATTTTGAAATAAGCGATATTTATTTCTTCATTAGTTAGTGTTCTTTCTAGCGATCTAAAGGTGATTCTAATAGTTACAGATTTGCTGTCTTTTCAAAATTTATCATCATTCTCATATTCATCAATTACTTTTACTTCTTCAATCAGTCATCATGAAATATCCCTGGCTATTCATGCTAAATCAAAAATATCTATCTCATTTACTAGTTCCAATTTTCATCATTCCTTTGGTTTTTCTCCTTTTCTAATAAATTTATCTTTGCTAGTAAGGAATGAAATGTCTTTGTATACAGGAGGGAACACACTAATTTCCTTATATGTATCTAGGTTTCATCGTTGATTAGTGATCCTTTTATCTTTACTCCAGAATATTCTTATATCGGGGATTCTTTTTAAAGCCATAGCCAATCTTTCTATTCCAAATCAAAAAGCTCGTCATGTATAGTTTTCTGGATCTATTCATAGTTTTTCTAAAACCGTCGGATTGACTACTCATGCTCAGAGTACCTCGATTCGTTTTCACTCATATTCTACTTCTGCTTCCAGGCTATCTACTGTATAAGGGAATGTATCTTCATTAAATCTATACTTTACGTTTTCTCCAAATAATGTTTTTATAGTGTTTGATAATACATCTTTTAATGTTGATTGATCAATAGTTCATTTTTCTTTTGAAAGGATTCTCAATCCGTCGATCTGATGAAAGCATTCATGATGATGTTTATCTAAAGTATCTACACGATATACTTTTCATTGAGATAACGCTCTTACTTCTCCTGTTTTTTCTAGTTTTGATTTCCCATTTCATTCCAGTAAATAATAATATCGCATCACTGAAGTGTGTGGTCTCAAGAGCATACTTTCGTTTTTGTTTTCTGACTTTTTGACGAAATAACTATCACTCGGTCTTCTTGCTACATGATTTTCTGAAAAATTGAATAGATCAAAGGTCTCCCATTCGGATACTATTTCAGGCGTTGTTATATTATCAAATCATTTGAAAAATTCTGATTCAAGTATTTTTTCTATGATCATATTTATCGGATTACCTTTTATTTTATGTAGGCTTGGCATAGCAAGAACCCTTAGAATACGATTATAATAAGCTTTCTCTCTTTCTGATAGTGATTCATCCTGTATTTTTGCTTCAATGTATCTTATCCGTTTATTATCATCTCAATGTATTTCTATTTTTTCTCAATTTATTTTAACTGCAATTTATTTCAGTTAAAACAATTTATAATCAATACTCCAGCCAGACCGACAACCGAAACGATTGTTTCCATAATTGACCACGACCTGAAAGTATCTTTCATCGAGATATTAAAATATTCTTTAAACATCCAAAACCCGGGATCGTTGACATGCGAAAACATCAAACTACCTGCTCCAATAGAGAGCACCATTAAACAAGGATCGACATTAAAACTACCCATCATAGGAGCAACAATTCCGGCAGCAGTTAACCCTGCTATCGTAGCTGAACCCAGACAGACTCTGATAGTAGCAGCAATCAACCAGGCAAGAATTAAAGGTTGCATTTGTAAGTGTTGGAAATAAACAGCAATCACATTACTGGCCCCACTGTCGATCAGCACCTGTTTCAAAGCACCGGAACTCCCAATGATAAGCAAGATCATGAAAATATCCCTGATACCATCCTCATAAACCCCCATGATCTGTCTGAGTGTTTTCTGCATCCTCATTCCCAACGAAAAAGTAGCCACTATCAAAGCCACTATCATGATAATCGAAGGATCACTCAGAAACTTTGTAATCATCAGAAAGCCCGAATCTTTTGGGATAACAAACGAAAGTAAACTGGTACCGGCAAGTAGAAAAACGGGCAACAATGCAGAAAAGAAACTATTGAAAACACCCGGTAGTTTAGAGGGAAGTGTTTTCACTGTGAACTTTGTCATTTCCCCAACCGGTTTGATATTTTTAAGTGTTTGAGAGAATAATGGCCCGGCAATGATAATAGCCGGAATTGCAATAGCCAAACCAAACAGCAAAGTCTTTCCCATGTTGGCATGAAAAATCACAACCAAAGCAGCCGGCGATGGGTGAGGAGGCAGGAAACCATGTGCAACAGAAAGTGCAGCCAACATGGGTAACCCGATATAAACAGCCGGCAGTTTATATTTGTAAACCAAAGCAAAGATGATCGGGATGGTCAGCACAAAACCAACATTATAAAAAAGTGGAATGCCAATTATAAATCCCGTACACATCAAACCCCATTGAAGATATTTCTTTCCAAACAGCTTCATCATCGTGTCCGAAATCACCTGTGCAGCACCACTCTCCGCCACCAGTTTTCCGATCATAGCACCTGCACAGAAGATAATCAGAATCGACCCCAACATATCACCAATTCCTTTCTGAACTGAACCGGCAATCTTCTCAACCGGAATACCCAAAACGAATCCGGTAGCTATCGAAACTATGATGAAAGCAATGAAAGGATTAATTTTTAAAACAGTGATGAGCAGTATCAATAAAGTTATTGTATTGTACTCCCCATTCTCTAGACCACTTTAAGTGGTTCTTAATTTATTCTTCAAAGTTAATTAAAAAATGATGGTGGTGAAGTGTTAATAACGGGAAATAACTTTTTTTCAAAGTTATTCTCGTTATTAATACTTTTTTCTTTTTTGCTTCTTTTTTCTTTTGTTCATAACTTGGTATTTGTTCATAACTATTATTGCACATATTTATCAACATGCTATACGTTGATTAAGATCAGCAGGTTTTTTTCTTCCCAGTCCCTGATGCCTTTTATGATTGTATCTGTCAATAAAGGCTCTTAAACCACCATAAAGTTCGGTGCCATTTTCAGCTGGTCTCAGATAAACATAGTCGTATTTAACTGTACGCCAGAATCTCTCAATATAGATATTGTCCTTGGCTCTTCCCCTGCCATCCATGCTTATTTGAATTTTGTTTTCAGGTTTGTCAGCACTTTCCAGATAATCAACCCATAGAGGACATGTAAACTGACTACCTTGGTCAGAGTTTATTATCTCAGGTTTTCCGTATTTTGCTATTGCTTTTTTGAGAACATTTAAACAATTTTCAGCTTCAAGAGTGTTGTAAACATCCCAGGCAACAATAAAACGACTATAAACATCAATGATCGCAGTTAAGTACATAAATCCTTTTAACATAGGTATATACGTGATATCAATCATCCAGACATGATTAGGATGATCGATTGCGAGATTTCTTAATAAATATGGCTTTATGTATTTTGCTAACCCCAATTTGCTCAAGTTCCTTTTTGGAAATATAGCCATAATCCCCATCAGTCGCAATAATCTTCTCACTCGTTTTTCATTTACAACAAGGTCGAGTGTTAGAAGATGATCCTGAACACGTAAAACACCTTCTGCAGGATATTCCATATAATGCTCATCCATAATACGCATTATGTTCAGATTTTCAATGCTTTCACCTCTTGGTTTATAATAAACACTACTGCGATTTACCTCTAGAAGTTTGCATTGTTTTCGAACACTTAATTTTGACTCTTTTGAAACAGAGGCCTTACTTTGTTTCATAGACCTAGTTTTTTCGAGACTTTTTTTAAAAAGTCATTCTCCATTTCTAGCTTTCCGATCTTAGAATAGAGACGCTCTTTTTCTACTAGATACTCCTCTTCTGGAGCTTTGGTCTCAAATATTTCTGATGAACGTTCAACAAATTCTTTCTTCCATTTAAGGATAAGATTTGGTTGTACTTCAAATCGTCTTGCCAAGTCTGACAAGCTATCACGCTCTTTTAGAGCTTCTATTGCTACTTGGGCTTTAAATGAGCCTGAAAATTTTCTCCTTGTCTGTTTCATAATTTCACTGATAAAGTTAATTCATTTTTTTACTTTAACCAGTGGTCCAATTATTGGGGAGTATTATATTGCGCCAAGTAGAATTAAAATTAAAGCCATCAGTTTCTGTATGAATAAGTTTTCGGGTTGAGTGAATTAAAGTAAGCTAAGATATTACTTTTTTTGCTTTTGCCCGTTGTACTATATTATCAATTGGTAATTAAATACTTTATCATAAATCCCAAAGGTGTGAAATGATTGTCGTAATACTTATCAGTCCCGGATGGAAGTCATTATTATTTTATCAAAATAGTAAATCATCTTTCCTGCAATACCATTGCGGATTTAATTCATTTGTAATATCACTACCAGCAGTTGCAATATCACCAAAAGCACTTGCCCATTTCACATCCTTCATGTCTTGTACAAAATTGTGTAAATCTCTATTTAAATCTCCGAACTGTTCTACCTGTGTAGTGTCATTGTCAGTTTCAATTTCAATATCGCTCTGT
>Ga0118677_10006867_pt1 | contig 19088 bp, 6 predicted proteins | sample AliMusrvi5mmetaG_FD_86154 | JGI IMG/M metagenome (GOLD analysis project Ga0118677, IMG submission 86154) | reverse complement strand
CCGCTACGGCCGCCGCTACGCCTGCAGTCGCGGCCGCGGTGCCCGTTACGGCAGCCATGGCGCCTCCCGCGGCGGCGATAGCCGCGCAACCGGCTGCGGCAGCAGCAGCGACGCCGGCCACAGCCGCGCAACCAGCTGCGGCAGCAGCGGCGGCGACGCCGGCCACAACAGCGCAACCGGCGGCAGCTGCGGCAGCGACGCCGGCCACGCCAGCGCCCGCCGCCCCGGCTGCGGCACAGCCTGGTGCCGCGGCTGCCGCGAAACCAGCAGCTGCGTTCGCGAAGTACCCTGCCGCCACAACGGCCACCAAGCCAGGCGTGGCTGCGGTTTTCAAGAGTATCGGCGCCTCGATTTCGAAGGCGTCGTCGGCGCCCGCATTGAAAGCGCTGATGAGTGTTAAGATCCTGCTGGCTGGCGGGATTGCCACCGTTGGTGCTGTCGTCCTGTTAGCATTTCGGCGGCGTTCCGCAGGCAATTCTGCGCAGCTTCCGGCTGCCCCGCCGGTGAAAAAGAAGCCGAGGAAGCGGAGAAAGCCCGTGTACACCCGGAGGGAGCGAGTTGTCTCCGGACTCCGGCTCGCCGGCCTGATTATGGCCACTCTGGGCCTCGTGGCTTTCGCATTGTGGCGTCTGGACGTTGCCAGACAGGTCGAGTCCGTCAGGATCGTGGCTGAAAATCCAAAGTCGGCCGGGTTTCTCCTGGCTCAGGCGCTTAAGTCGGTCGTCGAGCGGCACTATCCGAAAGTGGCGATCACGGTCAGCGAAAGCGCCGGGGATCCCGAATCGCTGCAGCGTCTTCGCAGCGACAGCGCGCAACTGGCCGTGGTTTCAGCCGGTTTCGGAAGTGTGCCGCCGGCCCGCACCATCGCGGTTCTGTTCAGCCAGCCGGTGCAGATTCTGGTCCACAGTACGGCCCCTGCCGCGACCGGCAAAAAACCCGGAGCCGCTTCCGCTGCCGCGATAACCACGTTCGCCGGCCTGAAAAACCGGAAAATCGGCCTGGTCCCGCAAGGCCCTCAATACGCCAGTTTCCTCTCTTTAGCCGCGTATTTCGGTTTCAAGGCCGAAGACTTCAGCTTCGATGGCGGGGACGATACTTCCGCCGGTACGCATTTCGTCTCGAAAGAGGCCGACGCCCTTTTCCGCGTCGCCCCCCTCAACGATCCCGCGATTGCCGGTGTGGTTGCGTCCCTGGGCGCCGGAAATGGCCGCTTTCTCCCCCTGGAACAGGGCTCGTCCCTGCACCTGCGTGACGGATCCTTTATTCCCGCCGTCATTCCCGCCGGCGCTTATTCCGCCGATCCGCCTTTCCCCGCCGAAGCCGTGCCCACGGTCCAGGTGGAAAAGCTTCTGCTCTGCCGTGACAACACGCCGGCTGCTGTCGTTCAGGCAATCGCCAACGTCGTGACCACGTACAAAGGGGAACTCGCCGCCGCCATACCGGGCGACAACGGACCGGTCCGGAATCTGGTCTCACAGATCGCGCAGCCTGCCACCAATCCTGGACTCAATCCGCCGGTTCACGAATCCGCCCTGGCTCTGTATCAGCATCGCCCGCAACCTTTTCTTGCCGCCTGGGGCGACCTCCTGTTGTTCGGCCTGTCGCTCGCCGCGCTGATCCCGTTGTGGGTCTTTCTCATCCGCTCCCGCCCACGTGCACGGCGTCTTTCCTTCGGCAGACAGTACACGATGCGCGTTACGCAGGTGATGGAGAATGCCGGCAAGCTCGAATTCGTGGGACGTCATGGCGTCCTGAAAACGGAACTCCTGCGGATCCTCTCCGATGCGATTCAGGACTTCGAAGACAAAGAGCTCACCGCGGCTCAGTTTCAGGATTTTCAGTCCGTCTGGAAAAGCGCCATGGACCTGGTCAATGAGCGCGAAGGAGCCTGGGCCGTGCCTGCCGCGACTCCCGCTCCCCTGCCTGTGTCTGCCGAGGGCCCGCGAGCACGTTCCACCACCCTCGCGGCGTTTCTCGGGATCGTGCCGAGAGTGAAAGCCTGAAGCGGGAGGCGCGTCATACTCCGCGCCTCCCGCCGGTCCACGAGCCCATCAAACACCCTCGCGGCGTTTCCTGGGCTCGTGCCAACAGTCAAAACCTGCAGCGCAAGGCGGCGGGCTACTTGAACGTGTAGCTCGCGCCGACCGAGAGCTGAAAGATGTTCTTCTTCAGGGGTCTCGGCGTATTGTTGACAAAATTGTCCATGGCCACGACGTTTACGCCGATCCGCTTGTACACCGGGATGATGACGGTCGCGCCGCCCGCCGAATAAATGTAGCGCTGGTCATTCCACGCCGGTCGGACGCCGCCGCCTTCGCGGAAGCTGATTCCGTTCTTGAACGTGTACGTATAGCTCTGGAGGAATCTGGACCCGATCAGTTTCCGGTTCATCCGGGGGTCCACGTAATTCTGATCCATGAAGCTCATTTCACTCCGTACTTCAAACAACGTCCGCGCCGTTTTGACAACCGTGACACCCATTCCGGCGCCGTAAGCCTGAACGAGATCGACGCCCTGCCCGGTGTTATGGTCTAAAGTCGCGTCGGCAAAGCCAAACAGGCGCGACTTGAAAAAATGATCCTGCGCCACGTCGAGATGGTACAGAGAAGTCTTGAGATCGCCGGAACCGGAGATCGTCGTAACGCTGTAGGCGGAGCTGAAGGAGATACCGGTGCGGTTGCGGAGCGTCCGCCAATCCTGGGCCGGATCGTTCCGGGTGAGCGTCACGCTGGAATTGACGGCTCTGTTGTTGACCGTGGCCGACTGATAGGCAATCCCGATCGTGGCGTTTCCGGTCCAGTTCTGAAAAACGCCTGCCTTTTCCATTCCCTTACGGAAGTCGCCCTCCTGCAGGAGTCTGTAGACGTTGTCCAGCGGCACCGACTTCGGCGCGGCCGCGGGCGCATCGCTCACATTCAGCGCCTTATCCGCCAGTTCGATGCTGCCCAGCGGCACCAGTTTCTCGTCTCCCGGTTTGCGATACACGATGTTTTTCGGAATTGCGGCGAAACGCTTCTCCGAATGCAGTTCCTTTACCGAGGTCCAGGGGGCCTGCACCTGGAAACCAATGGCGCTGACGAACACAAGTCCGGTATCGGTGGCGCTGATGAGTTGTCCGATCAGTTTCTCGCCATCGGTGAAAATAAGAACGTCCGGAGCGGGCTTTGCCGGTGTATCCGCGGCATGGCAAAGAACCGCGGCGAAGAAAGAGAGAAACACAGCTGAAATTCGGCGTCTATAAATGGTCAAGAGGGCCTCTGAAGGTGGGATTTATCGCTGGTTGCGACCCTCTAGGTTAACAAAAACGGGCGATTTTATACAAACCAGCGCGTTTACGGCTTGCTGACGGTTCCGTCCAGAAGACGGTCTGTCTTGTACGCACCCCCGTCGCGGATGGGCCCCAGCGGATATTTCGCAGCCACGTCCATATTCAGATCGAGGCCCATGCCCGGCTTCCCGCTCCCGTACAAATAGCCCTTCCGGATCTCCCCGATGCCAGGAAACATCTCGTGCACCACCGGTGGAAAATGGTTTTCTTCCTGAATGCCGAACGCGGAACTCGAGATATCCACGTGATAACTCGCCATCTGATTCACCGGATCGTTCTCTCCGCCTTCCTGAAACGCCGTCCTGACGCCGAATGTTTCGCAAAGGGTGGCGATCTTTTTCTGCTGCGTGATGCCGCCGATCGCCGCCACCCGGCACCGCACGAAATCGATCAGCCGCTCCGTAATCAGCGGCAGATATTCGTAGGGATTGGAAAACACTTCGCCCACGGCCTGAGGTGTGGAGCAGATCTGCCGGATATTCCGGTACCACGCGATCTGTTCGGGCGGCAGAATGTCTTCCACGAAATACATCTGGTACGGTTGCAGCCGCCGGGCCAGTTCCACCGCGTTCGATCCCGTCATGTGCGAGTGAACGTCGTGCAGCAGTTTGGGTCCGAAGCCGGCTTTCGCCCGCAGATATTCGAACACCGGCGGAATCGTATCCACGTACTGCTCTTCGTCGAACGCCTGGCCCTGGTAACCGCCCTCCGGCCGGTTGCCCTCGCCGGCCCGGATGAACCCGCCCCCACCATAGCCGCCCTCACCGAACTGAATCCGCACGTGCCGGTATCCGTTGGCGAGGGATTTCTGCAGCGTATCGAGGCACTCTTCTTTCGTGCGTCCGCCCTGGTGGTCGTAAACCGCCACGGCTCCGTGCGCTTTGCCGCCCAGCATCTCGTAAACGGGCATGCCGGCCCGCTTGCCCTTGATGTCCCACAAAGCCATGTCCATCGCGGCCAGCACGTTGTTGTTGACAGGGCCGCTCCGCCAGTACGTGCGCATCTGCGCGCTCTGCCACAGATCTTCGATCCGGTCCGGATCTTTCCCGATCAGCCATGGCTTCAGATGATCTTCGAGCGCCGCGACCACCGCCATGGTCTGGTAATTGTTGTTGGCGGAGCCGATCCCGTAAAGCCCGGGTTCGCTGGTGACGATCTTCAGAAACACCCAGCGATAATTGCCCCCGCCGCTGGTTTTGATCACCTGCACGTCTTTGATGGTCAGCGCCGGATAGCCGGCGGTCCGCTTCGCATAATCCTGCGCGGCCGCGGCCGGGATGAACGGCAATGCCGCAAAAGCGTTCCGGAGCAGTTCTCGGCGATTCACAGGATTCTCCAGCGCCGGACAAGCCGGCTCCGAAGTATCCTATCAGGTTTGGCCGGGCAGGCAAATCCCTGGCGCGCCGGGTTCAATGCCGGGTCCGGAGGGACCCGGCATTTGCCGGCTGCGGGCCTCTCTGGGCCGTTTACCAGGTCAGTCGCGCCGTGTACTGCATCGTCCTTGCCGCCTGCGCCGATGTTCGCAGACTGATAATCCCGTCACCGCCCGGCAACGGCAATCCCGGCTGGTTCAGAACATTGAACGCATCCAGGTTAATCCGAAGCGACACCCTCTCCGTAATCGGAATCAGCTTATACACACTCGCCGTCAGATTCGTCAGCCAGGGCCCGGGCACCACCTGATTCCTCCACGGATTCAGCCCGTTGTCGTAAGCCACCAGCTGATTTGTCCCGTTCTTCAATGGCACCAGCACGTTGTTGTTGTCGTTGAAATTCGGATCCGCCACCACGCCCGACGCCGGGATCGGATTGATCGGCTGAATCGCCGGATAGTAAGACGACGGTATGCCGCTCACGCCCGTCGGTGTGTTGATCCGGTTGGCCGGAATGTACCCGTTCCAGTACAGGTAACCCGGGAAACAGGTGCCCTGCCGGCAGTCGTTGATCTTATATTGCGTTCCGTAGAACTGGATCGCCTGTTGCTTGCCCCAGTTATTCGTCGGCAGGGACCAGTAACGGCTCTGCGTCGTTCCGTAGCCCGCAATCTGCCACCCGCCGACCACGCGATCCAGACCGCGGCCCATATTCCCGCCGAACTTCTTCCCGCGGCCAAACGGCAGGTCGTACAGGTAGTTCCAGCGCACGCGGTGTTTCGGAATATCCGGGTCGCGCTGGTAGCGATAGAAGCGCAGCCGCGCGGCCGCGTCGGCAGGCACGGCGCCCGCAAGGAAGATCTCCGGCTGGTCGTTCTGGTAAGTCGCGAAGCCGCCGCCCTGGGAGGCCACGTTGCCGGTCGACGAGGAGTTACTCATCAGATAGAAGAACTGGAACGCCATGCCCTTGCTGAACCGCCGTTCCACTTCCAGCTGCACGCCCGTGTAATTCGAGTAACCGGTCTTGGTGTAAATCGAAATATCGCCGAACGTGGTCTGATCGATCGCGCGCCGCGCGGTGTTCGCGTAGAAACCGTTCGGCAGCGGCTGTCCGGAATTCACGTACCAGACATAGTTGCTGATCGGATTCGCGTTGTAGCGTTGCACGCTCTCGTTGTTGCGCCCCGCCGTTCCCACCAGCCCGGCGCGGAACACGGTGTCCTTCATGATCTCGCCCTCGAGAGTCATGTTCCATTGATGCGCCTGCGAAGTCGGCAGGTCGCGAGCCAGCGAAATCTGGGCCACGCCCGGCAGAATCACGGGCGGTTTCGAAATACTCAGTTCCGCCAGATTCGACGAGTTGACGCCTGCGATGATTGTCGGCGCGTTTCGCAGGAAGTAATTCGGCAGGCCGTCGGGCGCGTTCGCCGAGTCGTTCCAGTTGAAGGAATAAGAGCCCTGCAGCGGTGCGTTGCCGCGCATGCCGTTAAAGGTCCGGGCTGGAATCGGGAAATGGTACAGCCCGTAGCCGCCGCGCAGCACATAGGCCTTGCCCGCGAAATTCCGGTTGTAGGCGAAGCCGGCGCGCGGGCCAAAGTCGTGCTTGCTCACGCTCACCAGATCGTTCGGCAGGCCCACCTTATCCGGGGTCACCCATTTCACACCGATGGCCGCATACCCGTCCACAATCGGCTGTGTCGTGTAGCCGGTCTGCACCAGTTGCGATACCGGCACGTTGCTCACGATGCTTTTCGTCGGAAAATCGAAAACGGACGTGACGCCCGCATGGTCCAGATAGGGTCCCAGATACTGCCAGCGAACCCCGGCGTTCACGGTCAGGTTCGGCCGCACTTTCCAGTTTTCCTGCACATAAGCCGAGAGGTCTTTGCCTTTCATGTTGTAAGCGCCGGGCGGCCGCTGCTGCGCGTAACGCCCCGCAATACCCAGAAAGAAGTTCGCGCCGTTGTCGCCGGTCTGCGGCGCCGTGCCGAAGGCCGTTCCCGTCGCGGGGCTGTAAAGCGCCGTGGCGTTGCTGCCGAAATCGAGATCGGACTGGTCCGGCCGGTCGGGAATCGTGTCGAGCGCCTCCTGACGGAACCGCCCGCCGAACTGCAGCTGATGCCGCCCAAGCACCTTCGTATAGTTCTGTTCGCCGCTGATGACCTGCGTGTATTCCGAGCGCGGAACAATCCCGTGGAACTGCACGCTCTGGTAGCCGGCGTTGAGCAGGTAAGGCGCGCCATTGACGTTGAACGGATTCGGCGTGCCGAACTTCGCCGAGATGTTCTCCATCGCGCTCTCCTGATTCAGGCTGTAAAGCCAGTTAATGGCCGACCCGGTCGCCACGGTCTCGACGAAGAAAGTGGGCGAGAACGTGTGCGTCCAGCTCAGCGACTCCGTGTTCGAGCGCTCGTAATAGGTTTCGCGATTCCACAGATTGTCGGACGTGATGGGATTGCCCGCCGTGTTGAAGGCGCGCCGGTTCACCTGGTCCCACGCGCCGTGGGAAAACCGCGCGAAGACCTGGTCTTTTTCACTCAGCCTGTGGTCGCCCCGGAACGTCAGCGTGCGCTGGTCCGAATTCGTCGGCGCCGGCCCGAAATAGTTATTGGCGACCAGCGGATTCACGCCCACATCGGTCGGCAGCGGCACCACGCCGAACACATATTTCGCCAGCGGACTCAGCTTGGAAATGGGCAGCTGATTATTTGGATAGGGGGTCTTCGCATAAGTCGGCCCCGGTCCCACGGACCACGGATCGTAGAGAGTAATCTTACGCCCGTTCGCGTCGTACAGACCACTGAAATCGCCCTGGCGCATCGCCGAAGTCCATACCGCGGACCCCGTGCTCGCCGCGGACCGAAGCCGCTGCTCTTCCCACGCGCCGAAGATGAACGTCTTATTGCGGCCGTTATAAAGTTTCGGAATCACCACCGGCCCGCCCGCCGATACACCGAATTCATTGCGCACCAGATGGGGCGGCGTGGAGAACGTGTCCTGTCTCTGCCGCGCCACGCCGAAGCCGCTGTTCCGGCCTGTTTCAAACGCCGCGCCGTGGAATTCATTGGTGCCGCTGCGCGTCGTCATGATGGCGCTGGCCGGGCGGTCGAGCTTCGCGCTGGAGTTATTGGTTTCCACGCGGAACTCCTGCACCGTGTCCAGTCCCGGAGGCCGCGCCTGAATATTCCCGGTATTGCGGTCGTCGAGCGGCACGCCGTCCTGCGTGAACTCCATGGCGGAGTCGCGCAGTCCGTAAACCCTCGGCTGCGCCGTGGCTCCTTCGAGGCCCGGTACCGTAATGGTCAGCAGGCTCTGGATCGAACGTCCGTTCAGAGGCAATTTGATCGATGCGTTCATGCTCCACTGTCGTGGCGAGCGTGGAACTGGTGGTCGCGAGCAGCGGCGTCACGTTTCCCGCCACGGTGATCTGTTCGGCGGATTGGGCCACCTGCAGCGTCGCGTTGATCACCGCTTCCTGGCCGGTGCGCAGCGTCGCCTGGGCTTCCCACTTCTGCAGCCCGGGAACACTGACCGACAGCTTGTACTCGCCCGCCTGGACCGAAGGATAGATGTACAGTCCCGACCCGTTCGTCTTCGTATCGAATTTGGCGCCGGTCTGTGGATTATCCAGAGTCACGGCGGCGTTCGGAATCACCGCGCCGGTACTGTCCGATACCGTGCCCTGCAATTGCGCTGCGCCGGTCTGGCCCAACAGCGCCCCGGCCGATAGCCCCAAACAAGCCAGTGAAAGAGCGAAATACCTGAATGTCACCTTAATCTCCTCAATCCTGATCGGATTTCCGGTCCCGTTAGTGTCTCGAACTATATAAGCGATACAGAGGGCTGTCAAGGAATAATATCGGGCGCTTGCGCCGGAATACCCGGAAGAACTACGATTAGTTGTATATGCAACTAAAGTCCGTTTACCGGATCCTGCTTCCGGCGATTGCGGCTGTGTCGCTCTTCGCCCAACCTCCCGCCACTCCCAAAGTCACCACGATCATGGCGACGCTTACCGTCAAAGAAGGCGTCACGCGCGACCAGATCATGAAGGTGATGCAGTCCGAAGTGCGGGACACCGTCGCGCTCTATCTCGACGGCAAAATCCAGCAATGGTATGCGCGCGGCGATGGCAAAGGCGTCGTGTTTTTCATGGACTGCAAAACGGTCGACGAGGCCAAAGGCATCCTCGAAAAGCTGCCCCTGATCAAATCGGAGTTCGCCTCCTTCGATTACGTGCCGCTCGGTCCCCTGAGCCCGCTGCGGCTGCTCATCGCGCCGCCCGCGAAATAGCGCTTATGTCCGGAAAATCCACGTCGATTCCCGGCCCGCCATCTCGTCCGCTTCCCGACCTCGGCTGTGCCTGCGCCACTCTCCGGCGCGCCGGACGCCTGGTCACCAGGCTATACAGCGAGGAAATGGGTGACGTCATCGAGCCCGCCCAGTTCGCCCTGCTCTCCGCGCTGGAGCGCGTACCGGGAGCCAGCCAGACCGGGCTGGGCGCCGCGCTCGGGCTCGATAAATCCACCCTCTCCCGCAACCTGCGACTGCTGCAGCGCAAAGGCTGGCTCGAGCCGGCGATCGGCGGCGAGGACCAGCGGCAACGCGGCTTCCGTCTCACTGAGTCCGGCAGCAGAGTCCTCGCCGAGACCACACCCGCCTGGCGGCGCGCGCAGGCCCGATTACGCGCCTCCCTCCCGGCGGGAGACTGGGAAGGTATGTTTGAACTCATCGATCGGGTTTCCGCGGCGGCCCTCGCGCAATAGACCGAACTCTTCTCCCGCGTAGCGCGTATCAGGAGGAGTTGTCCTGTAATTTAGTTGCATGAACGAATTCCCGATGTACATCGGGAATTCGTTCATGCAACTAAATTACAGGACAACTCCTCCTGATACGCGCTACGCGGGAGAAGAGTTCGGTCTATTGCGCGAGGGCCGCCGCGGAAACCCGATCGATGAGTTCAAACATACCTTCCCAGTCTCCCGCCGGGAGGGAGGCGCGTAATCGGGCCTGCGCGCGCCGCCAGGCGGGTGTGGTCTCGGCGAGGACTCTGCTGCCGGACTCAGTGAGACGGAAGCCGCGTTGCCGCTGGTCCTCGCCGCCGATCGCCGGCTCGAGCCAGCCTTTGCGCTGCAGCAGTCGCAGGTTGCGGGAGAGGGTGGATTTATCGAGCCCGAGCGCGGCGCCCAGCCCGGTCTGGCTGGCTCCCGGTACGCGCTCCAGCGCGGAGAGCAGGGCGAACTGGGCGGGCTCGATGACGTCACCCATTTCCTCGCTGTATAGCCTGGTGACCAGGCGTCCGGCGCGCCGGAGAGTGGCGCAGGCACAGCCGAGGTCGGGAAGCGGACGAGATGGCGGGCCGGGAATCGACGTGGATTTTCCGGACATAAGCGCTATTTCGCGGGCGGCGCGATGAGCAGCCGCAGCGGGCTCAGGGGACCGAGCGGCACGTAATCGAAGGAGGCGAACTCCGATTTGATCAGGGGCAGCTTTTCGAGGATGCCTTTGGCCTCGTCGACCGTTTTGCAGTCCATGAAAAACACGACGCCTTTGCCATCGCCGCGCGCATACCATTGCTGGATTTTGCCGTCGAGATAGAGCGCGACGGTGTCCCGCACTTCGGACTGCATCACCTTCATGATCTGGTCGCGCGTGACGCCTTCTTTGACGGTAAGCGTCGCCATGATCGTGGTGACTTTGGGAGTGGCGGGAGGTTGGGCGAAGAGCGACACAGCCGCAATCGCCGGAAGCAGGATCCGGTAAACGGACTTTAGTTGCATATACAACTAATCGTAGTTCTTCCGGGTATTCCGGCGCAAGCGCCCGATATTATTCCTTGACAGCCCTCTGTATCGCTTATATAGTTCGAGACACTAACGGGACCGGAAATCCGATCAGGATTGAGGAGATTAAGGTGACATTCAGGTATTTCGCTCTTTCACTGGCTTGTTTGGGGCTATCGGCCGGGGCGCTGTTGGGCCAGACCGGCGCAGCGCAATTGCAGGGCACGGTATCGGACAGTACCGGCGCGGTGATTCCGAACGCCGCCGTGACTCTGGATAATCCACAGACCGGCGCCAAATTCGATACGAAGACGAACGGGTCGGGACTGTACATCTATCCTTCGGTCCAGGCGGGCGAGTACAAGCTGTCGGTCAGTGTTCCCGGGCTGCAGAAGTGGGAAGCCCAGGCGACGCTGCGCACCGGCCAGGAAGCGGTGATCAACGCGACGCTGCAGGTGGCCCAATCCGCCGAACAGATCACCGTGGCGGGAAACGTGACGCCGCTGCTCGCGACCACCAGTTCCACGCTCGCCACGACAGTGGAGCATGAACGCATCGATCAAATTGCCTCTGAACGGACGTTCGATCCAGAGCCTGCTGACCATTACGGTACCGGGCCTCGAAGGAGCCACGGCGCAGCCGAGGGTTTACGGACTGCGCGACTCCGCCATGGAGTTCACGCAGGACGGCGTGCCGCTCGACGACCGCAATACCGGGAATATTCAGGCGCGGCCTCCGGGACTGGACACGGTGCAGGAGTTCCGCGTGGAAACCAATAACTCCAGCGCGAAGCTCGACCGCCCGGCCAGCGCCATCATGACGACGCGCAGCGGCACCAATGAATTCCACGGCGCGGCGTTTGAAACAGGCCGGAACAGCGGCTTCGGCGTGGCGCGGCAGAGACAGGACACGTTCTCCACGCCGCCCCATCTGGTGCGCAATGAATTCGGTGTATCGGCGGGCGGGCCGGTGGTGATTCCGAAACTTTATAACGGCCGCAATAAGACGTTCATCTTCGGCGCGTGGGAAGAGCAGCGGCTTCGGTCCGCGGCGAGCACGGGGTCCGCGGTATGGACTTCGGCGATGCGCCAGGGCGATTTCAGTGGTCTGTACGACGCGAACGGGCGTAAGATTACTCTCTACGATCCGTGGTCCGTGGGACCGGGGCCGACTTATGCGAAGACCCCCTATCCAAATAATCAGCTGCCCATTTCCAAGCTGAGTCCGCTGGCGAAATATGTGTTCGGCGTGGTGCCGCTGCCGACCGATGTGGGCGTGAATCCGCTGGTCGCCAATAACTATTTCGGGCCGGCGCCGACGAATTCGGACCAGCGCACGCTGACGTTCCGGGGCGACCACAGGCTGAGTGAAAAAGACCAGGTCTTCGCGCGGTTTTCCCACGGCGCGTGGGACCAGGTGAACCGGCGCGCCTTCAACACGGCGGGCAATCCCATCACGTCCGACAATCTGTGGAATCGCGAAACCTATTACGAGCGCTCGAACACGGAGTCGCTGAGCTGGACGCACACGTTCTCGCCCACTTTCTTCGTCGAGACCGTGGCGACCGGGTCGGCCATTAACTGGCTTTACAGCCTGAATCAGGAGAGCGCGATGGAGAACATCTCGGCGAAGTTCGGCACGCCGAATCCGTTCAACGTCAATGGCGCGCCTTACCTGCTCAACGCCGGCTACCAGAGCGTGCAGTTCCACGGGATTGTTCCGCGCTCGGAATACACGCAGGTCATCAGCGGCGAACAGAACTATACGAAGGTGCTTGGGCGGCATCAGCTGCAGTTCGGCGGGCGGTTCCGTCAGGAGGCGCTCGACACGATTCCCGACCGGCCGGACCAGTCCGATCTCGATTTCGGCAGCAACGCCACGGCGCTTTACAGCCCCGCGACGGGAACGGCCTTCGGCACGGCGCCGCAGACCGGCGACAACGGCGCGAACTTCTTTCTGGGTATTGCGGGGCGTTACGCGCAGCAGCGGCCGCCCGGCGCTTACAACATGAAAGGCAAAGACCTCTCGGCTTATGTGCAGGAAAACTGGAAAGTGCGGCCGAACCTGACCGTGAACGCCGGGGTTCGCTGGCAGTATCTGGGACCCTATCTGGACCATGCGGGCGTCACGTCCGTTTTCGATTTTCCGACGAAAAGCATCGTGAGCAACGTGCCGGTATCGCAACTGGTGCAGACCGGCTACACGACACAGCCGATTGTGGACGGGTATGCGGCCATCGGTGTGAAATGGGTGACCCCGGATAAGGTGGGCCTGCCGAACGATCTGGTGAGCGTGAGCAAGCACGACTTTGGCCCGCGCGCCGGCTTCGCCTACAACCGGAATTTCGCGGGCAAGGCCTATGTGCTGCGCGGCGGCTACGGGCTGTACCATTTCCCGATTCCAGCCCGGACCTTTAACGGCATGCGCGGCAACGCACCGCTGCAGGGCTCTTATTCCTTCAACTGGAACGACTCGGCGAACGCGCCCGACGGCCTGCCGAATTACTTCCTGCGAAACGCGCCGACAATCATCGCAGGCGTCAACTCGTCGAATCTGGCGGAACTGAGTATTTCGAAACCGCCCGTGATTCTGCCGGGCGTGGCCCAGATTTCGCTGGCTCGCGACCTGCCGACTTCGCAGGCGCATCAATGGAACATGACTCTCGAGGGCGAGATCATGAAGGACACCGTGTTCCGCGCCGGGCTGGTGGGAACGGCGGGGCGCAACAACGAGAGCGTGCAACGCTACAACGCGAATCCGATCAGCAACTATGTCTGGTACGTGAATTCCGGACAGCCGCTGCCGAACGGTTTCTACGCGAACACCGCGCGGCGCGCGATCGATCAGACCACGTTCGGCGATATTTCGATTTACACCAAGACCGGTTACTCGAATTACACGGGCGTGCAGCTGGAAGTGGAACGGCGGTTCAGCAAGGGCATGGCGTTCCAGTTCTTCTATCTGATGAGTAACTCCTCGTCGACCGGCAACGTGGCCTCCCAGGGCGGCGGCTTCGCGACTTACCAGAACGACCAGCCGGAGATCTTCCTTGCGGGCGCCGTGCCTGCCGACGCGGCCGCGCGGCTGCGCTTCTATCGCTACCAGCGCGACCCGGATATTCCGAAACACCGCGTGCGCTGGAACTACCTGTACGACCTGCCGTTTGGCCGCGGGAAGAAGTTCGGCGGGAATATGGGCCGCGGTCTGGATCGCGTGGTCGGCGGGTGGCAGATTGCGGGCTACGGAACGACGCAGAGCCGTTACTGGTCCCTGCCGACGAATAACTGGGGCAAGCAACAGGCGATCCAGTTCTACGGAACGCAATATAAGATCAACGACTGCCGGCAGGGCACCTGTTTCCCGGGTTACCTGTACTGGAACGGGTACATTCCGGCCAACCGGATCAACACACCGACGGGCGTGAGCGGCATACCGTCGTCTTACTATCCGGCGATTCAGCCGATCAATCCGATCCCGGCGTCGGGCGTGGTGGCGGATCCGAATTTCAACGACAACAACAACGTGCTGGTGCCATTGAAGAACGGGACAAATCAGCTGGTGGCTTACGACAACGGGCTGAATCCGTGGAGGAATCAGGTGGTGCCCGGGCCCTGGCTGACGAATCTGACGGCGAGTGTGTATAAGCTGATTCCGATTACGGAGAGGGTGTCGCTTCGGATTAACCTGGATGCGTTCAATGTTCTGAACCAGCCGGGATTGCCGTTGCCGGGCGGTGACGGGATTATCAGTCTGCGAACATCGGCGCAGGCGGCAAGGACGATGCAGTACACGGCGCGACTGACCTGGTAAACGGCCCAGAGAGGCCCGCAGCCGGCAAATGCCGGGTCCCTCCGGACCCGGCATTGAACCCGGCGCGCCAGGGATTTGCCTGCCCGGCCAAACCTGATAGGATACTTCGGAGCCGGCTTGTCCGGCGCTGGAGAATCCTGTGAATCGCCGAGAACTGCTCCGGAACGCTTTTGCGGCATTGCCGTTCATCCCGGCCGCGGCCGCGCAGGATTATGCGAAGCGGACCGCCGGCTATCCGGCGCTGACCATCAAAGACGTGCAGGTGATCAAAACCAGCGGCGGGGGCAATTATCGCTGGGTGTTTCTGAAGATCGTCACCAGCGAACCCGGGCTTTACGGGATCGGCTCCGCCAACAACAATTACCAGACCATGGCGGTGGTCGCGGCGCTCGAAGATCATCTGAAGCCATGGCTGATCGGGAAAGATCCGGACCGGATCGAAGATCTGTGGCAGAGCGCGCAGATGCGCACGTACTGGCGGAGCGGCCCTGTCAACAACAACGTGCTGGCCGCGATGGACATGGCTTTGTGGGACATCAAGGGCAAGCGGGCCGGCATGCCCGTTTACGAGATGCTGGGCGGCAAAGCGCACGGAGCCGTGGCGGTTTACGACCACCAGGGCGGACGCACGAAAGAAGAGTGCCTCGATACGCTGCAGAAATCCCTCGCCAACGGATACCGGCACGTGCGGATTCAGTTCGGTGAGGGCGGCTATGGTGGGGGCGGGTTCATCCGGGCCGGCGAGGGCAACCGGCCGGAGGGCGGTTACCAGGGCCAGGCGTTCGACGAAGAGCAGTACGTGGATACGATTCCGCCGGTGTTCGAATATCTGCGGGCGAAAGCCGGCTTCGGACCCAAACTGCTGCACGACGTTCACTCGCACATGACGGGATCGAACGCGGTGGAACTGGCCCGGCGGCTGCAACCGTACCAGATGTATTTCGTGGAAGACATTCTGCCGCCCGAACAGATCGCGTGGTACCGGAATATCCGGCAGATCTGCTCCACACCTCAGGCCGTGGGCGAAGTGTTTTCCAATCCCTACGAATATCTGCCGCTGATTACGGAGCGGCTGATCGATTTCGTGCGGTGCCGGGTGGCGGCGATCGGCGGCATCACGCAGCAGAAAAAGATCGCCACCCTTTGCGAAACATTCGGCGTCAGGACGGCGTTTCAGGAAGGCGGAGAGAACGATCCGGTGAATCAGATGGCGAGTTATCACGTGGATATCTCGAGTTCCGCGTTCGGCATTCAGGAAGAAAACCATTTTCCACCGGTGGTGCACGAGATGTTTCCTGGCATCGGGGAGATCCGGAAGGGCTATTTGTACGGGAGCGGGAAGCCGGGCATGGGCCTCGATCTGAATATGGACGTGGCTGCGAAATATCCGCTGGGGCCCATCCGCGACGGGGGTGCGTACAAGACAGACCGTCTTCTGGACGGAACCGTCAGCAAGCCGTAAACGCGCTGGTTTGTATAAAATCGCCCGTTTTTGTTAACCTAGAGGGTCGCAACCAGCGATAAATCCCACCTTCAGAGGCCCTCTTGACCATTTATAGACGCCGAATTTCAGCTGTGTTTCTCTCTTTCTTCGCCGCGGTTCTTTGCCATGCCGCGGATACACCGGCAAAGCCCGCTCCGGACGTTCTTATTTTCACCGATGGCGAGAAACTGATCGGACAACTCATCAGCGCCACCGATACCGGACTTGTGTTCGTCAGCGCCATTGGTTTCCAGGTGCAGGCCCCCTGGACCTCGGTAAAGGAACTGCATTCGGAGAAGCGTTTCGCCGCAATTCCGAAAAACATCGTGTATCGCAAACCGGGAGACGAGAAACTGGTGCCGCTGGGCAGCATCGAACTGGCGGATAAGGCGCTGAATGTGAGCGATGCGCCCGCGGCCGCGCCGAAGTCGGTGCCGCTGGACAACGTCTACAGACTCCTGCAGGAGGGCGACTTCCGTAAGGGAATGGAAAAGGCAGGCGTTTTTCAGAACTGGACCGGAAACGCCACGATCGGGATTGCCTATCAGTCGGCCACGGTCAACAACAGAGCCGTCAATTCCAGCGTGACGCTCACCCGGAACGATCCGGCCCAGGATTGGCGGACGCTCCGCAACCGCACCGGTATCTCCTTCAGCTCCGCCTACAGCGTTACGACGATCTCCGGTTCCGGCGATCTCAAGACTTCTCTGTACCATCTCGACGTGGCGCAGGATCATTTTTTCAAGTCGCGCCTGTTTGGCTTTGCCGACGCGACTTTAGACCATAACACCGGGCAGGGCGTCGATCTCGTTCAGGCTTACGGCGCCGGAATGGGTGTCACGGTTGTCAAAACGGCGCGGACGTTGTTTGAAGTACGGAGTGAAATGAGCTTCATGGATCAGAATTACGTGGACCCCCGGATGAACCGGAAACTGATCGGGTCCAGATTCCTCCAGAGCTATACGTACACGTTCAAGAACGGAATCAGCTTCCGCGAAGGCGGCGGCGTCCGACCGGCGTGGAATGACCAGCGCTACATTTATTCGGCGGGCGGCGCGACCGTCATCATCCCGGTGTACAAGCGGATCGGCGTAAACGTCGTGGCCATGGACAATTTTGTCAACAATACGCCGAGACCCCTGAAGAAGAACATCTTTCAGCTCTCGGTCGGCGCGAGCTACACGTTCAAGTAGCCCGCCGCCTTGCGCTGCAGGTTTTGACTGTTGGCACGAGCCCAGGAAACGCCGCGAGGGTGTTTGATGGGCTCGTGGACCGGCGGGAGGCGCGGAGTATGACGCGCCTCCCGCTTCAGGCTTTCACTCTCGGCACGATCCCGAGAAACGCCGCGAGGGTGGTGGAACGTGCTCGCGGGCCCTCGGCAGACACAGGCAGGGGAGCGGGAGTCGCGGCAGGCACGGCCCAGGCTCCTTCGCGCTCATTGACCAGGTCCATGGCGCTTTTCCAGACGGACTGAAAATCCTGAAACTGAGCCGCGGTGAGCTCTTTGTCTTCGAAGTCCTGAATCGCATCGGAGAGGATCCGCAGGAGTTCCGTTTTCAGGACGCCATGACGTCCCACGAATTCGAGCTTGCCGGCATTCTCCATCACCTGCGTAACGCGCATCGTGTACTGTCTGCCGAAGGAAAGACGCCGTGCACGTGGGCGGGAGCGGATGAGAAAGACCCACAACGGGATCAGCGCGGCGAGCGACAGGCCGAACAACAGGAGGTCGCCCCAGGCGGCAAGAAAAGGTTGCGGGCGATGCTGATACAGAGCCAGGGCGGATTCGTGAACCGGCGGATTGAGTCCAGGATTGGTGGCAGGCTGCGCGATCTGTGAGACCAGATTCCGGACCGGTCCGTTGTCGCCCGGTATGGCGGCGGCGAGTTCCCCTTTGTACGTGGTCACGACGTTGGCGATTGCCTGAACGACAGCAGCCGGCGTGTTGTCACGGCAGAGCAGAAGCTTTTCCACCTGGACCGTGGGCACGGCTTCGGCGGGGAAAGGCGGATCGGCGGAATAAGCGCCGGCGGGAATGACGGCGGGAATAAAGGATCCGTCACGCAGGTGCAGGGACGAGCCCTGTTCCAGGGGGAGAAAGCGGCCATTTCCGGCGCCCAGGGACGCAACCACACCGGCAATCGCGGGATCGTTGAGGGGGGCGACGCGGAAAAGGGCGTCGGCCTCTTTCGAGACGAAATGCGTACCGGCGGAAGTATCGTCCCCGCCATCGAAGCTGAAGTCTTCGGCCTTGAAACCGAAATACGCGGCTAAAGAGAGGAAACTGGCGTATTGAGGGCCTTGCGGGACCAGGCCGATTTTCCGGTTTTTCAGGCCGGCGAACGTGGTTATCGCGGCAGCGGAAGCGGCTCCGGGTTTTTTGCCGGTCGCGGCAGGGGCCGTACTGTGGACCAGAATCTGCACCGGCTGGCTGAACAGAACCGCGATGGTGCGGGCCGGCGGCACACTTCCGAAACCGGCTGAAACCACGGCCAGTTGCGCGCTGTCGCTGCGAAGACGCTGCAGCGATTCGGGATCCCCGGCGCTTTCGCTGACCGTGATCGCCACTTTCGGATAGTGCCGCTCGACGACCGACTTAAGCGCCTGAGCCAGGAGAAACCCGGCCGACTTTGGATTTTCAGCCACGATCCTGACGGACTCGACCTGTCTGGCAACGTCCAGACGCCACAATGCGAAAGCCACGAGGCCCAGAGTGGCCATAATCAGGCCGGCGAGCCGGAGTCCGGAGACAACTCGCTCCCTCCGGGTGTACACGGGCTTTCTCCGCTTCCTCGGCTTCTTTTTCACCGGCGGGGCAGCCGGAAGCTGCGCAGAATTGCCTGCGGAACGCCGCCGAAATGCTAACAGGACGACAGCACCAACGGTGGCAATCCCGCCAGCCAGCAGGATCTTAACACTCATCAGCGCTTTCAATGCGGGCGCCGACGACGCCTTCGAAATCGAGGCGCCGATACTCTTGAAAACCGCAGCCACGCCTGGCTTGGTGGCCGTTGTGGCGGCAGGGTACTTCGCGAACGCAGCTGCTGGTTTCGCGGCAGCCGCGGCACCAGGCTGTGCCGCAGCCGGGGCGGCGGGCGCTGGCGTGGCCGGCGTCGCTGCCGCAGCTGCCGCCGGTTGCGCTGTTGTGGCCGGCGTCGCCGCCGCTGCTGCCGCAGCTGGTTGCGCGGCTGTGGCCGGCGTCGCTGCTGCTGCCGCAGCCGGTTGCGCGGCTATCGCCGCCGCGGGAGGCGCCATGGCTGCCGTAACGGGCACCGCGGCCGCGACTGCAGGCGTAGCGGCGGCCGTAGCGG
>Ga0118677_10005410_pt1 | contig 19089 bp, 14 predicted proteins | sample AliMusrvi5mmetaG_FD_86154 | JGI IMG/M metagenome (GOLD analysis project Ga0118677, IMG submission 86154) | reverse complement strand
TCGGCGGGATCGGCATGAACAAAGGCAGAGATCTTTTCCATTGCCAAACCCATCATCCCCTCGAGTTGCCTCACCAGGAAGCTCATGGGCTGGCCTTCGAGCATCAGGCGGTACTCGTTCTGCCTTTCAAGGATATATTTCGTACATGCCCCGAAAGACCCATGGTTCAGATAGATCGCGTGTGGATCAAGAGCCCAGAGAGGGGAGAATTCGGAGGGATAGCGGTGTGTATCTGTCTTCACGTAATTTTCTATTGAATTTCGAATATTATTCAATAGAAAGTATCATCCCCTTCAGGTACTCCCCTTCGGGATGGTAGATGCTCACAGGATGGTCGGGGCCCTGGGAGAGGTGGTGAAGGATTTTCACGTTCCTTCCTGTTTCAATGGCTGCTGACTGAAGTGCCGAACGGAACATTTCGCGGCTGATGGCCTGGGAGCAGGAGAAGGTGAACAGAAGCCCGCCCGGCTCAAGGTGGCGGATAGCCGAAGCATTCAGCTGGATATAGGCATGAAGTGCATTGTTCGATACCTGGTGGGTCTTGGCGAAAGCAGGAGGATCGAGTATGATCATGGAATATTTTTCGGAAGTGTTCTTAAGGAAAACTTTGACATCGGCTACTTCCGAAGAATGCCGGGTTTCGTCAAGCCCGTTCAGTGCAAGGTTTTCGCCTGTCCACCCTATGGCCTGCCTCGAACTGTCAACCGAATGTACGTGCTCTGCGCCACCCTTCAGGCAATACACCGAGAAAGCCCCTGAATAGCAGAACGTATTAAGTACCTTGCGGTTCTTTCCGTAAAACTGGGCAAACATGCGGTTGCTTCTCTGGTCCAGGAAAAATCCCGTTTTCTGGCCGTTCACGAAATCGACGTTGAACCTGTGACCCGTCTCGGCGATCTCGACGGCCGGGGAGTTGCCGTAGAGGAAACAATCAGTCTGCAGTTTGCAGTCTGCAGTCTGCAGTTTTATTCCCTCCGATCGCCGACTGCCGCCTGCCGACTCGTTTCTGCGTGAGGCTCTCTCCATGGTCTCCGCACTCTTATCGTACACAGCCAGTAACTTTTCGCCGTAAAGGTCCTTCAAAGCGTCAACCAGAACGGATTTTAAAAGATGCATCCCCAGGGAGTGTGTCTGGATGACGGCAACCCCGTTATACCAGTCGATGATCAAACCAGGCAGTTCATCACCTTCACTGTAAACGAGACGATAGGCATTGGTTAAAGGTCCTGAAGTAAGGCCGGCCTTCATTCGCAGTTCGAAGGCTTGCTTTAAACGTCCAAGCCAGAAATCCGCCCCGGTAGTCGTCCGCAGAAAGGAAAAAATCTTAACTGCGATAGATCCTGTCATAAAATGTCCTGTTCCCAGAAACTGTCTCTCCGAAGAAAACACTTCGACCACCGTACCTTCTTTGACCTCTCCGACCTTCCTGTCAATCGCCCCTGAAAAGATCCAGGGATGCCTCCTTAGAACCGCTGCTTCCTTGCCCGGCTTCAATATTACCATTGGAATCCTGTCCATCACCCTAAATAAATCATAAAATACTTGACTCGCCGGTAAATTTATTACTAATTTTGCTCAAATTTAAAACCTAACGCAATGAAAAAGTATTTTTTGCTTCTTCTGATTTCGGTTTTCGTCGCATCCTGCGGACACGAAGCCAAGAAAAAAGCTGAAGAATTACAGGCCCGCAACGACAGCCTGATGAACCAGACTATGCAAAAGGATGAGGCAATCAACGAATTCGTCCGTTCAATCAACGATATCCAGAGCACTCTGGATACGATCAAGATGAAGGAAAATGTTATCAACCTCAGTACCGAGCGCGGTGGTGAAATGAAACAGACCGCCAAGGACCAGATCAAAACCGACATCCAGACTATTTACAGCATGATGCAGAAGGACAAAGCCCAGCTTGCCCAACTGACCAAGAAGCTGAAAGCTGCAAATATGAAGGTTGACGAACTCCAGAAAATGGTGTCGCGCCTCGAAAAGGATATTGCCACCAAGAGCGTCCAGATCGAAGAACTCAGGACCAGCCTTGCAAAGCTGAATATCAAGTTTGAAGCTGCTTCGCTTAAGATCGACACCCTCAGCAAAACGGTTAACCTGCAGGGCGCCAAGATCAGCGACCAGACCCAGACCATTGCGGCCCAGGAAGAAGCCCTGAATACCGCTTACTATGTGATTGGTACCAGCAAGGACCTTAAGAAGAACGGCGTGATCAAGAAAGGCGACGTGCTTTCGGATTTCAACAAGGAACTTTTCACCAAGATCGACATTCGCAAGACCACCGAGATCCCCATTCTGAGCAAGAAAGCCAAGATCCTTTCAAGCCACCCGAGTGCAGCGTATAAGTTCACAGGCGACAAGAAAGTCATACAGTCTCTGCAAATTCTTGATTACAAAGCATTCTGGAGCAATTCCAAGTACCTTGTGATCGTGGTTGACTAAACCTGACTTCATATAAATAAAAAAAGCCGCGCAAACACGCGGCTTTTTTTATTTGCCGAGGAGGAGATTATTTCTGGGGAGCAGAATAATCCTGCTCGGTGAGCAACTTGCCCGTTTCATCGTAAAACCTCCATTTGCCGACCCTTTGGTCGCTCTTATAAGCCCCTTCGTACCTTATCTTACCGTTCTCGAAATAAGTGATGCGTTTGCCTTCACTTTTACCGTTCTTAAAGCTGCCTTCACTCCACTTTTTTCCGTTCTCGTACCATGAAACCCAGGCACCGTCGCGCTTCCCGTCCTTATAGCCCCCATCCATCTGCATCTGCTTATTCTCATAATAGGTGGTTTCCCTGATCATTTCACGGCTTTCGCCTTTTCCCTTATAAATACAAACCTTTTTAGGGCTGCCATCAGGATAGTTATCCTCGATAACCTTTTGTTCAAAACGGCATGAAACTGCCAGTAACGCAAGCAAAAAAACAGTTGACAAACCAGTGATTCTCATATAATTAGATTTTATAATTCAAATTTTGTTATCCTAATAACCCAGTTACCAAGTTACCAAGTTATTTCCCAAACTCCATCCTTTGTCCCTTGACGGCCTCGTCAAACCTTCCATGATCAAAGACCAATCGCCCGTTGACCCAGCACATATTGACTCTTGATTTAAAAGTGACACCCTCGAGAGGAGACCATCCGCATTTATATAAAATATTTTCAGGAGCCACAGTCCAGGGAGCATCCATATCGACCAGTGCAAGGTCGGCATGGTATCCCTTGCGGATGAAGCCCCTCTCCTTTATCCTGTAAAGAATGGCAGGCGAATGGCACATCTTGTCGACAATGGTTTCCAGCGGCAGCCTGCCCATATGGTAAAATCCCAGCATGGCCACCAGGCTGTGCTGTATCAGTGGCGCTCCCGAAGGGCATGATGCATATGGATTGTCTTTCTCTTTTAACAGATGCGGTGCGTGGTCTGTGGCAATAATATCTATAGTGTTGCTGATCAGTCCCTCCATGAGGCCAAGCTTGTCCTTTTCGGTCTTGATGGCAGGGTTCCACTTGATCCTCGAACCAAGATCTGCATAATCCCTGTCGTCAAACCAGAGATGATGAACGCAAACCTCGCCTGTGATACGCTTATCCCTGAGGGGGATGGTATTATCCAGTAACTCCAGTTCCCGGGCTGTTGAAAGATGTAACAAATGCAGGCGGGCATTATATTTCTTTGCAAGCCCCACAAGGATCTCCGAAGACCTGTAACATGCTTCTTCACTGCGGATGAGGGGGTGGGCTTCAACCGGTATATCGTCTCCGTACTTTTTTTTGTATGACTTGAGATTTGCCTGTATGATGGATTCATCTTCACTGTGGACGGCTATGATCATGGGGCATTCCCTGAAAATGTTTTCAAGTATCCTCATATCATTCACCAGCATATTTCCTGTGGATGCGCCTGTGAAAATTTTAAGCCCGCAGATACGCACTGGGTCTGCCTTTTTTATCTCATCCAGGTTATCGTTGGAGGCTCCCAGGAAAAAGGAATAGTTCGCCAGGGATTTAGTGGCTGCAAGTTTGTACTTCTCTTCCAGTATCTCCAGGGATGTTGCCTTTGGAAGGGTGTTGGGCATATCCATAAAGGAAGTGACCCCTCCGGCTACGGCAGCCCTGGTTTCGGTATGCAGATCCCCTTTTTCGGTAAGCCCCGGATCCCTGAAATGGACCTGGTCGTCAATGACGCCGGGCATCAGCAATTGCCCTTTTGCATCGATCTCAACAGTACCTTGCGGGAGTGAAAAGGTTGAAGGCCTCCTGCCGTTGAAGATCTCAGTGATACAACCGCCTGTGATGAGCACTGAGCCGGCAAACTGTTTGCCTTCATTGACAATGAGGGCATTGTGAATAAAGTATGATTCCATAGTAAAAAAAGTGGAAATATCAGGCATTTTTACGCCTGTATTTTTTAAACAGGCTTTTGAACCTGAGGGTGATCACTCCGAATACAGCTTCGCGGAAGATGCCTTTGCTCATCTTGGATTCACCCAGGGTGCGATCGGTGAAAATGATGGGCACTTCAACTATTTTAAAGCCAAGTTTCCAGGCAAGGAATTTCATCTCTATCTGGAAAGCATAACCTGTAAAATGAATGGCATCGAAATCAATGGCTTCAAGCACAGGACGGGTATAGCATTTGAAACCTGCAGTAGTATCCCAGATCTTCATCCGTGTAACAAACCTAACGTAGGCCGAAGCGTAATACGACATCAGCACCCTGCCGATAGGCCAGTTCACCACATTCACACCCTTCACATAACGGGAACCAATGACAAGGTCGGCCCCCTTCTTTGCGGCGTCGTATAATCTTACGAGGTCTTCGGGATTATGCGAAAAATCGGCATCCATCTCGAAAATATAATCATATTTACGGTCTATTGCCCAGTGAAAACCATGGATATAGGCTGTTCCGAGCCCCAGTTTTCCCTTACGCTGTTCCATGAACAGGGTAGCGGGAAACTCTTTCATGAGACGGGTTACGATATCCGCAGTGTGATCAGGTGAATTATCTTCAATGATGAGGATGTGAAAGTCTTTGGGCAAAGAAAATACCTTACGTATAATCGCTTCGATATTTTCCTTCTCATTATAGGTTGGAATTATAACAAGACAATCTGACACCTCTTCCAATTTTATGCGAAATTAAGAATTTTTCAATTACTGTCAAATATTACATTGCATTCATCATATTCTCAAGCTTTTTCACTCCCTGGGCAATTGTTTCGGTCTCCCTGAAGGTGAGGAAAAGTTTGCTGCCTTCCTGTTTGAGTTTCAGGCCGCTTGCCGGGTCTTTGACAATCTCGAGAATCTTTCCGAAAGTTCCTGAATTATAGTATGTTGAATCAGGATTTGACGGGAAGTATGAATTCATTCTGCCTTTTCGGAGGATGAGTTTTTCAAAGCCTATGTTTTTTGCGACTTTTCTCAGGCGTATGGTCTGCAGAAGCTCGTCGGTTTGGGGGGGCAATGTACCGAACCTGTCGGCCAGCCTTGACCTGAAATCTTCAAGGTCAGTTTCGGCCTCTATCGAATCCAGTTCTTTATAAAGGTTTAATCTTTCAGTGATGTTGGTGACATAGGCATCAGGGATGAGGATCTCCATGTCGGTTTCAATCACACACTCCTTAACCGTAGACCGTGAGGGCAGGTCTTTGAACAGTTCGCCGAAATCCTGTTCCTTGAGTTCCGACAGGGCTTCGTCGAGGATCTTCTGGTACATCTCAAAGCCGATCTCGGTGATGAAGCCGCTTTGTTCAGCTCCCAGGATGTTACCCGCCCCGCGTATGTCGAGGTCGCGCATGGCAATGCTGAACCCGCTGCCGAGTTCCGAAAACTCCTCTATGGCTTTAAGCCTTTTTTTGGCTTCATCAGTAAGGGTCGTCATAGGCGGGGCGATAAGGTAGCAGAAAGCTTTCCTGTTCGACCTTCCCACCCTGCCCCTGAGCTGGTGCAGATCACTGAGCCCGTAGTGATGGGCATCGTTGATGATGATGGTGTTGACGTTCGGGATATCCAGGCCCGATTCTATGATGGTGGTGGCAACGAGTACATCAAACTCGCCTTCAATGAAATCCATCATCACTTTTTCAAGCTTTGGCCCGTCCATCTGGCCATGGGCCACAGCGACCGTCGCCGAGGGGACCAGCCTTTGTATCATGCCTGCGACTTCGCCAATGTTCTGCACCCTGGTGTTTACGACGAAAACCTGTCCGCCCCTCGATAATTCATTACTGATAGCCTCTTTGAAAACATCCTCGTGAAAAGAATGGATCTCGGTCTGCACGGGGTACCTGTTGGGAGGGGGCGTATTGATGATAGAAAGGTCCCTGGCACCCATGAGTGAAAACTGCAGGGTTCTTGGAATAGGCGTTGCAGTAAGGGTAAGCGTATCGACGTTCACCCTCAGTCTTTTCATTTTTTCCTTTGCAGCAACTCCGAATTTCTGCTCCTCGTCAATAATGAGCAGTCCGAGGTCCTTGAAAGCCAGCTCTTTGCCCAGCAACCTATGGGTGCCGATGAGGATGTCGATCTTTCCTTCGGCAAGATCTTTTATGATCCCACCCTGGCTTTTGGCGCTCCTGAAACGGTTGATGTAATCGACCCTGCAGGGAAAATCCTTAAGCCTTTCCGAGAAGGTCTTGAAATGCTGAAGGGCGAGTATGGTCGTGGGGACGAGCACCGCAACCTGCTTTGAATCCGCAACAACCTTAAAAGCTGCCCGTATCGCGATTTCGGTTTTTCCGAAGCCCACGTCCCCGCAAACCAATCGGTCCATAGGAAATCCCGCTTCAAGGTCTTTTTTGACATCCACCGTCGATTTGATCTGGTCGGGAGTGTCTTCGTAGATGAATGAAGCCTCTAGCTCGGTCTGAAGATAGGTGTCGGGTGCATAAGCAAAGCCTACGGTGGCACGCCTTTCGGCATACAGCTTGATGAGGTCGCGGGCAATATCCTTGACCCTGCTCTTGGTCCTGGCCTTGAGTTTGGTCCAGGAGTCTGAGCCCAGCCTGTTCAAAACCGGTGCAGTTCCTTCCTTGCCTATATATTTCGAAATACGGTGAAGCGAATGTATGCTCACATAAAGCACATCCTCATTCTTATAAATAAGGCGGATAGCCTCCTGCTCCTTGCCGTTATTCATGATCTTTTCTAGACCGTCGAACCGCCCCACCCCATGGTCTATATGCGTAACATAATCCCCGGGTTTCAGGTCGTATATCTCTTTCAGCGTCAGGGCCTCCTTGCTGGTATACCCGTCGCGCAGGTGAAAATGATGGTAACGTTCGAAGATCTGGTGGTCGGTGTAGACGAGCAGCTTCAGGTCGTGGTCGACGAAACCCTCATGGATGACGTGAACCGTGACCCGGGAAGGGAGTCGGCAGTCTGCAGTCTGCAGTCTGCAAACTGCCGACTGTAGACTCTCTTCCTGCCGACTGCCGACTGCCGACTGCCGACTCATTTCAAGGTCCTCCAGTATAGCTTGCAACCTCTCCGCCTGCTTCGCCCCATCGGCAAGTATCACATTCGCATAACCCCTCGCGGCGTGATCAGCGAGATCGGCCGTGAGCAGGTCAAAATTCTTATTAAAGGAAGGCTGGGGGGAAGTATTGTAAGTGATTGTTTTTGAACTCTTAAAATAAAACTGCCTGCCGAATTCGACCGATGAGGAGTCCAGCAGCAGGGGCAGAAATTCACTGCTTTTCATCAACAGGTCCGAGCCTGTAAGCTCGTCGAGGCGATCGGCACAGAAGCCGGTATCTTCCAGCCAGATCGCCGAGCCCTCGGGCAGGAAGCCCAGGAGGGGCTCATACCCTGTCTTTTTCTCTTCATTCACGCGGATATCGGGCACAATGGTGATGCTCTCTTTGAGGTTCAGCGAAAGCTGGGCCGCCGGGTCAAAGGTGCGGATGGAAGCAATGCTGTCTCCGCTGAATTCGATTCGGTAAGGATGGTCACTGCTGAAGGAGTAAACGTCGATGAGGCCTCCGCGGAGCGCAAACTGCCCGGGTTCGAGAACGAAATCGGCCCTCTCGAAATCATATTCGACAAGAAGGTCAAGGATGAAATCCATGCTGACTTTCTCACCCGAACTGAGCTTAAGGGTGTTTTTTTCGAGAAATTTACGGTTGACGACCTTTTCGGCCAGGGCTTCAGGATAGGTGACAATAAAAAAACTCCCTGCCCTGTTGTTCAGGCGGTTCAGCACTTCGGTCCTCAGCAGCAGCCCCTGGTTGTCCTTGGCGCCCGAAAGCACGCCTTTCTTGAAAGAGGACGGGAAAAACAGAATGCGTTTTTTCTCGGATTCTTCAGAGATCTCATCAAAGATCTGTTCGAGGTCGTTCAGGAAATAAGCGGCAGACTCCTTGTCGGGGAGAATTGCCAGGTGCACCCTGGGCGTCCGTTTGAAAATGGAGGCAGTGACGAAAGTCCGGGATGAACCGATGAGGCCTTTGAGGCTAAAACGGGCATGAGACGAGCCGTTCAGTGCTTCCGAAACCTCTATGGTCCTGGAATCCTGTGAGTATTTTTCTATCAGGTCATTGGGTGTCACAGCATGTAATTCTTACGCAGGTCTTAGTCAAGACGGAATTCAGGCGAATGCTGAAGCATAAACTCCTCGGCCTTTTCAACCATGTTGGTAGGGCCTACAAAAATGGGCGCCCTTTCGTGGAGTTCTTTCGGCTGAATGTCAAGGATTCGGCGGAAGCCGTCGGAAGCCTTGCCTCCTGCCTGTTCGGCCAGGAATGCAGCCGGGTTGCATTCATACAGCAAGCGGAGTTTCCCCTGCTTGTTTTTAGTGGTTGCCGGATATATAAAGATGCCTCCGCGGATGAGGTTGCGGTGAAAATCGGCGACCATCGATCCTATATACCTCGTGGAATAGGGCCTCGAAGTGGCTTTGTCGTCTTCCTGGCAATACCTCACATACTGTTTCACGCCTTCGGGAAAATAAATGTAGTTTGCTTCGTTTATCGAGTAAATATTACCTCCTTTGGGGTATTTCATTTCGGGATGGCTGAGGATGAACGACCCTACAGAAGGCTCGAGGGTGAACCCGTTTACGCCGTAACCTGTAGTATAAACCAATACTGTGGATGAGCCGTAGAGTACATAGCCGGCAGCCACCAGGTTGCGCCCGGGCTGCAGGAAATCCTCAATAGTTGAAAGCCCCCTGACGGTTCTCCTGAGGTAGACCGAAAACAAGGTCCCTATCGAGACATTGCTCTCGATATTGGAACTCCCGTCGAGAGGGTCAATGGCGACAACATATTTGGCGTTCCTTGAATGGGCGTTATCGAGGATGATGATCTCCTCATTTTCCTCCGACCCGATTGCGCAGCATTGTCCGCCGTCCCTGAGGGCCGCGATGAACTGCTCATTGGCAAAAACATCAAGTTTTTTCTGCTCTTCTCCCTGCACATTGATCTCACCGGCATATCCCATCACATCTCCAAGCCCCGCCCTGTTCACTTCACGGTTCACAAATTTGGCAGCAGTGCCTATGTCGTTAAGCAATCGGGTAAGTTCACCGCTGGCCCCCTGGTACTGGGCCTGCTTCTCTACTATAAACCCGGTTAAGGTCTGGAATTTCATAGCTTTACTTATTTCATGCAAAGATAGCTATTTGGCGTGAATCGTGACTCGTGATCCGTGAATCGTGAACCGTTAACGAGTCACGAGTCACGATTCACGAAATTCGTACCTTTGCCCTGATGGAAATCAAAGTATTCAAATTCGGCGGGGCTTCCGTCAATTCAGCCGACGGGTATCGCAACGTTCTCCGAATCCTGAAGAAGTACAGGGATACACCGCTGATGGTGGTGGTTTCGGCCATGGGTAAAACCACCAATGCGCTGGAGCTGGTGCTGAAACATTTCAGGGCCAATGACCCAATCGGGCTGATCGAATCCTTCGATGCAATTTACGAGGCCCATTTTTCAGTGATCACTGAGCTGTTTCCCGATAAAAACCATGTTGTTTACGGTGAGGCAGAATCATTATTCGACCAGCTCCGGGGTTATATCCGCAAAGGCCATCTTTACGATAAAGCCCATAGAACCTACGATTTCGAATATGACCAGATCGTTAGTTACGGCGAACTTTTTTCCTCCTGCATTCTAAATAATTATTTGAATTCCAAAGGGATAACCTGCAGATTACTTGATGCAAGAGAGCTCATCATCACCGATGACACCTACCGTGATGCCAGGGTAAACTGGGAGAAGAGCGGTGAACTGATCAAGGCTTCGGTTCTTCAGTATTTTGAAGGACCAGCATCGTCATCCGTAGTCCTTACACAAGGCTTCATAGGCTCGGAACCTTCGGGTAATTCAACCACGCTGGGACGCGAAGGATCGGATTTTACAGCGGCCATCCTTGCTTATATTCTTAAATCACAGGACGTTACTATCTGGAAGGATGTGAGTGGAGTTTTAAATGCAGATCCGAAGTGGTTTAAAAATCCAAAGAAACTTCCTGTGATCTCTTATCGTGAAGCCATTGAGCTTGCCTATTACGGGGCTTCGGTGATACATCCCAAGACCATCAGGCCTCTTGAGAACGCAGGCATCAAACTTTATGTTAAAAGTTTCAAGAATCCCGGGGCTGCGGGGACTGTAATTAAAAACATAGATCGATGGAATATCAGCTTTCCGATCTATATCCGCAAGCAGAACCAGGTCCTGATATCCATATCGCCAAGGGATTTTTCTTTTATAGTCGAAGAAAACCTCAGCCAGATTTTCACGGTTCTGGCCCGTTACCGGGCCAAAACGAATGTGATGCAGAATTCTGCAATCAGTTTTTCGATATGTCTTGAGCGAAATGACGAGGTGCTGTATGACCTTATCGAAGAGCTCTCGCAGAACTACGAGATCCGTTACAATTCCAATGTTGATCTGTTTACAGTCAGGCATTACACACCTGCTGCCATTTCCCGCCTCACCCGTGGCCGCACTGTATTACTCGAGCAAAAGACGAGAAATACGGTACACCTTGTTGTCAAATAGCTTGAACCGTGACTCGTGAACCGTGAACCTTGACTGGTGAGATTACTTCTGGCGAGCACTTTGCACAAGCCGTTATTCGCGAACATATTTGCAACGTCGCTCATAAAATGTGGCTTGTGAGAACTGCGTCGCTCAGGATAATAGGATTTACTCGGGCAGGACTACAGGAAAATGATATTTAAACTCAGGATAGTCCGGTTTTTCAAGGATATTTGTGAGAAAATCAGCGTAGGCGTCGGTAAAAGAGAAGCTATTTATGTCGTAGTATTCATCCGACAGCGGCTTATTGCCTACATCACCCATATCAATGGCACCAGTATTGAATTCTTCGAGCTCAACAAAAGGCACAATGCGTTTCATAACAGGCATCTGACCGTAATCCTCGCGAAGCAGCATGTCAACGACCTTATCGGCAAGGGTTGCAGTTAGCCTGCGGTCGTAATGCCTGCAGTGCCCCGACCTGGGATAGTAACCAGAGATCTGTGCCCTGGCTTCTATGCCGAGCTTTGCAGAAATTTCAGTGGCAACAACACCGCTCACGCCTCCGAACCTGGGATGGCCGTATTCATCAAGCTCAGAAGAAGCGTAAACGACATCCACCTTGCCCGTTTTATCATTATACCAGCGCAGGCCTTCAGAAACGGGGATCACTATACATTTCTTTCGTGAACTCATGAAGGTCTCCTTTACTTTTTCAAGGAAGACCTCCTTGCGTTCCTTGGTAATATCGAATTCGGGGATCAGGCCTAGCTGGGCGCCCCCGAAAGTAGCCGTTCCTGTAAGCCAGCCTGCATCGCGCCCCATGACTTCAAGTACGAGGATGCGTGAATGCGATTCGGCTGTGGTCTTCAGTTTGGAGGTAAGCTCCATCATGGCAGTTGCTGCCGAAGGAAATCCCGGGCAGAGCACAGCTTCAATATCTTTTCCTTTATAACGGTGGATGGTGCGGGTGCGTAAGTCATTGTCGATGGTTTTAGGAAACCCGATAACAGGGATGCCTTCAGTCACGAACAACCTCTTCGCCGCCCCGTTGGTATCGTCTCCTCCTATGGTCACCAGGACGTCTATCTTATAGCGCTCAAAATTCCTGAGTACCTGCGGGACCCGGCTTTCGGGATTCTTTTTCGAAGGAAAAGGATTCGTGCGGCTTGACCGCAGGGCTGTACCACCGTAATATCCGTCGTAAGGCTGGTTGGTGAGGTCAACAATATCGCCTTCTCCAAGCAGGCCTTTCCAGCCGTTCAACACTCCGTATACTTTAAAGCCCAGCAGCGACGCCCTGTTGCGGATTGCCTCAATACTTGAATTGATGGCCGGAGTATCGCCCCCGCCCGAAAGGATAGCCAGCGTTTTTCCTTTAAAAATCTTACTCTCAAGTTTCATCAGAAGGTTGATTATATTTTTTGCAAAACTACGGAAAATCGGGAAGGTACGGCGTGATGAAAATCGTAACGTTCTTCTTCACGACCTAACGGTTTACGTTCACGATCTTCTCCACAAGCACCTTCGCCAGCCTGACATTCGACTCGACGGTCCAGCCTGCAATATGAGGGGTAAGCACCACATTGTCAGCCTCAAGCAGATATTTCAGATCAGGAGGGACATCGTTTGAAAGGGCTTCAAACGAGCTGTCTTCGAATTCAAGCACGTCAAGGGCAGCGCCCCTCACCCGGCCCGATTTCAATGCAGCTACCAGGGCGGAGGTTTTGACCACCTGCCCCCTGGAAGTGTTGACCAGGAAAATATTCTTTCTGAACCGCTTAAGGAAATTCTCATCGGCCAGGTAATGAGTCTCTTCAGTCAGGGGCACATGAAGACTCACAATGTCGGCTGTTTCGCATAATTCGTCCATGGTGGATTCACCCGCGTACTCATCCGCATACGCAGATTTATATTTATCGTAGGCTATAACCCTGGCTTCGAAGCCTTTAAGTCTTTGAGCAAAGCCCCTGCCCATGTTACCATAGCCGATGATGCCAATGGTTTTACCTTTGATCTCGATTCCGCGGTTACTTTCCCTGGCCCAGATACCCTCACGTACATCCCTGTTTGCCAGGCAGATACGATTCATTAATGCAAGAAGCATCCCCAGGGTATGTTCACCCACAGCGTCGCGGTTGCCTTCAGGGGAGTTGAGGCAGCGAATGCCCCGGCTTTCGGCATAAGCCACGTCGATATTTTCGAGCCCCGATCCCACCCGAGCTATGAATTTCAGTTTTATCGCCTTGTCAATGAATGTTTTATCTATTTTTATTTTACTGCGGATGATAACCCCCGTATATTCCGAAGCGATGTTGCTGTAGTCAATGGCTGTATATTTCGGAAATTCCTCACATAAGAATCCCATTGCTGTCAACTCCTCCCTGATCAGAGGATGAACCGTATCGATGAATAGTACTTTTTGCATTTGCGAAATTTAGTAAAAATAATCGTACGCAACTCACATCGCACAAGCCGCATCAGGTGAAAGGAGCTTGTAAAATGCTAGCGGAGCCTATCATCATGTCGCTCCGACACACCGTAGCGGCGGTGTGATGTGAGAGCGTAAGTGCTGCCACCGCAGCGGCGGTGTGTTACTGCAAGCGAATAGCGGCGATGTAAAGAGCCTCGCAGACCGCGGCGGTGTGACGTGAGCGCGATGTAAAGCGTTGCAAAATCACCAATGATTTGCCTGAAATTGAAGAAATAGTGCAGATTTTCGTACTTTCGCAGTTTCGAAATACTATGTGGAATTTTCTCGTAAGGTTCATCCTCAGGAACCGGATCATCATCCTGGTTACCATCGCAGTATGCACGGCATTCATGGCCTGGAAAGCCACCGACGTACAGATACAGTACAAGAACGCCAGCATACTCCCCGCAACTGATACCACCATCAAAGTTTACCAGAAATTCATCTCGCAGTTCGGTGAAGACGGCACTGTAATGTTTATCGGCATTATAGACCCGGGGATGTTCCAGCTTAAAAACTTCAATGCAGTATTCGAGTTAAGCGATTCGCTGAGCAAGATCAAAGGAGTTGAAGGGGTTGTATCGGTAACAAGGATCTTCAACCTTGTCAAAAACGATTCTTTGCGCAAGTTCGTGTTCGTGCCTATCTCTCCTAAAAAGGCCACGTCACAGACTGAACTCGATTCAATACGAAACCTCATCCTTTCTTTACCTTTTTACGACGGACTGGTTTTCAACAAAAACACTTCGGCTTACCTGTTTGCGCTTACCCTCGATAAAACCCTGATCCATTCCAAATCCAGGCTGGCACTGGTGAATCAGATCAAAGCCAAAGTCGAGAATTTCAGCCGGGCAAACAATATAGAACCTCATTATTCGGGTTTGCCGTATATACAGACCCTGATCGCAAAAAAGCTGCAGGACGAGATGAAACTGTTCGTCGTGCTTACGCTTCTGATCGCGGCTTTCTTCCTTTTCATTTTCTTCAGATCGTTCAAGGCGGTGATCTTCCCTATGCTGGTGATCATCATCTCTGTGACCTGGGCCCTGGGGTTTATGGGGCTATTTGCTTACAAGATCACCATGCTTACGGCTATCATCCCTCCCCTGCTCATAGTGATAGGCGTTGAGAACTGCATCTTTATCCTGAACAAATATCATTACGAATTCTCGCATCACGGCAACCAGGCGAAAGCCCTGTCGAGGGTCATCCAGAGGATTGGCATGGCGAACCTGCTCACCAACGCAGCCACTGCCGCGGGGTTTGCGGCATTCACCATCACCCAAAATAAACTACTGGTCGAATTCGGAACCATCGCAGCTATCAACATCATGGTGGTTTATGCTCTTTCGCTCACCCTGGTGCCTATTATTTTCAGCTTCCTTCCTGCTCCCGAAAGCAAGCATGTTAAGCATATCGAGGCCAGCCTTGCCCAGAAGCTGATCGACAAAGCCGTTTTCTGGGTGACCAATTACAGGACCTATATTTATATCGCCATGGGGGTTTGCGTGGTCTTCGGCGTAGTTGGAGCCAGCCTGCTGCATACCTCGGGTACCATAGTCGACGACATCTCCAAAAAAGACCCTATCTATAAAGACCTGCTGTTCTTTGAGAAGAATTTCAACGGCATCATGCCCCTCGAGATATCCATAGACACAAAAAAGAAAAAAGGAGTGCTGCAGCTGTCGACATTGAAAAAAATCGACAGGCTCCAGGATACGCTTGCGAAGTACTGTGAACTGTCGAAACCCCTTTCGGTGGTGGAAGTCATAAAGACTGCAAAGCAGGCATTTTACGGGGGAGACCCGAAGTTCTATTCACTGCCGAACTCCAATGAGATTGCTTTCATGGCTGATTACATTCCCGACATGAAGCCTAAAAAACGGAACCTCCTCAAGAATTTTATCGACAGCAATTACCAGATCACCAGGGTGAGCGTGCAGATGGCCAATGTGGGGACGAAAAAGATAGACAGCATACAAAGGAACCTGAAGCCCAAGATCGACAGCATTTTCAACCCTGCAAAATATACAGTGAATGTCACAGGCACTTCGGTGGTATTCCTCAAAGGGACCAACTTCCTGATCAGGAACCTCTGGGAGAGCATAGCTTTGGCCATAGTTATCATAGCTGCCATACTTGCCTTTTTGTTCACTTCCTGGAGGATGATACTTATCTCGCTGATCCCGAATATCATACCGCAGCTGATGACCGCGGCCCTGATGGGATTTACAGGAATACCCATCAAGCCTTCGACCATTCTTATCTTCAGCATTGCTTTAGGAATCTCGGTGGATAACTCTATACAGTTCCTCTCGCGCTACCGGCTTCAGTTAAAGCACTCTAACCACAACATCCCCTACTCTGTTATCTCGGCCCTGAAAGAAACAGGGTACAGCATGATCTATTCATCAACGGTGCTGTTCTTCGGCTTCGGGGTGTTCATACTTTCGACTTTCGGCGGCACCCAGGCACTGGGCTTTTTGGTCTCGATCACGCTTCTCGTTGCCGGACTGCTTAATATGTTCGTCCTGCCGTCGATGTTGCTGACCCTCGACAAATGGAGCACGACCAAGGCGTTTGAGGAACCACTATTGGAGATATACGAGGATGAGGTTGGTGAAAGGTAACTGGGTGACTGGGGGTCTGGGTTACTGGGTTACTGGGTGATTGGTAAATAAAAAAGTGAAGTTATGAAAGGAATTATTTTAGCGGGGGGAGCGGGGACTCGTCTTCATCCTTTGACCCTGGCGGTAAGCAAGCAGCTGATGCCTGTTTACGACAAGCCCATGATCTACTATCCATTGTCGGTGCTGATGATGGCGGGGATTCGGGAAGTTTTGATAATTTCTACTCCTTTCGACCTCCCGAATTTTCCTAAACTCCTGGGTGACGGAACTGCCCTCGGAATGTCAATTTCGTATGCCGAACAGGCTGTTCCAAACGGACTGGCCCAGGCATTTGTGATAGGGAAAGATTTTATAGGCAATGATGATGTGTCGCTGGTACTGGGCGACAACATTTTCTATGGAAACGGCCTGTCCCAGTTGGTACAGGACAGCATAAAACCCGAAGGCGGGATTGTTTTCGCATACCACGTGAATGATCCCGAGCGTTATGGGGTTGTTGAATTTGACGAAAACCACAAAGCGCTTTCGATTGAAGAAAAACCTAAACAGCCAAAATCGCATTTTGCCGTCCCGGGACTGTATTTTTACAATAATTCAGTGGTTGAAGTCGCCGCGAATATAAAACCAAGCCCAAGGGGTGAATACGAGATCACCGATGTAAACCGCTATTACCTTGAACAGGGCCTGCTAAAGGTGGGGGTGCTGAGCCGCGGCATAGCCTGGCTCGATACCGGCACTTTTGAATCTCTGCTCCAGGCCGCAACCTTCGTTGAAGTGGTCCAGAACAGGCAGGGGCTGAAAATAGGCTGCATTGAAGAGATCGCTTACAGGATGAGGTTCATTGACAGGGAACAGCTGACAAAGCTGGCAGAACCTCTGCTGAAAAGCGGTTACGGACAGTATTTATTGAACCTTGACGACCTCCCGGGGTTTTCGAAATAAGCATTCACCGCCTGGCGGGCGCATGCCGGCCCGGCAATGAGCCAGGCGAAATTGCCGGCCCCCGGGGACAGTGAATTGACGGCAGCAGATTAAAAAGACACCTCATCCACATGTACAAGAAAAAAGAACTGCAGGATATCATTTCAACGGCCTTTCATACGGCTGATTTTCACTCTGCTCCTTCTTCTTTATATGATCCGATAAAATACATGATGGAACTCGGCGGCAAAAGGCTGAGGCCATTGCTCACGCTGATGTCCTGCGACATGTTCGGGGGAAATATCAACGAGGCCCTGGCACCTGCAATGGGGCTCGAACTATTCCATAATTTCACCCTTCTTCACGACGATATCATGGACCAGGCCCCTCTGAGGAGAGGAAAGGAAACGGTTTTCAAAAAATGGAACACCAATTCGGCCATCCTTTCGGGGGATACGCTTTTCGTGATGGCCTATGAGCTGGTCACAAAGACCACCCCTGCCCTGCTCCCCCAGGTGCTCGAACTGTTCAACGATACGGCCCGCAAGGTTTGCGAAGGACAGCAGTACGATATGGATTATGAATACAGGGGGGATGTGTCGATCGCTGATTACATACTGATGATCAGGCTGAAGACCGCTGTCCTGATCTCATGCAGCCTCAAACTCGGGGCTATCATAGCAAAGGCCTCCGACAGGGAAGCTGACCTGATCTATGCTTTCGGTGAAAACCTGGGGCTGGCATTCCAGCTTCAGGATGATTACCTGGATGTGTTCGGGGAGGAGGATAAATTCGGCAAGGAAATAGGCAACGATATAGTTACCAACAAGAAAACCTACCTCTACCTTAAGGCGTTTGAACGTGCAGGCGGGAGTTCGCTGGAATTTCTTTCAAAGCATTTCAATGAAAAATCGATACCGGTAAAGGAAAAAGTAAAAACGATCACCGGTATTTACAGGGAACTTCAGATTGACAGCGTGACCCGTGCACTCATCGATGAGTATTTTGCAAAAGCCCTTTCCATCATCGAGCAGATCAATATCCCTGCCGATAAAAAGCAGACTTTGCTTGAAATTGCAGGGCAGATGGTGAACCGGGAAAGCTGATCAAAGCCTGAGGCCTGAGCCAGGGGGTTGTTGGTGCAAAGCCGGAGGCCTGAGCCGGGGGGTTAACGGTACTCAAAGCAGTTTCTCCAGCTCGTTATGCAGGTGCTCCCATTGATGCATCCCGGCCGCCAGTTTTGATTTCATTGCCTCGTATTCCCTGTAAAGTGAACCATCTTTAATCCTGGCCTCATGCCTGTGGGGCTCAGCAAGCATGCCCTCGAGGACTTTTACTGAACTCTCGAGCTTTTCTATCTCATTTTCAGAGCGTTCTATCTGGTTCCGAATCCTTCGCAGGTCACGCTCGGATTCCTTCTTTTTTTCGTAAATGACCTTGCTGGCCGAAACATTTTCGGGTTGGCTGTCTTTGGGGCCCGCAGCATTGCGTTCAAGATCGGAAAGCTCCCGTATTTTCCTCTGGTCGAGGTAATCATAAATATCACCGATATACTCCCTTATCCCGCCTTCCCTGAATTCAAACACCCTGTTGGTAAGGCCCTGCAGAAAGTCGCGGTCATGCGATACAATGATGAGGGTTCCGTTGTATTGTAAAAGGGCGCTTTTAAGTATGTCCTTCGAGCGCATGTCGAGGTGGTTGGTGGGCTCATCAAGGATCAGCAGGTTGGCAGGTGTGAGCAGGAGTTTTGCGATGGACAGCCTCGAGCGTTCGCCCCCGCTGAGCACTTTCACTTTCTTTTCGATATCATCGCCGCTGAAAAGGAAACCTCCGAGTATGCCCTTGAGCCTCGGCCTGATGTCGCCCTGGGCGATCTCATCTATCGTCTTAAAAACAGTGAGATCGGGGTTGAGATGCTCGGCCTGGTCCTGGGCGTAATATCCTGTAACAACGTTATGGCCGATTTTAAGTTCACCCTCATATTCGAGGACCCCGGCAATGATCTTCGAAAGGGTGGTCTTGCCTTCACCATTGCGTCCCACGAAGGCTACGCGGTCGCCTTTGATCACCG
>Ga0118677_10006865_pt1 | contig 19090 bp, 17 predicted proteins | sample AliMusrvi5mmetaG_FD_86154 | JGI IMG/M metagenome (GOLD analysis project Ga0118677, IMG submission 86154) | reverse complement strand
CAGTTAATCTTTGCTGCCGGCTTTGTCGCCTCCATGATTGGTTTCTCTGCATGGGTAGGCCCAAAGCGCAAAACAGCAGATAAACTTGAAAACTTTTCCAGTGGTATCGAAAGCCACGGAAATGCGCGTCAGCCGATGGCTATTAAGTATTTTCTGGTGGCTATCCTGTTTGTACTATTCGATGTAGAAGTGATTTTCTTCTATCCTTATGCTGTCAATTTTCGTGAGTTGGGTTGGCCCGGATTTGGGGCCGTACTAATGTTTGTGGCTTTTTTCCTGGTTGGGTTTGTCTATATCATTAAAAAAGGCGCACTTAATTGGGAAGACTAGAAAGATGATTGTTAATTATTAATAGCTAATTCGAAAATATGTCTCGTCCGGTAAGATTTAATATTCACCCCATTGAAGCCCAATTAGGCAATGCAGTATCTGTTGCGGAAGCGCCCGATGGCTATGCCGGTGAAGGTTTTTTTACTGCCAGGTTAAGCGATGTGGTTGGGCTTGCCCGAAAAAACTCTCTCTGGCCCCTGCCTTTCGCTACTTCCTGCTGTGGTATTGAGTTCATGGCTACCATGGGATCGCATTACGACTTAGCAAGATTCGGCTCTGAAAGAGTTGGATTTTCTCCCAGACAATGCGACCTGTTGATGGTAATGGGTACGATTGCCAAAAAGATGGCACCTGTGCTTCGTCAGGTTTACCTTCAAATGGCTGAACCCAGATGGGTAATGGCAGTAGGTGCCTGCGCTTCCAGCGGGGGTATTTTTGATACCTACAGCGTTTTGCAGGGAATTGACCAGGTAATACCGGTGGATGTATATGTGCCGGGTTGCCCGCCAAGACCAGAAGCTATTTTAGACGGCTTCATGAAAATACAGGAATTGGTTGGTCAGGAAAGTATTCGCAGAAGAAACAGTGAGCAATACAAGGCATTGATGAATGGGTATGGAATAGAATAATCCCCATGGCGTAAAAGCTACAGATGGGATATATATAAACTTATGGCAGTAACGAACGATTTGATTCAGCAGAAATTAACTGCAAAATTTGGAGAAGGATTCTTCCATTTCGAAGAATCATACGGTATGCTCACGATAGAAGCACCAAAAGAACAGAACCTGAAAGTGTTGCAGTTTCTCTATGAAGAAGAAGAACTCGCTTTCCGTTTTCTAACAGATCTTTGTGCGGTTAACTACCCTGATCTTCCGGGCCGCGAACTGGCCGTTGTATATCATTTGCATAATCTTGCTGATAACCTGCGTATTCGATTCAAAGTGTTTACAGGAATTGAGAATCCCGATATTTTCACAGCGTCAAAACTGTTTTCCTCTGCTAACTGGATGGAAAGAGAAACCTATGATTTTTTCGGAGTAAACTTTGTAGGACATCATAATTTGAAAAGAATATTGAATGTAGATGAGATGGACTATTTTCCTATGCGGAAAGAATTTCCATTGGAAGACCAGACCCGTAGAGATAAGGATGATGAAATGTTTGGAAGAGGATAAATAATAAGGTTTAGTGTTGTTGGACTGCTCTCAGTTTTTGAAAGTCCAAAACAAAAAACCAGGATCTTATAATAATATAGCGATACTGATAGAATATGACAGAGAATCATCACCATCACGTTAAACTGCCTGAAGGCTCGATAGAGAAACAGACCACTACCCTAAACGTAGGGCCTACACACCCTGCTACCCATGGTGTGTTTCAAAATATTATGGAGTTGGATGGTGAGCGTATTGTTTCTACTGAGTCAACCGTAGGTTATATTCACCGCGCTTTTGAAAAAATAGCTGAGCGCAGACCTTTATACCAGATCACACCGCTTACCGATCGATTGAATTATTGCAGCAGCCCCATCAACAATATGGGCTGGCATCTTACCTGCGAAAAATTGCTGGGGGTAGAAACACCCAAAAGAGTGGATTATCTCCGCATCATCATCATGGAACTGGCCAGGATATCCGACCACCTGATCTGTAATTCGATCGTTGGTGTGGATACCGGTGCCTATACCGGGTTCCTTTATGTGATGCAATACCGCGAATTAATCTATGAAATATATGAAGAAGTATGTGGGTCCCGTCTTACTACTAATATTGGGCGTATTGGCGGCTTTGAAAGGAATTTCTCAAATACAGCGTTTACGAAACTCGAGAAATTCTTAAAAGAATATCCTTCTGTTCTGAAGGAATTTGAAAATCTGTTTACCCGTAACCGGATATTCATGGAACGCACCATTGGTACCGGTGCCATTAGTGCTGAACGCGCATTGAATTATGGATTTACAGGTCCTAATTTACGCGCAACCGGCGTAGATTATGATGTTCGTGTGCACAGTCCCTATAGTAGTTACGAAGATTTTGATTTTACGATACCTGTTGGAAGTACGGGTGATAATTATGACCGGTTCCTGGTACGTAATGAAGAAATGTGGCAAAGCCTAGGTATTATTCAGCAGGCATATCGGAAAATACAGGAGTTCAAAGGTGCTGAAGCAGAAGTGTTTCATGCCAATGTTCCTGAATATTACCTGCCTGAGAAAAAGGATGTATATACTAAAATGGAAGCCCTGATCTGGCATTTCAAGATTATTATGGGTGAAGTGGATATGCCAAAAGGAGAAGTATATAAATCTGTAGAAGGGGGCAATGGCGAACTGGGCTTTTACCTGATTAGTGATGGAGGCCGTGCACCATTCCGTCTGCATTTCCGCAGACCCTGCTTTATCTATTACCAGGCCTACCCCGAACTGGTAACCGGTGGTATGCTGAGTGATGCAATTGTTACCATGAGTAGCTTGAACTTGATTGCGGGGGAAATGGATGCTTAAATAAAACAATTAAACAAGTTAGCAATAGCACAAACATTGCTGAATTGTTAAACTGATAAATGGTTATGAATAAATTTTCAGAAGAAAAACTCGCCAAAGTAAAAGAGATTATCTCTCACTATCCGGAAGGAAAGCAAAAAAGCGCGCTCCTTCCTGTATTGCATATTGCCCAGGATAGTTTTGGTGGCTGGCTGAGCGCAGAAACTATGGATTATGTAGCCGAACTGCTTCAGATAACACCTATTGAAGTATATGAAGTAGCTACTTTCTATAGTATGTATAATCTGAAACCGGTTGGTAAATATATGTTTGAGGTTTGCCAAACAGGTCCATGTATGCTGAATGGTTCTGATAATATCATTGCCTATATCGGAGAAAAACTGGGTATTAAACCCGGTGAAACAACAGCAGATGGTTTGTTTACCTTAAAAACGGTAGAATGTTTAGGTGCTTGCGGGTACGCCCCTATGATGCAGTTGGGCAAACACTATCGAGAGCATTTAACCAAAGAAAAAGTAGATAGTATTATTGAAGAGTGCAGAAAGAATGCGGAGGCGAATAATTAGTAAGGATTTGAATAAGTCATTTCGATCGAAAAAATAAAATCAGCGGCAGTATCCGCAAATCGAATAATATGGGTGTACAATTATTATTAGAAAAAGCAAAAGTAGAAGGCATCCGCAAGTACGAAGTGTACCGCAGGGAAGGCGGCTACCGTAGCGTGGAGAAAGCACTGAAAACAATGAGTCCGGAAACCATTGTAGATGAAGTGAAGAAAAGCGGATTAAGAGGTAGAGGTGGTGCAGGTTTTCCAACAGGAATGAAATGGAGTTTTATTGCCAAACCCGAAGGCGTTCCTCGTCACTTGGTTTGTAATGCAGATGAAAGCGAACCCGGTACTTTTAAAGACAGGTTCCTGATGGAATTTATTCCGCACCTGTTGATTGAAGGATTAATCGTTTCTTCTTTTGCACTGGGAAGCAATACTACTTATATATATATCCGTGGCGAATATGCATGGGTTGCAGAGATTTTAGAATTTGCCATCGCCGAAGCTAAAGCAAATGGATTTTTGGGTAAAAATATTCTGGGTACCGGTTTTGATTGTGAGATATATGTACATCGCGGAGCAGGTGCTTATATCTGTGGTGAAGAAACCGCTTTGATCGAATCTCTCGAAGGAAAAAGAGGCAACCCGCGTATCAAACCTCCCTTCCCTGCCATACAGGGAGCCTGGATGCGTCCAACCGTTGTAAATAATGTGGAAACTCTTGCAGCCATAGTACCTATCATTAATTTAGGTGGCGATGAATATGCTAAAATTGGAATTGGTAAGTCTACAGGAACCAAACTCATGTCGGCCTGTGGTAATATAAAAAAACCAGGTGTCTATGAAATCGATATGACCATCTCTGTTGAAGAATTTATTTTCAGTGATGAATATTGTGGTGGCATTGCCAATGGAAAAAGATTAAAAGCCTGCATACCAGGCGGATCATCAGTACCTATTTTACCGGCCAACCTTTTATTGAAAACAGCAAAAGGAGATACAAGGTATATGAACTATGAAAGCCTGAGTGATGGCGGATTTGCCACAGGTTCCATGATGGGGTCAGGCGGATTTATTGTGCTGGACGAAGATCAGTGCGTAGTAAAAAATACCTATACATTTGCGCGATTCTATCGTCATGAAAGTTGCGGACAGTGCTCACCTTGCAGAGAAGGGACTGGTTGGATGGAAAAATTGTTATTAAGACTGGAGAATGGACAAGGTAAGATTAGTGATATTGATTTGTTATGGGATATTCAACGGAAAATTGAAGGAAATACGATTTGCCCATTAGGAGATGCTGCGGCCTGGCCCGTAGCGGCTGCTATCAGACATTTCAGGGATGAATTTGAATGGCATGTAACCCATGCAGAAGAGGCAGTAAAAATGAACTATGGATTGGCTCATTATGCAGACCCGATTCATGTGCCGGCTTAAATAATTCAAAATTCAAAAGGAAAAATTCAAAAATGGATGACACTTTTGAAAAATTTGAGTTGAATGAGTTTGCAAAGCCTTATAATATCAGGCATAGATGTTTTTTCTTTTCAAAGGAAATTATATCTTTTGTTGCGGAGTGTAAGTATGATAGGATCTTTAGTTCTTTGTTTGATCAATTAGTACGAAGTGCAACTTCAATTGGAGCTAATATAGTTGAAGGGAAATCTGGGAGTACAAAAAAGGATTGGAAAAACTTTTTTGTAATTGCGCTGAAGTCCGCAAATGAAACTAAATATTGGCTTTGTCTTATTCGAGACACAATGGAAGTTTCACAACCAGTTGTAAAAGAGTTGATTAATGAAGCAGACGAGATTTCAAAAATCATAGCATCCATTATCCTAAATGCGGATTAGGATTTTGACTTTTGATTTTTGACTTTTGATTTTTGACTTTTGATTTTATAAAATATGTCAGAACAACCTTTATTCAAAGTAACCATCGATAACATTACTATCGAAGTGCCTGCCGGGACAACCATCCTGAATGCGGCTCGTAAAATAGGTGGTGATGTGGCTCCCCCCGCTATGTGCTACTATAGCAAACTGCAGGGTAGTGGTGGTAAATGTCGTACTTGTCTGGTAGAAGTAAGCAAAGGATCAGAAAAAGATCCACGACCTATGCCTAAACTGGTCGCATCCTGCCGTACCACCGTAATGGATGGGATGGAAGTAAAAAATATTACCAGTCCAAAAGTACTGGATGCACGCGCTGGAATTGTTGAATTCTTATTGCTAAACCATCCTTTGGATTGCCCTATCTGCGACCAGGCTGGTGAATGTCATTTACAGGATCTCAGCTATGAACATGGTAAAGAAGGCACCCGTTATGAGTTTCAGCGCCGCACTTTTAAAAAGCATGATTTAGGTCCATATATTCAGTTACACATGACACGTTGCATTCTTTGCTATCGTTGTGTGTTTACGGCGGATCAATTGACCCAAAAAAGAGAGCACGGAATATTGGATAGAGGGGATCATTCTGAAATTGCTACTCTGATAGAGAAAAGTCTCGAAAACGATTTTATTGGTAATGTAATTGATGTTTGTCCCGTTGGCGCATTAACCGATAAAACTTTCCGTTTCAAGAATCGTGTGTGGTTTCTGAAACCAATGGATGCGCATAGAGATTGTCCTACCTGTAGCGGAAAAGTTACTTTATGGAATCGCGGTGATGAAGTGTTCCGGGTAACTGCTCGTAAAGATGAATGGGGTGAAGTGGAGAGTCTGGAAGATGGCAAAACTGCCTGGATCTGCAATACCTGTAGATTTGAAAAGAAAAAAACAAGTGATTGGGTAATCGAAGGGCCAAGGAATATTAGCAGACATTCTGTGATTTCGCAAGGGCATTACCAGGGTAAGATTGGAACACATATGCCGACAGAAACCTTTGAAGCAGTGAATGGTGGCAGAGAACCGAAAATATGGTTGGATATTCATTCAATCAGCGAAGTAAACCAACCTTCTATAGACCTTAGTCTGATTGAAGGACCGGCACACTCAAATGACTTTAATTCCAGAAAAGATTAATTGCAATTTATATCATGACATTACTCACTATCGACTGGCTCTTATTCACAGAAAAACTGGTGCTCATTGCAATCATTGTTTTTGCGAGCCTGGGTATTGCATTGTATACCACGTTTGCAGAACGTAAAGTGGCCGCTATTCTACAGGATAGACCAGGACCTAATCGCGCTGGTCCATTTGGATTATTTCAGCCGTTTGCTGATGGATTGAAATTGATCATGAAAGAAGAAATCATTCCGAATACTGCAAATAAAGGCTTGTTTATACTCGGACCGGGATTGGCCATGACTGCTGCATTAATGACCTGTGCGGTAATACCCTGGAGTAGTCATGTTACGTTGTTTAATCGCAATATTGATTTGCAGGTGGCTGATATCAATATTGGTATTCTATATGTTTTTGGCGTAGTGAGCATGGGGGTATACGGCATTATGATTGGAGGATGGGCTTCTAATAATAAGTTTTCTCTTATGGCCGCTTTGCGTGGGGCTTCGCAAGCGATTAGTTATGAATTGGCCATGGGTCTGGCACTGATAGCCGTATTAATGATCTCTGGATCTTTAAGTCTCAAAACGATCGTAGATCAACAAATGCAACCGGGTCGTTTATGGAATATTGCCTACCAACCATTGGGCTTTTTGATTTTTTTTATCTGCGCAATGGCAGAATGTAATCGTACTCCTTTTGATTTACCTGAAGCTGAGAATGAATTGAATTTCGGATACCACCAGGAATACTCATCCATGAAACTCGGGTTCTACCTGTTTTCTGAATATGTGAATATGATCATGAGCAGTGCAGTAATGGCCTGCTTGTTCTTTGGCGGATTTGATATCCCATTCCTGGACGAAAAAACACTGGCCCCTAACCTGGCTGCTGTATTAGGTGTGGCAGCGTTATTAACCAAGATCGTGATCTTCATATTTGTGTTTATGTGGATACGCTGGACGATTCCGCGTTTCCGATATGACCAGTTGATGAACTTGGGATGGAAGAAATTGATACCACTGGCATTATTGAATATGTTGCTTACAGGAGCGTTCATATTGTGGAAGCAGGGGTAAAAGGCAAAATTGGAGTAAGAAGAGTTTGGCAACAGGATCAGTAAGTTGAAAATGAAAATATTTTTGCGGCGCATCAAATAATATATGCGGTGCTAAAATGAAATAATAAACATGCAAGCATTAACCAATAGATCAAAAGCGGTAAGTAGAAAGCCCATGAGTTTTATGGAGCGTTTGTATTTGCCATCCATTGTTAAGGGTATGGCGATTACATTCAGCCATATATTTAAGAAGCAACCCACTATACGATACCCGGAACAAACCCGTCAGTTTAGTCCGGTATTCCGTGGTTTGCATGTGCTTAACCGTGATGCAGAAGGTCGGGAACGTTGCACAGCCTGCGGACTTTGCGCAGTTGCTTGCCCCGCAGAAGCCATTACGATGGAAGCAGCTGAAAGATTGCCGGGAGAAGAAAATCTGTATCGCGAAGAAAAATATGCAGCCAGATATGAGATCAATATGCTGCGTTGTATCTTTTGTGGGCTATGCGAAGAAGCCTGTCCGAAAGATGCTATTTATCTTAGTGAAACATTTGCACCATCTAATTTCACCCGCAAGGGATTTATATATGGAAAGAAAGATTTATTGATACCTGACCCTGCTACAGAGCCTGAAGCATATGCTAAAGCACGAGGCGGAGAAAGAACAAATTAATTGACAATAAGTAGTTGACCTTTGAAAACCCATTGTTAATTACGAATTGCTAATTGCTAATTTAAAAAGATGAGTACAACTGACATACTATTCTACTTCCTGAGTGCTTTGGCCATATTTAGTGCGATCATGGTTTTGGTAAGCAGGAATCCTGTTCACAGCGTATTGTGGCTGATTCTTGTGTTTTTTGCTATTTCGGGGCACTATATATTACTAAACGCGCAGTTTCTCGCTATTGTTAACCTGATTGTATATGCAGGGGCCATTATGGTACTCTTCTTATTTGTGATCATGTTAATGAACCTGAACGCCGAAGCAGAACCCCAGAAACATATGTGGATGAAATTAGCCGGGGTGATTTCCGGCGGATGTTTCCTGATGGTATTGGTTTCATTGGTTAGACAGGCAACTGATATGCAAAACAAATCCGTATTAATGAAAACCGGAGATATTGGCCTGATCAAAAACCTGGGTAAAGCACTGTTTAGTGATTATGTGGTTCCCTTTGAAATCAGCAGTGTATTGTTTTTGAGTGCAATGGTAGGCGCTGTAGTAATTGGAAAAAAAGACTAACAAACCAACCTTCTGTGGGGAAGGATGGATAACAAATTGAATAAATTAAATAGGTCCGGAATGGACTAAGCATATGCCAATACAATATTACATCTATCTCTGTTTAACGCTTTTCAGCATTGGTATTATCGGTGTACTTACCCGTAGAAATGCCATCATTGTTTTTATGTGTGTAGAACTAATGCTGAATGCAGTAAACCTGTTATTAGTGGCGTTTTCCAAAATGCATCATGGGGTTGCTTTGGGATCTAGCCCAACTACTATGGTGGGGATTGAAGGACAGATATTTGTATTCTTTATTATGGTAGTAGCAGCTGCAGAAGTAAGTGTGGGTCTGGCCATTATTGTAATGATGTACCGGAATACGCATTCGGTAGATATTAATTTTCTGAATCGTTTAAAAAATTAATCTTTCCCCGAAAGGGGGAAGGGATTTTACATAAGAATTTCAGTATGAGCAAACTTGTTTATTTAGTACCACTATTTCCCCTGCTGGGTTTTCTGATCAATGGATTGGGAAGAAAATCGCTTTCCAAATCAATGATCAGCTTAATAGGCAGTGGCGTTATACTAGCTTCCTTTATCGTAAGCGGAATGCTTTTTTTTGATGTAAAAGCAAATGGGGCTTCGGTAATAACACTTTTTGATTTTATCAAAGCGGACGGCTTTCAAATACCTTTTGCTTTTCAGGTTGACCAGCTATCTTCTATATTTCTGCTAATCATTACTGGCGTAGGCTTCCTGATACATTTGTATTCTTCTGCTTATATGCATGATGAGGAACCCCAACATTATGGCAGGTATTTCGCTTACCTGAATTTATTTGTATTTTCTATGTTGTTATTGGTTCTGGGTGCCAATTATGTGATCATGTTCATTGGCTGGGAAGGCGTGGGATTATGTTCATACCTGCTCATCGGTTTCTGGTTTAAGAACAATGATTATAATTATGCAGCCAAGAAAGCCTTTATTATGAACCGTATCGGCGACCTGGGCTTCCTACTGGCAGTATTCTGGTTATTATTCAGACTGGGCACAGTTTCCTATGGAGATGTGTTTGCCAATGTGTCCAAACTCAGTTCATTTGATATTACGGGTATAACCTTGCTCCTATTTGTTGGGGCCATGGGTAAAAGTGCACAGATTCCATTATATACCTGGTTGCCTGATGCAATGGCAGGTCCAACCCCTGTTTCAGCACTGATACACGCTGCTACAATGGTTACGGCGGGTATTTACATGATTGCGCGCAGCAATATTTTATATACGATGGCTCCTGCAACACAAACAGTGGTAGCTGTTATCGGACTTTCTACAGCTATATTGGCGGCTACTATTGCTTTGCAACAAAACGATATTAAAAAAGTACTGGCATATTCTACGGTTAGTCAGCTGGGTTATATGTTCCTGGGTTTAGGCGTTGGTGCCTACACCGGGGCAGTATTTCATGTAATGACACATGCATTCTTTAAAGCTTTATTATTCTTAGGGGCCGGCTCAGTAATACATGCCATGCATCATGAACAGGATATTCGTAAAATGGGGGGATTAAAAAAATATCTTCCAATTACGCATATTACTTTTTTACTGGCTTGTCTCGCAATTGCAGGTATCCCTCCTTTCTCAGGTTTCTTTTCAAAAGACGAGATACTGACAGCAGCATTTGGCAAGAATCCATTGTATTATATCATTGGCGTGGGTGGAGCACTGATGACGGCTTTTTATATGTTCCGTTTATATACACTTACTTTTCTGGGCAATTTCCGCGGAACACATGAGCAGGAACATCATTTGCATGAAAGTCCATGGCAGATGACATTCCCACTGATTATCCTGGCAATTTTATCCGTATTTGGTGGATTTTTAGGGATACCTGAAGTATTTGCGAAAGATGCGCATAGCCTGGAACATTTTCTTTCTCCCATTTTTGCAGGCTCCGAAAAAATCACTGGTGAACATTCACATCCTGCCGCTTCTCAGGAATATATCATGATGGGTGTATCTACAATTTTGATTGCAATCATGATCGGCATAGCGATTAGTCGCTATAAAAAATATCAATTGAATACCGATGAAAATACAGGACTTTCAAAAGTTCTGGAACATAAATGGTATGTGGATGAATTATATGATGCGGTAATTGTCAATCCACTGAATGCCATCGCAGGCTTTTGTAAAAATATTATTGAGAAGAGTGGTATTGATGGTTTGGTAAATGGGGTAGGCAGACTGGTTGGATACGGGTCCAGACAACTGAGGTTATTGCAGAGCGGACAAGTGGGAAACTATATACTGATCATGGTACTGGCAATGGTTGTATTTGTTTTGGTATGGTTTAATGATAATGCCATTATGAATTTTTTGAATAAAATATTATAAACTGCTTTGTTGCGATAAAGAAAGAATATGATCCCTGTTTTATTGATATTGATTCCTTTGCTTACCGGCTTGATCAGTTTTTTTATAAAAGACGATAAATCGGTAAAAACATGGTCACTGCTGTCAGCTATAGTTACACTATTAATTGCATTCACTGCTGTTTTCAGTTGTTACCCGGCACAGCTTTCCTATGATGCAGCCTGGTTACCTACACTGGGAAGCCGATTTGCTTTGATGACGGATGGAATGGGAAAAATGTTATGTCTGCTTACAGCTGTTTCCTTCCCGCTTATTTTCGCTGCGATCTTCAAGAATAACTATAAACAGTCCAGTGGTTTTTATGGATTGATGCTATTATCACAGGCCGGGCTTATGGGCGTATTTACGGCAGCTGATGCTTTGGTATTTTATTTCTTCTGGGAACTGGCATTGATTCCGGTATATTTTCTTTGCTCCATATGGGGTGGCGAAAAAAGGATTGCTGTCACGTTTAAATTCTTTATCTATACTTTCCTGGGTTCCCTGTTAATGCTGGTGGGTATCCTGTTTCTTTATTTTCATACAAATGATCATTCCTTTGCCTTAAAATCTTTTTATCATATTCATTTATCAGGCAAACAGGAGAATTTTATTTTCTGGCTTCTCTTTATCGCGTTTGCCATTAAGATGCCCATTTTCCCTTTTCATACATGGCAACCAGATGCCTACGAACAATCGCCAACAGCTACTACGATGGTTATGAGCGGTATTATGGTTAAGATGGGAATTTTTGCTGTTGTACGCTGGTTACTGCCAGTATTCCCGAATGCTTCTGTGCAGTTCGCTAATATCATTATTATACTTTCTGTAATAGGAATGATTTATGCATCATTGATCGCCATCCGCCAGGATGATATCAAACGACTGATAGCTTATTCATCTATTGCGCATATTGGTCTGATGTGTGCTGCAATTTTTACACAGAATAAAACAGGTCTGGAAGGGGTAATGATCCAGATGTTCAACCATGGTATCAATGTACTCGGCTTGTGGATTGTGGCTGATGTAATTGAACAGAAACTGGGAACAAGAAAATTCAGCGAGTTGGGCGGACTTGCGCAAAAAGCACCGGTACTCGCTATTTTACTGGTGGTAATGAGTCTGGCCAATATTGCCCTACCGCTTACCAATGCATTTATAGGCGAGTTCCTGATGTTTAACGGATTATTCCAGTATAATATATGGATAGCGGCAGCAGCGGGTATCAGTATCATATTAGCAGCTGTTTACACACTCAATATGATTCAGAAAGTATTGTATGGTAATACGGTAGCCGCTACGGAAAATGCAGTAGAAATCAGCCGCAATATTCAACTGGTGCTTGTAATACTGGCCTTAACAGTGATCGTTTTGGGTGTATATCCGCAACCAATGATCGAACTGACAAAGGATACAGTAAATGCAATATTGGTAAACCATTAATGTAGAATCAGGCAGGTGTTCTCCTTTTAAGGGCACTTGCTGAAAGATAAGTTTTATGAATGCAATCATAGTTTCCGCTTTATTGGGTGTAGTAATGATGTTCAGTGGTATTATTACAACAAAGAGATCGAGTATTACTTATACAGCGACCATCAGTCTGCTGGTATTGCTTGTTGCAAATCTGCTGAATACCTATGGGATATGGGAAGTTCATGTGAACACACATGGTATGCTTCAGTTTGATAAATTCGGTATGTTCTTTAATTCAATTGCCATTACAGCAACACTGATATATGTAATATTAAGCGGGAAGGATATTGAAAAAACCGGCATACATGTTTCTGAATACTATGCATTGATCTTTTTTGTTTTATGCGGAGTGAGTATTCTTACCAGTTTTAATGGGCTGCTGATGTTATTTATCGGAATAGAAATTCTCTCAATTCCCCTCTATATTCTTACCGGTGCCGATAAAAGAAATCTAAAGAGTAACGAAGCTTCCCTGAAATATTTCCTGATGGGTTCTTTTTCAACAGGAATTATGTTGATGGGTATTGCGCTAATTTATGGGGCAACAGGAAGTTTTGCGCTGGGTGTGTTGCATGATGCCCCTGCTGCAGGATTACCGGTGAAAGCCTCTTTTATAGAAGTTGCCGGGATACTCTTGCTTTTTGCTTCCATGTGTTTTAAAGTATCTGCTGCTCCATTTCATTTCTGGACACCTGATGTATATGATGGGGCCCCTTCTGTATTCACTTCTTTCATGGCAACTATTGTAAAGTCTGCGGGATTTATAGCGTTCATTCGTTTATTTGAATCTAATACACAGGCACTAGGTCCTACCTGGAAAATATTGCTCTCTTTTGTAATCATTGCCACTTTACTAATCGGTAATATCACGGCTGTTTTCCAACAGAGTGTTAAGCGTATGCTTGCTTACTCAAGTATTGCACAGGCCGGGTTCATGTTATTTGCTTTGTATAGCAATAATGATCTCGCAAAAGAAGGGATTCTCTTATATGCAGTAGCCTACAGTTTAGCCACTATCGGCATTTTTGCGATCCTGATTAAGATGAAGGATTACACGTTTGATGGGTATAATGGACTGGCAAAATCCGAACCGGTACTAGCTTTTACCAATACCATTTTCCTGCTTTCATTGGCAGGGATTCCACTTACAGCTGGGTTTTTTGCCAAATACTATATGCTGGCATCCGTAGTAAAAGCAGGTGGCTCATTGTGGCTGGTGGTGGTTGCCGTGGTATTTGCAGCAATAAGTGTATATTATTATTTCAGACTAATACAGGCCATGTATTTTAAAGAAGGCGATGCGGAAACAACGGGTATCAGCAACCGCTTTAAAAATTCCCTGCTCGTATTAGCTGTATTGATCATTTTATTTGGCGTATTTCCTTCCCTGGTGCTCAATAGCTTCTATTTTTAACCGTTCTTCACAATTATCGACCTCAATTCCCGGTGTTCGGGAATTGGCAATTATCTTTATCGGGTCGATTATTTGATGAAAAGGGTAAATGCATGACAATTCTGGATTCTTTATCACTGGCATGGCGTAATGTTCGCAGTAATAAACTGAGAACTGGTATTACTGTGGCCATCATTGCTTTCGGTATTATGGCCCTGATTGGGATTATTACGGCAATCCAGGCCATGAACCAGAGTCTGAAGGAAAGTTTCTCTTCAATGGGCGCCAATGCCTTTAATATCCGTTTTAAGGAATCCAGGGTCAATTTTAATGGAAATGGACGAAACGGAAACTTTGAGAAAAAAAGAAGAGGCCTGAAAGAAAAAAAATCTAACCTCGGAAAACCCATTCGCAGAGAAGAAGCTGAATTTTTTAAAACCAACTACGATTTTCCGGGTGCTGTGATCAGTCTTTATCGTCGCGGCCCAGGAAACCAGGAAATTCACTATGACGAAAAGAAAACCAATCCTCAGATAACTATTTGGGGCGGAGATGAAAATTATCTGGCTGTAAATGGCTATGCGATTGACCAGGGTAGAAACCTGAATAATCTGGATCTGCAAAGCGGTAGAAATGTGTGTTTGATAGGCAGTAATGTAGCTTCCAAACTATTTGGAGATAAACCAGAAAAAAGTTTAGAAAAAATTATCCGGGTAGGCAGTGTTCCATACCGTGTGGTAGGCTTATTAAAGAGTAAAGGATCCAGTGCCATGATGCGCCAGGACGATGTAATTCTGACTTCCTATACCAATGTTCGCCATTTTCAAAATGCTAACCCCTCTTACCTGATTGGCGTGATGGTAGGTAATGTGACTGAACTGGACGTGGCAACGGATGAAGCTACTTCTGTATTCAGGGCAGTGCGCAAACTGGAACCTACAGACGATATTAATTTTGTAGTAGAGCGCAGTGATAAATTTGCCGAATTATTTATTGGATTTTTAAGTAGTATCACAGGCTCCGCAGGTGCTATCGGATTAATTACCCTCATCGGAGCTGCCATTGGTTTAATGAATATTATGCTGGTAGCTGTAAATGAACGTACAAAAGAAGTAGGACTGATCAAAGCCATTGGTGGTAAAAGCAAAAATGTACGTCAGCAATTTTTATTCGAAAGCCTGATCATCAGTTTACTGGGCGCTTTTTTTGGAATTATCCTCGGAGTGCTGGTAGGCAACTTATTCTCCATTGTTCTGAAAACAGGTTTTGTGGTTCCCTGGGGATGGGTCATTATCGGAATCGTAATCTGTTCGATAGTGGGACTAGCCGCAGGTATCTACCCCGCCATGAAAGCAGCCCGCCTAAATCCTATCGTTGCTCTACGGTATGAATAAAAAAGCAATAGAACGAGTTCTCACATCAACCCGAAACAAGTAATCCATAACGCGTAACCCCTTTACCCTCTCTTAAAAAACAGTTTCAATTTATCATTGATATAATACTCAATGTCTTCTTCGGTTTTATGCGCCCTTAGCCATTCACTGCTGGGTCTGTATTGCTGGAGAAACTGTTGTAACTGTTCATTTTTTAAACCACTGTATTTCACCACAAGCGATGCTGGAAAACGATAATCGGTATAAGCCTCTTTTTCCCTGGCTTCAAAAAAAGCAAATGCTTTTCTTTTATTTCTTTCATGCCTTGAAAACCTGTCAATATTCAAAGCAATACCCGCTCCAGAATTGGCCTGCGCTATAGTGGGAATGGTATAACTAACAATACCCTGTAAAAAATCTTTTCTTCTTTCAATACTATCCAATTGGTAAACACTCCATCCGCGCGCGGATACCGTAACATTACCTAAGTCATGCGCAAGTGGAGATAAGGAAAGCCATATTGTATCCTGTGAAAGATATTTCCCTTCAAAATGAATCGTATCCAGTTGATAGCCCACAGCGGCAAAAGAAATTACCTGCTTTTCTGAAATGCTGATAGCAAAACGCCCTGCACCACTTGTAATAACTGTTTGTTTGGTATTGATATTTGTAATACTTGCCAGCGCAATCGGCTCATGTGTGATACCGTCTTTGAGATATCCCCAGATAATGGGTTTGTCCTGAGCACTGACCTGTAAAAAAAATAGCCCGGCAAATAAGCAGCATAACAGTTTCATAAAAAACATTTGCATAAAGGTAGGCTATCGGCATAGTGCTTACCCGGAATAGGTTTACAAACTTTTGTAAAAACTGCGCAAAAAAAAGCCGGCGAGAAATCACCGGCTTTGAACTGTAATATAGGAACGGATTATTTTGGATCCAATGCTTTCTTAATTCTGTCAGCTACATCCTGTAAATGGTATTTACTGAGTTTCTCAGAAGTACCCGGTATGGCGGCATTAATTTCAGATTGAAGGGTTCTTAACTGTCCCCTTACTTCTGAACTTACATCCGTATTCTTAGCACTCGGAGCAGGCATAAATACACGGCCATTCACTACAATAGCAGATGCCGTAGGCGCCGGAGTAATCAGGCTGATCAATTTTTCTGCAAAAGTTTTTTGCAGATTTCTTCTGTAAGCATCAATCGGCTTTTTGGTATTAAGTTCACTCCAAACACCTTTTCTTACATCATCCATCATTTCATCAATGCCATAGGTATTGGCACCAAAACGATTGGTTGCGGCAACTAATCTAAAAAGTCTCTGTTCGTCAAGCAAACTGTTTAATGTAGAAGCCTGAAGTGATTGCAGTCTTTCAAGATTTGCAGGCGCCTGAATTTTATTCAGAACACTTTTATCCAGTAACCAGGTAGGTGTTTCAAACAATTGCTTATTCAAAAAGGCAACGGCTTCTTTCTGAATGGCTTTCGGTGTTGCTTCGTATACATCACCGGGTTGTTCCAGACTTTTGAAAGTTTCATAGTAACCACCTACATTTTTGGTAACATGCCCCATATAACGGCCAAACTGACCAATCACCTGTCCATACATATCACTCAGGTTCTCATAATGATCGGCTTCTTCTTTGGTCCATTCTGGTAAAGCAGGTAAAATACGTTTCAGGTTCTTAATACCATATTCGCTGGCTTTAACGCTGTTATCACCGAGATCTTCTGTTTGCGCACGTGGATCAGGGTTTCCACCCTCACCACCAAACCATAAACGTGGATTGGCGCCAATTCTGTCTACAATCCATTTGTTATTGGTCTTTTTGTCTTTATCAATATCTGACTCACCCAGGTATTTATAACCCCATTCAATAGCCCATTTATCATAATCACCAATTCTTGGGAATAAGCCAATTTCACTGATATTATCTTCCGGCTGAGCTACATAGTTGAAACGGGCATAGTCCATAATAGAAGCAGTATGTCCATTGGCTTCAACCCAGGCTTTATTGCGCAGGTTTTCAACCGGTGTTTTGCTGCTGCTACCCATATTATGGCGAAGCCCCAGGGTATGTCCTACTTCGTGTGAGGAAACAAAACGAATCAATTGTCCCATCAGTTCATCATCAAATTTCATTTTCCTGGCTTTGGGATCAACTGCTGCAGTCTGAACCATATACCAGTCATGAACCAGTTTCATCACATTGTGGTACCAGCCGATATGACTTTCCAGGATCTCACCACTGCGAGGGTCATGGATTTGCGGTCCATACGCATTCTCAATATCAGAAGCGAAATAGCGGATTACAGAGTAACGTGCATCTTCCAGACTCATATCCGGATTATTTACCGGCCATTCTTTACCTACGATGGCATTTTTAAAACCGGCTTTTTCAAAAGCTTTCTGCCAGTCGTTGATCCCATCAATCAAGGGCTTAACCCATTGTTTTGGAGTAGCCGGATCAATATAGTAAATGATTTGTTTGGCGGGTTCCACCAGTTCACCACGTTTATATTTCTCCATATCCTCTGGCTTAGGCTCCAGTCTCCAGCGAACAGCGAAAGTCTGGTTTTCTACTTTTTGCTGATCATCGCTATACACAACAAAGCGATCGGCAAAATAACCAACCCGTGTATCAAACAAACGACGGTTCATAGGTACCTTAGGCAGAATAATCATCGAAGTATTCAACTCAAGCGTAACAACACCCGCGTTTGAAGCAGCAGGCAGGGTTACCCCACCGCCACCGCCTAATCCTGCCAAACCACCACCACTATTGGACCCATAGGTTTTCACTGTCTTGATTTCAGTATTGGTAGGGAACGTATGAATACTTTGAATATATGATCTGTCGGCCATGATCATAGAAAGACCAAACTGACGTTTGTCATTCGGATCAAGACCCACAATCTGGTTATCACCTTTAAAGAAATCGGTAACGTCAACAACCACACCTGAAGAATCTTTATTGAATGCGGCTATTGGGAAAGCAAAACCAATAGGATCCAGGTATGAGTTTTTAACGGCTTTTGAAATGGCAGAAGTAGAATCGGCAGTACTAATCAAGGTAACTACGCGAACAAAAATATTGTTACTTGGCCCTTTTTCAAATTTCAGGCTTTGTTGATTGACTTCTTCCCCACCGTATTTTCCACCACCGCCCGGAACCCTGGAAAAACGGGTTACAGCGAGGATTTCACGGCCCAAAACCGAATCGGCAATTTCAAAATAGTATTTCTCATCAACTTTGTGAACCGTAAAAAGGCCTTTTTTGGTAATAGCCTTATCGGTAATGATTTCTTTATACGGACGAGGCCCCTGTCTGGTAGCGGCAGCACCAAAACCGGCTAAACCTGCTGGTAACCCACCCCTTGTTGGGGCCCCACCTGCCGGTATTGAATCTCTTTGTTGCGCCAATGCCATCGTAGAGGCAAATAGCGCCATAGTTAGTAAATGCTTTCTCATAAGTTTACAATATAAATTTTAATAAGTTTTTAAAGATACAAGTGGTTTTTGACAGGAAACAAATAAATTCTTGCCGTTGGATGAGTGGTAAAAAGGGGGATTTTAGTCGGTGAAAATCATGGATGGGCTAAGGGAAAGGAGTAAATGGGGTTAACCCATGAAGAAATAATTAATATAAGAACTTTCATAGAATCTAAATTTGTTGCGTGGCATAAAATAGCTATTTTGTATTCCCATTTGACAAATTGAAAGATAGTTTTGCTTTTTCAAAACTTT
>Ga0118677_10006864_pt1 | contig 19091 bp, 19 predicted proteins | sample AliMusrvi5mmetaG_FD_86154 | JGI IMG/M metagenome (GOLD analysis project Ga0118677, IMG submission 86154) | reverse complement strand
CGAAGTTGATCAAGGTCGTCAGCGCCCAGGAAGGTGACCCGGAATTCGGCATCATTCGCGGCCGGCTCTTGCCCAACCACACACCGGTGGAAATTGGCGCCCGGTTGCAGGATTCGCTCGTGCTCGTCCATGGCGGCATGGCGCAAAACGTCGGCCCGATCCTCGAAATGGTCACCGAGAAATATCTGCTCCGCTCAGAAGCCGAATGGCAGGGCCGACAGGAAGCCACGCGCGTTCTCGACGAAATCATCGCGGCGCTCAAGGCCGGCGATGTCAAACGCATTGCCGCCGCGACCACGCGCAATTTCTTCGGCCCGCTGCAGACGATTATTCCGTGGGCAACCAATCTTTATACCGAAACCATTATCAACCGGGTCCGGCAACAATTCGGCGATAATTTCTGGGGCTTTTGGATGTTGGGCGGCATGTCCGGCGGCGGCATGGGCTTCATCTTTGCGCCTGGTCACAAACCGGCTGCCCAGGTCGCGCTCGCCGAAATCATGGCGCAAACCAAACGCGAGCTGCAAAGCGCGCTGCCATTTGCCATGGAACCGGTCGTCTACGACTTCGCCATCAACGAACGCGGCACCTGGTGCGACCTGCTGACCGGTGACCGCGCACTCATGCCGGCCGGTTACTATTCGCAAATTGTGCCCGGCCTGCTCAAAACCGACCACCTCTCCCTGTCGCGCCGGGCCGAGCTCGACAAATTCGGCACTGCCTGCCGGACGCAGCCCGAACTGGCCGGCATGGTGAACACGCTTTTCGACCGGTTGTTCCCGCGCGCCAAATCAACCGGCACCGGCCAGAACTTGACGGAGTTGCTGGCCGAACTCGGCTTCGACCATCTCCAACACGAACAAATCCGCGCCGACCTGAAGAATGGCCGGATCGGCCTCGCGCAAAATCGTTTACCGGCGGCAACCGTCATCGAAGACGTCCGCGATGAAGATGTGGTCAGCGCTGCCGACACTTTCCGGCAGCGCGGCCTGACCGCGCTCCGCAACGGCGAAGCCGCGGTCGTCACGCTCGCAGCCGGCGTCGGCAGCCGGTGGACGCAAGGGGCCGGCGTGGTGAAAGCGTTGCATCCATTTTGCAAACTCGGCGGCGCGCACCGGAGTTTCCTTGAAGTTCACCTGGCCAAAACCCGGCGCATCAGCCGGCAAGCCGGCGGGCCGGTGCCGCACATCGTCACCACCAGTTACCTGACCCACCGGCAAGTTGAAGCGGCCGGTTTGCCGGTCATCCTTTCACCCGGCCGCGCGGTCGGGCAGCGGCTGATTCCGACGGAACGCGACCTGCGGTTTGCCTGGGAAGAAATCGCGCACCAGATGCTCGACGAGCAAAAGCAAAAAGTGCGCGACAGCTTGCACGCGGCCTTGATCGGCTGGGCGCACCAGGCCGGCGAGGCCAACGATTACACTGACAATCTGCCGCACCAATGCCTGCACCCGGTCGGGCATTGGTTCGAGATTCCGAACCTGCTCCGCAACGGCGTGCTGGCAAAATTACTCACCGACCGACCGCAGTTGCGCTGGCTGATGCTGCACAATATCGACACCGTCGGCGCCGACCTCGATCCGGCGTTGCTCGGGCTGCACATTGAAAGCGGTGCGAGCTTGAGCTTCGAGGTTATCACGCGCCGCATCGAAGACCGGGGCGGCGGACTGGCGCGCGTGAACGGCCGCGTCCGCTTGGTCGAAGGCTTGGCAATGCCGCGCGAAGAAGCTGAGTTCGCACTCCGCTATTACAACACGCTCACGACGTGGATTGACCTCGACAAGCTGCTGGCGGCGTTCGAGCTTCAACGTACCGACCTGGGCAATGAAGCAAAGGTCGCGGCCGGTATCCGCACGCTGGCCGCCAAAATGCCGACGTACATCACGCTCAAAGACGTGAAAAAGCGCTGGGGCCAAGGCCAGGAAGATGTCTTCCCGGTTGCGCAGTTCGAAAAACTCTGGGGCGACATGACGGCGTTGCCGGAAGTTGATTGCCGGTTCGTCGTCGTCCCGCGCGCGCGCGGCCAACAACTCAAAGACATCGCCCAACTCGACGGCTGGCTCCGCGACGGCAGTGCGGCCTATGTTGAAAATTTGTGTGATTGGAGCTAACATGCTTGAAACCGCCATTGAAGCCGCGACAGCCGCTGGTAAATTGTTAAAGCAAAACTTCGGCACCAAACTCGACGTCAACCTTACCACTCACCACGACATCAAGCTGGCACTCGACGAGCAGGCGCAGGCGCTCATCACGCGCGTGATTCTCGCCGACTTTCCCGATCATTGCATTCTCGGCGAGGAAGCGATTACCGGCAACCAGCAGGCCGATGTCCGGTGGGTGGTGGACCCACTCGATGGCACCGTGAATTATTTCTACAACATCCCGCATTACGCCGTGAGCATCGCGGCGCAGGAACGAGTTGGCGACCGGTGGGAAACCGTAGCCGGCGTTGTGCTCGACCCGGAACGTGATGAACTATTCACCGGCGCCAAGGGCCAGTTGCCGGTTTTGAATGGCCAGCCCATCCATGTGAGTGAGCGGCCAGAACTGGCGCAGGCCATCGTGAGTATCGGTTTTTTTAAGAGCGAGGAAACGATTCGTAAGAGTTTGGTGAATTTCCAAGATTTGATCGGCCGGGTGCGTAAGATGCGGTTGATGGGTGCGGCGGCGCTCGACGTGGCCTATGTCGCCTGTGGTCGGTATGACGCGTACATCGAACACGGTATTAAGCTCTGGGACATTTGCGCCGGGCAATTGATTCTCGAACTCGCCGGTGGTCAAGTCATGGTCGCGCCGACTGCTGAGCCACACACTTTTGACGTGCGGATGTGGAATGGGAAGTTGCCGATTTCTGAACTGACATGCTGATCGGCTGCGTCAGGAATGGTGCTGCCTGACTGGCCATACTCACATTTCCTCCATAACTCGCGTTGTGGCATCCGTGCGTCAGGAAGTTTGTGCGTTTTTTCTCGCAATCCGCATCTAGTCCTCCTACAAACAACGCCGGCAATGCCTGCAACACAACAACACCACGAAACTTTTACAAACTTACTTCAACAATCCCAATGGGATGAGGCGCAGTCGTTTTGGCTGGACTTGGCCGATAAACTCGCTGACCAGCCAGATTTCCTGCTGTTGCTCGTCAAGGAATTCAGCGATGCCGGTCAGCCCACATTGGCCGCTGAACTAGCCGCGTTGCTTGCGCCGAGCCTGCACGCCGCCGGCAAGCATCACGAGTGGCTCTATGCCCTCAAACTTCAGGCTGGCGCCACTCATCCTCCTGACCGAAATCTCCGCGGTGAACTATTTGCCGCTTACCGTCAAATCTACGACAGCGATCCTCGGCTCAACACCATTCTTACCGCAACTCGGTTTGAGGAAACAACCACGCCACTACCGGCTGCAATCGCCAAGACGGACATTCTGCTTGCCCTAAAGGTTGGCAATTTCTGCCAACACAAAAGCTGGGGCGTTGGTAAAATTAAAGTTTTCGACACCACACTCAACCGGCTCGTCATCGCTTTCGCCCACAATCCCGATCATGCGATGCAACTGGCCTACGCTGCCGACAGCCTTGTGCCGGTCAGTGCCGAACATCTTGAGGTCCGCAAGCAAACGGATCTCGCCGGTCTCAAGCAGCTCGCCGGTAGCGATCCGGTCGCGCTGATCCGTCTCGTTCTAGCCGGCCATAACCATATCGCCTCAGCCGATAAAATTGAAAGCGTTCTGACCGGTTCCGTCCTCGCCGCCGGTGAATGGAAGAAATGGTGGGACAACACCAAGAAGCTTCTCAAGCGCGACCCGCATTTTGAAGTTCCGGCGAAAAAATTTGAACCGATCATTCTGCGTACCGCGCCAGTCTCACAACAGGACGAACTCCTCGAAGCATTCCGCATTGCGCCGGGAATGAATCAGAAAACTGAAGTGGCCCGGCAACTCCTAAAAATCCTCGCGGACCTGGCCGACCCGGACTTGTTGCTTCAGGAATTTCAAGATGGTTTGCTGAATGCGTTGCAGAAGCTCAAAGGCGAGCACGCCACCGAACGCCTTGAAGCGGTTTTTATCATCGCCGAACTCCAAGGGCACCAGAAAACTCCCAGCAATAGCGTGATGCCGCTGGTGGATGGAATCCTGGCCGGCACCCGCGACTTGCCGGCCTTACTTGACGAGCTGACAGGCCCGGCGCAGAAACGTGTCATCGCGCTGGCCGCCGAGCGGCTCTTGGGCGATCTCAACCGGCTGCCGGCCAAAACGCTTGATGAATTATCCGACAAACTAGCTGGCCGAGTTGACCGGCTCAATAACCTCGTTGGCAACCATACCGCCAGCCCGGATTTGCTGGTCTGGATTTGGAAAAACCGCACCGGACTTCAGTGGCTTCAATCTTTGTGCACGCCGGCAATGTTGTTGGCAATGATCACCGCCGTTGAAGACGGTGGCGCCAAGTCCACCAAGCGCCTACGCGATTTGCTACACGGTGAAGAAGAATTGATCCCTGAATTGCTCGCCAACGCCGACACTGAAACCGTCCGCGACATTTCCCGACGGATCCTGAACAGCCCGGCATTTGAGGAACTCGACCGCCGGTCGCTGATGGCGCGGGTGGTGAAGGATTTCCCGTTCGTGCAGGAATTCCTGGTCACCAAGACTGTCAAGGAAGCGCCGCTCATCGTCTCGTGGGCCAGCCTCAACAAACGCCGGGCGGAGTTGGAGGAAATTGTCAGCAAGCGGATTCCGGAAAACTCCAAAGATATCGGCGTGGCTCGCAGCTACGGCGACCTCCGCGAAAATTTTGAATTCAAGGCGGCGAAGGATTTACAGAAATTTTTGATGCGCCGGCGGGGTGAGTTGGAAATTCTGCTCTCACGCGCGCAAGGTACCGATTTTGCCGATGCCAAAACCGACGTCGTCGGTATCGGGACGACCGTGACAGTCACTGACACGGCGACTGGTAAGTCGCACGTGTTTCACGTGCTGGGTGCGTGGGATAGCGATCCGGTCCACGGCATCATCAGCTACCCGGCTGCGCTCGCGCAAGCCATGTTCAACAAAAAAACCGGTGACACCATCGAAGCCGCGGATGAAAACGGCAAGCTGTCTTACCGGATTGATCGCATCGAGAAAACCCCGGCCGGGATTCTCCAAACGCTCTGACCGGCCTAGAAGTTGACTTGTGGCGCTTGCTTGGCGGCTTCGTCGGATTTGAAGTACACATCGCGCCGCTGGTAACCATGCAGGCCGGCAACAATGCTGGCCGGGAATTGAGCGATGGCGATGTTGTACTGCTGGACGGTCTCGTTATACCGGCGGCGCTCGACGGCGATGCGGTTTTCCGTGCCGGCAAGTTCGTCCTGCAATGCGAGGAAATTCTGGTTGGCTTTCAGGTCCGGATATTTTTCGATAACAACCATCAGCCGGGCTAACGCGCCTTCAAGTTGATTGGCGGCGGCAATTTTACTGTCGGTCGTTTTCGCCTCGCCCCACTGACTGCGCAGGCGCGTCACTTCTTCAAGGACGCCGCTCTCGTGTTTCGCGTAGCCTTTGACGGTGTTGACCAGATTCGGAATCAGGTCGTACCGGCGTTGCAACACGGTTTCCACCTGCGCCCACGCACCGTTGATGGATTCGTTGAACACGACGAGCCGATTATTCACCGACACGCCCCAGCCAATCAGCAACACCGCCAACACCAAAATCACGATCAATGCAATTTTCATTTGTCCGATCCTTTCTCTGAGTTAGTCACTGCGTTCACAACGGCCTGAATTGCGTCCATGTAACCGGCAAAGAGCGTCTCCGGCTCAACTGTGCGCAGCTTTCGCCGCCCGTCTTTCAACTCCTGAATCGTCACGAAGACACTTGTATCAAAGGCAATGTGCCGGCTCAACGCCTGCAATGCGTCGAGTTTCTTGACCGGCGCGTCGGGCTGATAGAGCCGCAGCGCCGCGCGGAAGAGAATCAGAAATTTCGAGAGCGAGCCGGTCAGCAATTCCGCAATCCGCTTCGGCTGCGCGGCTGTGACTAGGAACTGTGATTGGAGGTGGAGCAACTTGCCGTGCAACTCGTGTTCCACCTGCCGGCGCAGATTGACCTGACTGATCGGGATGCCGGCCAGTATGTCGTCGCCGAGCAACACTTTGTGCGCATCGCGAATGTCGAGCAGTTCAATCGGGAAAGTGATACCGGATTCGCGCAGACTATCCAGGGTGAATAGCATCGGCGGATGGTTCCCGCCTTTCACCCACGCTTGCGTCGGTTTGGCCAGCGCCTTCAACTCCGGCACACCCAAGCGCTCCAACACGATCAAGAGATTGTAATCGGATTGCTTGCCCAAATGGTCGCCGGCAGCCGCCGAACCGTACAGGATCGCTGATTGTAATCCTGCCGGCACCGCTTGCCGGATTTGTTCAACAAAAATTTCTGGTGTCATTATAATGTTTCCAATCACCAACCGCCACTTGCTCCGCCGCCGCCGGAACATCCGCCGCCAAATCCGCCACCACCGCCTGAAAATCCTCCGCTGCTTGAACAACCGCCGCCACGACCAGCGAACGAGACTGAACTATAATAAACTCGTCCTCGTCCATTCGGTAGGCCCCGTCCCCGTCCATTCGGCATGAACACTAGCCAGCCAAGGAACCATACGAACCAGCCGACAAAGAAGATCCACGACAACGCGCTCGAAAAATGGTCTGCCAATCCCATCGGTTTCGTCGCAACAGGTGCGCTTGCTTCCCCACTGGCAATTCTGGCAACTTCCTGCGCCGCCGTAGCCAACCCGTCGGCATACCGGCCCTGCTTAAATAGTGGAAACATCTGCTCGCGCAAAATCCGACCGGCAACCGCGTCAGGCAACACGCTTTCCAAGCCATAGCCGACTTCGATTCGTGCTTTGCGGTCTTGAATCGCGGCCAGAATCATTACGCCATTGTCTTTGCCTTTCTTGCCGATGCGCCATTTCTGAAATAGCCGGTTCGTGAAATCATCCACTTCACCACCGTCCAGCGACGGCACAGCCACGACGGCAATTTCCACGCCGGTTTGGCGGTCGAGGTCGGCGAGAAAAGTTTCCAGCGCGGCGCGTTGCGTGGCCGGCAGGACGCCGGCGAAATCACTGACGTAGCCTTGCGGTTGCAACCGTGTCAGCAGCGCGTCCGAATGCGCGCGCACGTTGCCGGCACAAATTAGCAGCGCCAACAGGACGAAAAGTTGCCGGAACTTCATACCCAAGATTTACAGGAAGCCCCGGCAAAGAGCAAGTGCCGCACGTGATTGTTGAGTCTGGCGAGTAATCGGGTTATAACCACGCCCGATGCGCATCATCGTCACAGGTTTGGTCGGGCAATACGCGTTTGGCGGCGTGGCGTGGGATTATCTCCAATACGTCGCCGGCTTCCGGCAACTCGGGCACGAGGTGTTTTACCTCGAAGACACCGAAACGTGGCCATACGATCCGGTCAACGCCACCATCAGCGCTGATTGCTCCTACAATGTCCGATATCTCGGCGAAGTGATGACGCGGCTCGGCCTCGGCAACCAGTGGATTTACCGGAATGCCGCTGACGGCACTTATCACGGCGTCAGCGAGGCTGAAACGAAAAAGTTTTGCGCTAGTGCCGACCTGTTCGTCAACGTTTCCGGCTGCGGCTGGCTTCGGCCCGAATATCTGGCCATTCCAAAAAAGATTTTCATCGATTCCGATCCGATGTTCACGCAAATCGGGCTGGCGATTGGCATGCAAGAAGTGATCAACCGCATTGGTGCCCACGATTTCCATTTCACGTTTGCCGAGCACATCAACGCGTCCGATTGCCGGGTGCCGCACGGCGGGTTGAAGTGGATCCCGACCCGGCAACCAATCGTGCTCGACTGGTTCCCGGTGCCGACCACGCCGCCGCGCGACGTGTTCACGACGGTGATGAACTGGGTTTCGTACAAGCCCAGCGAATACGCCGGTGAAACGTGGGGCCAGAAAGACGTCGAGTTCCTCAAGTTTCTTGACCTACCGGCCCGCACGCCACAGCAATTCGAGATCGCCATGGGCCGCGGTCAAGGCGAGCAACGCCCGACGGAATTGATCCGGCAACACGGCTGGAAAATCATCGAACCGGACGAAGCGTTGCCGGATCCGTGGACATACCGGGATTACTTGGGCAGTTCCAAAGGCGAATGGAGCGTTGCCAAGGAAGGCTATCGGAAATCGCGGAGCGGTTGGTTTAGTTGCCGGAGCGCCTGCTACCTCGCGCTCGGCCGGCCGTGCGTGTTGCAAGACACCGGCTGGAGCGCGCATTACCAGACCGGCACCGGCCTGTTTGCGTTCGCGACGTTGGAGGAAGCGCTTGCCGGTATTACCGCGATCAATACTGATTACGCCCGGCATTCGGCCGGGGCGCGGGCGGTGGCGGAGAAAATGTTTGACGCCCGGCGCGTGCTCGGCGAAATGCTAGAGCACATCGCATGAAAATTTTGCATCTTGGCCCACTTTGGTTCCCGGTCTCTCGCGACGCCGCCGGTGGCCGCGAGACGTGGCTGGCCGGTTTGATCAGCGCACTGGAAAAACTTGGTTGTCGGAACACGCTGGTGGCGACCGGTGATTCACAGACGCCGGCGGAATTGGTGCCGGTTGTTTCCCGAAATTTAATGGCGTTAATGACCGATGGCCAGGCGGGCGAGGCGGCTTACTATCAAGAGCACCAACTCACGCTGGCGCTGGCGCGAGCTGCGGAGTTTGATGTGATTCATTCGCATCTCAGTCCCGGCGTGTACTCGCTGAGCGCCGTGCCCGGCATTGGCGCGCGCGTGCTGCACACCCAGCACACGCCGGTTTGGCAGGATTTTGAATGGTTGATCAGCCAGCACCCGGATTTGTGGCTGAACACCGTCAGCGAATTTCAAGCCCGGAAACTTCGCGCGGCCGGTGCGCGCCGGTGTTTTACTGTCCACAACGGGATTGACGTCGAGTCATTCACGTTTCAGCCACGCGGCACCGGTTTGGCGTTTCTCGGACGAATTGAACATGGCAAGGGGCCGGACATCGCCGTGGCGATTGCCAGGCAGCTTGGATTGCCACTGACGCTGGCCGGGCCGGTAATTGACCGGGATTTGTTTACGCAAAAAATCCAGCCCCACCTCGGCGAGCAAATCCGCTATGTCGGCGTGGTGAACCATGCGCAGAAGAATGAACTACTCGGCAAGGCTGGGTGTGCGCTGTTGCCGTTTCGCGGCGCGGAAGGGTTTGGGCTGGTCAGCATCGAGGCGATGGCGTGTGGCACGCCGGTGGTGGCGCTGGCCAACGGCGCGCTGCCGGAAGTGGTCGAGCCGGGCGTGACCGGCTACCTGACGGCGCGCGAAGAGGAATTGGCGGCGCTGGTGTTGCCGGCGACGAAGCTGGAGCGAATGCTCATCCGCCAACGCGTTGCGGCGCGATTCGATTTGTCGGTCGTGGCCGGCAATTATCTCAAATTGTACGAGCAGATCGCCGCCGGCGCCTGAAAACCGGCATTGCAAAGCGGGAACATCTTCCGTTAGGGTGCCGACATGGATCAGCCAATTTCACAACTAATCGTCCAAATGGTCAGCCCGGCCGTGATGGTTTCGGCGTGTGGGCTGATGTTGTTGAGTCTGGGTAACAAATACGCGCGCGTCGTGGATCGGATCCGGAATTTCGCGGCGGAGATCCGCGGCTTGCATAAGCTCGGCGCGAATCTGACCGCCGTTGACCGGCAGCGGTTGGAGATGTTGGCGGTGCAGATCCCGGATTTGTTTCGCCGGGGCCGGCTGTTGCGCAATGCGGTGCTTTTCTTCTACGTGGCCATTTCGTTCTTCGTCATTTGCTCATTCCTGATCCCGGTCACGAAGCCGTGGCTGCCGCTGACCTGTTTTTGTTTCGGCATGGCGAGCGTGTTCGTCGCGGTCTTGCTGGCGGGACGGGAAACGCTGGTGTCGTTCCGGCTGTTGAATCTGGAAGTACCGCCGGTCGAGCGGTCAGTGTAGCTGGCCAAGGACAATTCGCGCGGCGATTAGCAGCAACACCATGCCGCCGGCAACCTCGGCCCAGCGGGCGAACACCAACCGCAGCCGGTTGCCCAGCCGAATCGCCACGAAACAAACCGCCGCCGTGATGAGGCCGATCACCACGCTCGGATACCAAACCGAAATGCCGGCCAATGCCAGACTCACGCCGACGACAAGCGCGTCCAGGCTGGTCGCCGTGGACAGCAGCACCAACGTCGCGCCGCGCGTCGGGTCGTTGCGTTGCGCCTGCGCTGCCGGATGGAAGGCGGCCCAGATCATGCGCGCGCCGACACAGCCGAGCATGCCGGCGGCCAGACAGTTGTTGACGGTGTGCAGACGGCGTTCGATAAGCGCGCCGACCGCCCAGCCGAGCACCGGCATGAAAAATTGAAACAAGCCGAAATGGAACACGAGCCGGAACACCGCGCGCTTGTTGCCGGCAAATCCCGCCGTTGCCGCGCCGACGCAGACCGCGCCGGAATCCATCGCCAAGCCGAGCGCGATGCAGAGAATGGAGAGCGTGCTCATGCCGGCGGAGTGGCCGGGGCGAGCAACGCTTGCGCCCGTTCCAGCCCCACGTCAATGTTGGCGCAAATGTTGTCGAGGCCGATCTTGTCTACGAAGCCGGCGTTGTAGAGCACCTTCATCGGTTGCGGTTGGACGCCGCTGAGGATGAGTTGCGTATGTTTGCGATGGAATTTTTCGAGCATCACTTCCAAGGCATGCAACCCGGTCGCGTCAATTGCCGGCACGTTGCGCATCCGGAAGATCACGATCCGCGGCACTTCATCAGAACGACTGAGCGCGGCCTCCAGCTTTTCCGCGGCGCCAAAAAAGAACGGGCCTTCAATCCGGTAAACGACCACGCCGGGCGGGACGAACTTGTTGCGGATTGAGCCGCCGCCGATGTCGAGGTCGCTCTCCGGCGTGACAAGCTTGATCTGCGAAATCTCCTCCATCCGCCGCACAAACAACGCGGCAGCCATCACAAGCCCCACGCCGACGGCGACCGTCAAATCAAACACCACCGTCATCACAAACGTCGCCACCATCACCCAGAAATCGCTCTTCGGCCCGTGCCACAATTCAGGAAAATTGTCCCATTCGCCCATGCGGAACGCCACGATGAGCAACACGCCGCTCAGCGCCACGAGCGGGATGAACTTCACCAGCGGCGCCGCGACCAGCACGATCGCCAGCAGCGTGACGCTGTGGATGATGCCGGCAACGGGCGTGCGCGCGCCGTTGCGGACGTTGGTCGCGGTGCGGGCAATCGCGCCCGTGGCCGAGAAGCCGCCAAAGAACGGGCAGACAATGTTCGCGATCCCTTGACCGATCAATTCCTGGTTCGAGTCATGCCGAGCCTCGATCATCCCATCGGCCACCATCGCCGAGAGCAATGACTCAATCGCCCCGAGCATCGCAATCGTAAACGCCGGCACCATCAACGCCTGCAACGTGTCAAACGTCACCTTCGGAAATTCCAGCGACGGAATCCCGCGCGGCAACTCGCCGAACTTCATCTGGATCGTCGTCACGTCCAGCTTCAGTAGCACCACCGCCAGCGTGCTGAGCACTACTGCCACGATGGAGGCCGGCACCCGCCGCCATGCTTTCGGCCAAGAGATCAAAATCGCCAGCACCCCCACGCCAATCGCAATCGTCGCCCAGTTCACATCCGGCAAATGCGCGATCAACGTCGCCACCTGGTGCGGCGTGTGCGCCGGCAACTTCAAATCCTTCGGAAACCCGAGAAACTCCTTCAACTGCCCGATAAAGATAATCACCGCAATCCCGCTCGTGAACCCCGCCGTGACCGGATACGGAATGAACTTGATCAGATTACCGAGCTTCAACACGCCCATCAACACCAACATCGCGCCGGCCATCAATGTCGCCAGCACCAACCCCTGATACCCATACAACATCACGATCCCGGCGAGTATCGGCACGAACGCCCCGGTTGGCCCGCCGACCTGCACCAAGCTGCCGCCAAGCACTGAAATCAAAAGACCAGCAATAATGGCGGTCCACAGTCCGCGCTCCGGTGACACACCCGACGCAATGGCAAAGCCGATGGCCAACGGTAACGCCACGATGCCAACCGTGACACCGGCTGCTAGGTCGGCGAAGAAGGTGGCGCGATCATACCGTCGCAATGACTCGAAAAGCTTGGGACGAAACATAAGCAATGGTTGATAGCAAACCGCGCCGCAAAACTAAATGCAAAAACACAACTTATTCACGATTTCCAAAGATTGCTTGCAATCTTGAAAACGATAGATGTTTATGGTATTAAGTATCTTTATACTGTTGGGATCAACAAGGGTAATCATGAAGAAACAATTTGTTGTAACAATTATTATCGTTGCCAGTTTAATGGTTGGCTTGGGTAAAGACGTTGTAATGGCGGAAATGACGGCTCATGACGGGCCGAAGATTCAGTTCGACAAAGTGGTGTATGATTTTGGCAAAACGTCGCTTGTTCAACAATTGACTGGAACCTTCAACATCGTCAATGCCGGTACGACGCCATTGATTTTAGGCAAGCCGAAGCCTTGGTGTGGTTGCACTGTCGCTGAGCTCAAGATCGATAAACTCGCGCCCGGTGAGAAAACAGAGCTGTTATTTACGATGACGGTTAGCAGTATTCCTCGTGGCCCTGTCGAAAAGCGCATTACTATGCCATCCAACGACCCTAAAAACGCAAACGCTGAGTTGACGGTGAAGGCAGACATTGTGCCAGTCTTTGATTACAATCCACAAATGTTGGATGTCGGCAACATTCATCTTGGTGTCACCACTAATTTCGTCATCCAGATTAAACGCACAGATGGCAAGCCGATGGGTATCACCAAAGTCGAAGCAAACGGCGTTTATCTACATCCACAGTTTGAGCCAGTACCCAATCAACCAAACACTGCGGTATTACGCGTGGAAGTCGTCGCTGATGGTGTCGCTCGCCGGTTCAATAACGTTGTCGATGTTATGGGATCTGACACCAACCACCCGTTATTTACGATTCAGGTCAGCGGGAGAATCGTGGGTGACATCGTACTCCAGCCGCAACAGTTGGTGTGGGGTATACCGGATCCTGAAAACTGGCCCGGTCAGAAAGGTGCAGATGCTGCAATTCGCCGCATCTTAGTTAGCCCCGGAGTCGCCGGCCAGAAGCTCGAAATCAATAATATCTCGTGCACTGTGGCCGAAGTCAAAGTCACGCTCAACCCGTCTGCCGATGGCAAAACGTTCGAGGTCGTAGCCGTGGTTGATAAAGTGCCGAAGGAATCTGTTGGTGGAGTGATCAAGTTTGAGACCAATTTCCCGCGCCAGCCGATTGTGGAAATTCCACTCACGATCAACGTGTACCGGCACAACTAACCGGTTCGGCATGACTCGCACGCTTAAACTGGCACTGCTGATTGCCGGTGCCGGCGCGGTATTGGGATTGGCGGTCAACACCATTTCGCCACATCGCATTCCATTCATCGCGCCGCTAAAAGCCGCGCCATTACCGACAGATTTTGTCCAACTCACCGATGCCCGGCAAATCTGGCAATCCGGCGCGGCATTTTTCTTGGACGCCCGCGCTCCGGCCGATTACAAAGCCGGTCATATTGCCGGTGCCTACAACTTGCCGGCAGAAGATTTCGATGCGCACTATCCGGAAATCGCAACCATGCTCACAACGGATACAGTAATTGTGACATACTGTGACGGCATGGAATGCGATCTGAGCCACTACTTGATTGTCAGACTTCGTGCGCTCGGTTACCGGAATGTCCACATCATTCAAAATGGCTGGACTGTCTGGCGCCAAGCCAGCTTGGCCACAGCGACCGGCGCCAAGCCATGAAAAAAATCAACTTCATCCTTCGGTTGGTTGTCGGTGGCTGGTTTGTGATGGCTGGTGCGGTGAAGATTTGGGATCCCGGCAGTTTTGCCAACGATGTCGCAAATTACCGTATACTGCCAAACATGCTGGTTAACTTGGTGGCGATTATCTTGCCGGCGGTTGAGGTGCTGGCCGGCGGATTGCTAATGGCCGGGGTCTGGAAAAAACCAAACGCGCTGTTGATTGCCTGTTTGATGGCCATATTTCTGGCCGGCATCACCCAAGCTGTGCTCCGGCATTTGGACATTCGCTGCGGCTGTTTTAGCACCATCGAAGGACGACATGTCGGTTTCACTACGCTCGCGGAAGATTTTGGATTATTTTGTGCGGCGGCATGGTTGGCGTTTTGGTACAAGGATTAACCATGAATCGCAAAATTGTTTCCACTGATGCCGCGCCCAAAGCTGTCGGCCCGTATTCACAAGCCGTCTGGGCCGGTGACCTATTATTTTGCGCCGGCCAGATTCCACTCGACCCGGCCACTGGTCAGGTCGTGCCCGGCGGTGTTGTGGAGCAGACTGTGCGCGTGCTGGAAAATCTCCGCGCCGTGTTGGTATCGCAAGGACTAGATTTGGCTAATATCGTCAAGACCACGGTTTTTGTCGCCGACTTGAATCACTTCACGGCGCTGAATGAAGTTTATGCGCGGTATTTTACAGGCGACTTTCCGGCGCGATCCACCGTCCAAGTAACGCGGTTACCAAAGGACGTGCTGGTCGAGATTGAAGCGGTCGCGATTCGCGATTTGTAAAAACCTCTTGTCGGCGCGACCAATTCGGTTAGGATGACCAGGTAAATTATGTTCACTGTACAAACTTTGCTCGAAGGCAAATGGGCAATCATCATTTTAATGGCACTCACCATTGCCGGTGTCTTTTTTCGATGCTGGCCAGTCACAGCATTGGCGTTGGTATTGTTGGTGTTCACGATTTCGTTCTTCCGTGATCCGGAGGTGACTATCCCGGCCGATGAAAAAGTGATCGTTGCACCGGCTACCGGTAGGATTGTGGAGATTAAGCCGGTTGGTGAGACGACAATGGTCGCGATTTTCCTGTCGGTGTTCGACGTGCACGTCCAGCGCGCACCGATTGCCGGCACGATTAAGGCGGTGGAATACCGGCCCGGTAAATTTCTCGACGTGCGTCATCCTCAGGCATCGGCGGTCAACGAATATCGGCAAATTGTAATCGAAGCTCCTGATAGTTACCGGGTGACGGTGCGGCAGATTGCCGGGTTGATTGCGCGGCGAATTGTGGGTTGGTGTGGTGAAGGTGCGACGCTGGCGAAGGGCGAACGATTTGGGATGATCCGGTTCGGCTCACGGGTGGAATTATTCTTGCCGGCCGGAACAGAGATTGTGGTGAAGATTGGTGAATATGCAAAAGGAGGGGAGACCATTGTTGCCCGACGAAACTAAATCTACACCGCCGGCTGACGGCGCGGATGTTAAAATCTATTTACTGCCGAATTTGTTCACTGCTGGCAATCTGGCGTGTGGTTTTTTTGCGCTGACGTGGATGTTTAAGTACAACCCGGCGGCGCAGGATTTTGAGCCGATTTACCACGCGATCTGGCTGATTCTGGGCGCGTTTGCATTCGATTTTTTTGATGGCCGCGTAGCACGGATAACTCGCAAGCAGTCGCCATTTGGCCGGGAATTTGATTCGCTGGCGGACATGGTGAGTTTCGGTGTGGCACCGGCCTTCATGGTGTACCAAGTGGTCTTGCATGAGTTCGTCCGGACCGGCTGGGTGGTGGCGGCGATTTATCTGGTGTGCGGCGGGGTACGGCTGGCGCGGTTCAATATTTTGAGCCAGATGGGTGACAAGAAACACGCCGGCGAATTTACCGGCTTTCCGATTCCTTCGGCGGCGGGCTTGGTGGTGAGCGTGACGTTGATGATGATGTCACTGCAAGAACACGACCGGCAACTCGGCGCGTGGCGGTTCGCATTGCCGGTACTGATGCTGGCGTTGGCATGGGTAATGGTCAGCAACGTGCGCTACCCGACGTTTAAGAACGTGGAGTGGACGTTGCAGAAATCACTGGCAGCTTTTGCGCTTGTGGTGGTAATTGGCTTTGCGTTGGCGGCGTATTTTGAGGTTACGTTGGCATTTCTATTCGTGGCGTATTTGTTCTACGGATTAGTGCGTCCGTGGATCAACAAACAGTGGCGCCGCGAAATCGAAACCGACGAAGACGAGGACGAGTTTACAGAATCGTGAGGGCGCCGTGGGTGAGCTGAGCGATTTGATGCAAGCGTTTCTGGCCGGGCTGGGTTGTGGGTTTATTGTATCGGTGCCGGTCGGGCCGGTAAACGTGACCGTGATCAACAATGCTTTGCGCAAAGGGTTTCTACCGGCATTTCTAGCCGGGCTTGGCGCGATTTTTGCGGAATCATTTTATGCGGCGCTGATGCTCGCCGGTCACTCCAGCCTGCTTGACCGTCCGACATGGTCGCTGGCATTGCGAATCGTGGCGGTGGTGGTGATGGCCGGCATGGGCGTGCGCAGCTTGCTGGCGAAACCGGAACGCTTTGAAGCTCAAAGCGCTGCAACCGCGGAACGCGCGGACGAACGCTGGCATCATCCGCGAACATTTCTACTCGGATTTGTCCTGACGATTTCCAATCTGATGCTGGTCATCTTATGGGCGACGCTGGCGGCATTTTTGTTCGCGCGCGAATGGGTTGGCCCGGGGTTGCTAAGCCGGAGCACGTGCCTGGCTGGCGTATTTACCGGTGGTGCGGTGTGGTTTTTGCTGCTGGCATTTTTCGTGTCACGCGCTCATCACCGCGTCAAGCCACGCACGTTGGCGTGGCTGGTGCGCGCGTGCGGCGTGGTGTTGCTGGTTTGCGCGGGTTTGCTGGCTTACCGGCTGGTGGTACCAGCGAAGAAACTCCCCGCTGTTGATTTGCTACGCCACGCGTCCTAAGCCGCTTGGTCTAATATGAGCAAGAAACACATTAACTGGTTACACGACGAATTACCGGGCTTGGTTAAGGCCGGCATCGTACCGGCAGATGTGGCCGATAAACTCCGGCAACACTACGGCCCGGCACTGGCACGCGCCGGGAAGAATTGGGCGCTGCTGATTTTCGGAATTCTTGGCGCGGCGTTGATAGGCGCGGGCGTGATTCTGCTGGTGGCGCACAACTGGGATGATTTGAGTCGACCAGTGCGGACGGCATTGGCGTTTGCGCCGTTGATTGCGGCCATTGGACTGGCCGGCTGGGTGCTGGCCTACCGGACGGCCAGCGCGGCGTGGTGTGAAGGCATGGCAACGGCTTGGGCGTTGACAATTGGCGCGACGATTTCGTTGGTGGCGCAGATCTATCAAATCCAAGGCGATCCAGCGCGGTTTTTCATGACGTGGATTTTGCTGGGATTACCGGTGGTCTATCTGCTGCAATCGAGCGTGGCGGCGAGTTTGTATTTCATCGGCGCGACAACGTGGGTCGGCTGCACTGTCTGGCCACACCACCGCGTGACGAGTTTGTGGTATTGGGGCTTGCTGGCGTTGGCACTGCCGCATCTGGCCGGTGTTTGGCGCGCTAACCGGTACGGCTGGCGTGCGGGGCTGACCGGCTGGGTGTTAGCCATCTGCTTGTGCATCGGCACCGGTATGTCACTGGAAGGCGCGCTGAATGGTGCGTGGATTGTCGCCTATACCGGGCTATTGGCGTTGATGTATTTGGCCGGTAAGCGCTGGTGCGATGCCGCGCCGACGTTGTGGCAACGTCCATGGCAAACAATCGGCGCGGTCGGGCTGGGCGAGGTGGCGTTGATGTTGACATTCCAATGGCCGTGGAAAGAAATTTATTCACAATGGGCGCGGTCGCGCGAAACTTTGGCCAGCAGCCCAATCGCAATTGCCGGTAATTTACTGGCAGCCGGTTTGGCGATTGCGGCGATAATCGCGGTGGCGCGCGATCTTCGGCGCATCGAATGGAACAATATCGACCGGTTATTAGTTGGACTGGCACCGGTTTGCGGCGTAGCCGGCTATGTGGTCGCAGCGATGTACGAACTGCATTCACTGCCGCAAGCGTTGTTCAATGCGTACTTATTCATCTTGGGACTGGGTGCGCTGATTGCCGGGATTCGCAGCAACAAACTTAGCCAGGTCAATGCTGGCCTGCTGGCGTTGGCGGCGCTAATCGTGGCGCGATTCTTCGACAGCGACCTGAGTTTTCTGTTGCGTGGTCTGGCGTTCATCTTCATTGGTATCGGCTTCCTAGTCACCAACGTCGTGATGCTGCGGCGGAAAGGAGCGCCGGCAGCATGAAGAAATTTTGGCTAATCGCTGCATTTGTGATTGTGGCGCTGGCGCATATCGCGACGCCGGTCACGATGATTCTGCAACGCGGAGAAATTTTGCGCGCCGGCCACGCCTATAAGTTCCGGACACGCCCGGTGGATCCGGTTGACGCGTTTCGCGGCCGGTATGTCTGGTTGCACTTTGAACAAGATCATGCCCAATGGTGTTCCCATGCCGAGAGGCGGCCCGGCGCTGAGGCGTTTGCGCGAGTTGAAGAAGGTGCCGATGGATTTGCCGTGATTCGCGAGGTTGCGCCGGAACCACCGGCGCAAGGCGATTACTTGAAGGTCGTCGAATCTTTCTCTGTCGGGACCAATGCGCATTTCCGGTTGCCGTTTGACCGGTATTACCTCAAAGAAACGAAAGCGCCCAAGGCGGAGGAAGTTTACCGGGAACACAATCGCCGCAACCAGACAAATCTCAACACCTACGCCGTGGTGCGAATCAAGAATGGCGATTCTGCCTTGGAAGAATTGTACGTCGGCGGCAAACCGATTCAGGATTACCTGCGCGCCGCAAAACCGTAGAGCAGGGTGACCGCCGGTTGGTCGGTGAAGCGGAACCGGTCCTCGCGGCCAATAATCAAGAAACCGGCGCGCTCGAAAAACTTCCGCCCGGCCAGATTCGTTTCGCCGACGCCGGCGTGGATGCCGAGGTGGCCGGCTTGCGCCAAAAACTTTTCCAGCAATTGCTTTCCCGCGCCGTGGTGCCGGTGACCTTCACGCAAGTTAAGATGCAGATGCGCTGGAAATTTCTCAATAAGTTGCCGGCGTTGCGATGCCGGTCGGCGCAAGTTCTGTCGGACAAACCGGTGCCAGAGCGAACCGTGCGCCACAGCCTTCACCAGTGCTGCAGGCACGAT
>Ga0118677_10006863_pt1 | contig 19093 bp, 9 predicted proteins | sample AliMusrvi5mmetaG_FD_86154 | JGI IMG/M metagenome (GOLD analysis project Ga0118677, IMG submission 86154) | reverse complement strand
CTCCATAGTCATTTTAACCATTGCTTGAATTTCCTTATCAGGAATATTTGCCTTCAATGCCAGGATTCGGGTCGTGTTGATCACCGAAATGGCTTTATTCCAGTTTTTATCCTCGGCATAAACCTCAGCCAGGTTTTTACCGGCAGAAATCCTGGTTTCGTTTGAACTTTTTATGCTGTTGTAAGCCCTTTCGAGGAAATATCTTGCCTGGCCCAGGTTCTTCAGTCTGGTATCGGGACAGGTGAAAAACAGGGAACCCAGCTGCTCCAGAAATTCAGGATTGTTCGGATAATAATCCAATGCTTTTTTGAAATGGGTGAATGCTTTATTCCATGCTTTTTCTTCCAGTAAGCGTTTTCCAATATACCTGATCGCCTCCAAATCATCGGGCACTTTTAAAAGAAATGACAAGTAGAGCTGATCGGCTGAGCGAGAGTTACCTTCTTGTAATGCAATTTCAGCTTTCAGTTTGGTACTTACTGCGTCGTTTGGGGAGAGCTTTTCAATTTTTTGAATCATTTGTAAAGCTTGGTTTTTTTCACCCATCCGGATGAAAAGTGTAGCCACATCAGTCAGTGTTTTTAAGCTTTCGGGTTGTAACTTTATTAATTTTTCAATAATGATTTTTGCTTTTGCGAAATCGCCCACATTGCAATAATTTATACCAAGGTTATGCAATATGGTGATATCCTCCGGCTTCAGTTTTGAGCATCTTTCATAATACATTAACGCCCATCCGTACTTTCCGTTTTTATTAAACAGGGCGGCAAATTTGGCGAGTTCACTGAAATCATTGGCGAAAGCATTAAAGTGCCTGTCTATTTTGGAATTGATTTCCTCCCCAAATCCATAAAGAAGATACATTTGAATCGCTTTGGAAATAAGATAGGGATTGTCAGGCATAAAGAGCGTAGCATGTTCCAAAAGTTTTTTTGCCCATTTCTGATTTCCGGTAAATCCGGCAAGGTCAATCTGTTTGAGGATATATTCATCTGATCTGGATAACATGGTTAATTGGGCAATATAGGGATCCACCAACGGAATAAACTGACATAATTCATTGGCCAACTGATTGTTCATTGTGCTTAAATCTTCGCTGCCCTGTTGGGAATAGCTATTTGCCAAAAGCCGGTAAGCCGGTCCATATTCAGGATAATCTTTGATTAATGAGTGAAGGATTACCTCCCCGGAATCTCTTTTTGCCGAGGTGATTAGCAGCCTGGCCAGACTGAGTTGAGCGTATACCTTTAGAGGATACAAATTGTTTTGAATCTCTTCACCCGGTTTGAAATCAGTGGCTTTCGATGCAACCAGATCACGGAACAGTTTTTCTGCCTGTTCGGTATTTCCTTGTTTAACAAGTGCTTCAGCCAGATAATAGGTGGTATACAATGCACCAGGATTCAATTCAACAGCTTTACTGAAATATTTTACTGCATTCTCAGTCTCTCCTAATTCTGAACTAAGGTAGCCAAGGTAATAATACCAGCTCCATTCGTCAGGATTTGAGCTGATTGCCAGCAAATAGCACTCCTTTGCCTCCTTGTAAAAAGTGTTTGAATGGTACACTTTGGCCAGCTGGCCTAAATTGTCAGAGGTCGGTTTTTCCTTTACCTTTATAATAGCCCTGCTGATTTGTTTGGCAACCGGATCTGTCAGTCGCCGGTAATTGGGAGGTTTGGGTAATTTTTCCGCAACAGGATTAACATTGAAAAGTGTGGATAGTACCAGAATTACAAAGACAATAATAATTCCGCTGAGAACAATCAATCGGAATTTCTTTTTCTGAGTCATATAATTGGTTATAAAATGCTCCTTTTTTACTTCACTTTACCCATTACTTCGGACCATTTGTTGATCCACAGGGTAATGCGTCCCATCCGGTCGAACGGAGGATAGGTATGCATACCTCCTGTTACAAAATCTATCTCCTTATCCTGGTTAAAATCACCAGCACCAAGCGTAATCAAATGAGTTGGATGATTACTGACCGGGTGTTTGACATATTTCATTCCACCCACATTCTCAAGCCATATAAAGCTTTGTGATTCCGGTTTATCCCACAGGTTGTAAGCACTTATGGCAAAGATGTCCATATCCCCGTCATGATCAACGTCAATTGCCCTGGCAAATGTCGCTCCCCCAAAGTCTGTCAGCCGGTGCATTTCGAAATTTAGTCCGCCCTTGTTCTCCAGCCACTGTATTCCGTGCCAGGGTCTCGGTCTTGGCGGAAGGTAATCAAAGGCATCTCCGTTTGTATACAGGATATCCATATCTCCATCCTTATCAAGATCCACAAGGTTGATGCTGCTGGATCCAAAATCGGAATTGGTCGAACCCCAGATAAGTTTTGGTTTGAAATTCCCTTTTCCATCGTTCATAAAAAGGTAGATCTCCTCCCATTCCTGCGATACCAGCAGTGCAATATCAAGATTCCCGTCGTTATTAAAATCGGCAATTTCACAATTAATACCACCTGACAACGATTGAAGAATATGACTTTTGAATTTCAGGTTACCCAGGTTTTCCATCCAACGGGTTTCTCCATCGTCATAACCAAACTCCGAAACCACCAAATCGTTATCACCGTCTCCGTCCATATCTCCAACGCGTACATCAGATGCCCTGGCAATGTGGTCAATCAAAATATGTTTCGTAAATTTAAGGTCCCCATCGTTATGTAGGTAAATAATTGATCCAATCTTATCGTTATTTGGGAAAAGCATCCCGAGGCAAGAGACTAAAATATCGAGCTTTCCATCCTTGTCAAAATCGAAAGCCTGAACATGACTCGGAGCAAGAACATCTGATGCAATTTTTATTTCCTGAAAAGGGCCGGTTTTGCTTTGTAAAATAATTGAAATAGAGTTAGATGCTATATCTGCAACGACAATATCATCCAATCCGTCTCCATTCATATCCACAACAGCTAAATTGGCGATGAGCGGTTTGCTAGTAATCGGATCTCCAATTGGCTGAGGGAAAAGAAATTGCGGATAATCGACAATTTCTCCGACACTGTTGGTTACCTCTACTTTCTCCGAACTCTTTTTTGAAATAGAACTTAACACTTGTGAAACACTTAAACCGGATTTGGAGGATTGGTAAAAAACTAAAGAACAGGGAACTCCGACAATTATTATTAAAACGATAGCTATCTGCAGCCAGGCCGGTATAATACTTTTCTTCTTTTTTGCCATTTCACTGGGACTATTATAATTTGAGTTTCCATAAATCCATTGAGAGGAGCCGGACTTTTCCACCTTTTGAATATAGTTCAATCCCCAGACAATCAGGATCAGTCTTGAAGAATTCACAGTTCCAGGTAATTCCATCATTTCCGAAAACATCAATTACAGAACGATCCAGCAGAACATGAAGCTTCACCGTTTTTTCATTTGGCGTCAATGTCTGAACAAACCCATTTTTACCGGACATCGGGATAAAAAAAAGTTCATTGGAAGCACTCCTGTAACCCAGGGTACAGTGCCCTTTTGCCCCTTTACGCAATTGAATGCCAAATTCAGCTGCACTATCCAACTGAAATATTGCAGTGAATTCCAGGAGATCACCTTGAATTTTCAGGTCAGAAAGCAATGAATTCTCTTCCATGATTGTCCTAGAATCGAAATGAAAATGTTTGTACCGCAGGGATTGTAACTCTTTTGCCGGATTCTGACATAACCGAATGCCTGTCCCTTGAATATCCCAGAGGCTTAAAACTACCGGTAGGGTATGTATCCCTCCGGACCACGGGCCAAGAGTTCCATATTTATCTTCAGGCAGCCATTTCCAGCCGATCCAGATCCGGCGACCATCGGTTCTTTTTATCTGGCTGAAAGACTGGCCAACGAAAAAATTCCCTCCGAAACGGTTAGTACCAGATCGGTTTCCAAAGATCCTGCCATCAAAATCTCCTATAAAGTACTTTATGCCGACTCCGTTTGGAGCCATTGGATAATCTCCTGCCACATAAACCCATTTGGTTTCAGACGGATGACCCTCTACAGGGAGTTCAAACAGATCGGGGCATTCACCATTAGGGACTTCCCCAAGGAGTTTCCATTCTTTAAGATTAGTAGATTCATACATGTTTCCCGGTTTGGTGTATCCCCGCGAAAGGACCAGGATCCATTTTGAAGTGGGGCTATGCCAAAATACTCTGGGATCTCGAAAATCCTTGTTGTCATCGGGGTGACGGAGTATTGGATTTCCTTCATGTTTGGTCCATGTTCGTCCGCGATCATTGCTGTATGCGATTCCAACGATTTGACCGTCTTTGGTAAATTCACTGAATACCAATACCATTACATGATTTTTCCCGGTCCCGAAACCGCTGGTGTTGTTGATATCAACAATGGCTGATCCACTTCCTTCACATTTGACCGAAATTCCATCTTCTTTCCAGTGAATCAGGTCTTTACTTGTTATTTGTGCCCATTGCTGTCCCCAGCCGCGAAGATCAGGATTCCACAAGTAATGCATGTAATAATAACCGTCATCATAAAAAAGTCCGCATGGGTCATTCGTCCAACCTTTGGGTGGGGTGAAATGAAACCGGGGCCGATAGATCTCATCAGGAGAATTTGTATCAGTTGAAATATTCTGCCCTTTTGAAATCAGTATTGGATTAACCAGTGCAAATGAGACAACCCCCATTGCTGCACTTCTGATAAAGGCTCTGCGGTTTTGATTCATATTGACGGTGATCAGATTACATTAAAAACTTAACCTTTAGGCAGGTTCATTTTTTTGAAATATTCCTTAAATATATACAATTTTATTTACTAATTTAACATCATTAAATCTTCTGGAATTTTTAATAATCTCTTAAAAAAAATCACTTTTTTAATCCGCAATGCAAAATGAACAGAATAAAAGCACTAATTTTTTCAGTTGCCTTGATGACCACATTACCTTTTACACCTTATTGCACGGAGAACCCCATAAAAGGTACAATAACAACCTCAGCGGCTGACATTCTAAACGCTGAACAGCTTCCCCTTATTCCTAAACCCTTTCAACTACAGTTAAATAAGGGAAATTTCGCTTATTCTGCCGAAATCTCTTTATTTTATTCAGGGGGTCTTGCAGAAACGGCAAAACTGGCTGTCGGACAGCTTGGTCTGAAAGGTGATATTAATGCCGGGAAATCCGGTTCTAATGCGATACATCTCAAATTGGATAAAAGATTGCACACCGAAGAGTATAAACTTGACGTAGACCCAAATGGCATCCATGTAAGTGGAGGCTCTCCTATCGGTGTCTTTTATGGCATCCAGACACTCAGTCAGCTCATTGACACCAATGTAAATTTACAAAATATACCCTGTTTGTCAATTCGCGACTGGCCCCGTTTTGCCTGGCGCGGACTCATGCTTGACTGCTCCCGCACATTTCAATCTATTAGGTACCTCAAAAAAACCATTGATCTTCTTTCTCTATATAAAATGAATGTTTTGCATCTGCATCTGACGGATGATCAGGGTTGGCGCATGGAAATTAAATCACACCCCGAGTTAACTGAAAAAGGGGCAAAGTTTTCGGTGAAATACAGCGAACCTGCAGATCATCAGGGATTTTATACCCAGGAAGAGCTAAAGGATCTGGTGAGATATGCTTCTTTGCGTGGCATCACCATTGTCCCCGAGATCGAAATGCCCGGACACAGTTTTGAAGTGGTGGTCTGTCACCCTGAGCTTTCATGTACAAGACAGATTCCTGACGGGATATATCCATTTTTTAAGGGACTGAACATAACCAAAGATATTCTCTGTGCAGGGAACGATCAAACCTTTGTATTTCTTCAGGATATTTTGGATGAAGTGGTCGATGTATTTCCCTCTAAATATATTCATATTGGAGGAGACGAAGCCCCAAAAGATCGGTGGAAAGGGTGTACTAAATGTCAGGAACGCATTAAGAAAGAAGGATTGAAGGACGAAAAAGAACTTCAAAGTTACTTTATTCATCGCATCGAAAAGTATATCAATGCAAAAGGTCGCCGACTGTTGGGCTGGAGCGAGATTCTTGAGGGAGGCCTTGCACCGAACGCAGTTGTAATGGATTGGATTGGAGGTGCTTCCCAGGCGACTGAAGAGGGGCATGATGTGGTGATGTCGCCAACAAGTCATTGTTACTTTGACTATACCTATAATAAAATCAGTTCAGAGCGCGCCTACAGCTATGATCCGGTAGCCGGACTCTCGTTGGAACAGGCTAAGCATGTGCTTGGCCTTCAGGCAAATTTCTGGTCACATATCGATCGCGAACCTCAGCAGGTAGATAAACAGCTTTACCCGCGTCTTTTGTCGGTTGCAGAGCGTGGCTGGTCACCAGCCAGTTTTAAGGAATGGCCAGAGTTTAAGAACCGGCTGAATGCCCACCTGCCACGGCTGAAACATATGGGTGTGAATTATTATTCCGAACCATCAGAGACTGTGACATTGCCTGCCAAACCTGAAAAATCACAGGTGAAGGAGATCATTGTCATCTGCAAGACCCATTTCGACATTGGATACACCCATCGGGTAAAGGATATCGTTCAATATTACAGAACATCGATGATTGACAATGCCCTTAAAATTATGGAGGCGTCAAAGGAGATGCCGAAGGAGCAACAGTTTGTGTGGACTGCACCCGGCTGGGTAATGTCAAAGCTCCTCGAAGATTGGCCTGGTCAGACCCCGGAACGCCGCCAAAAACTTGATCAGGCATTTAAATCCGGAAAATTTCTGACCCATGCGATGCCTTTCACCATCGAATCTGATGCCTGTGAACCTGAAGAGATGGCCCGGGGATTAGGTTTTGCTTCTCAGTTGGCGCGTAAATATAACCTTCCGCTTCCCGGCTCCTGCAAAGTGACAGATGTTCCTTCGCATACAGGTGCTCTGGCCACTGTACTTGCAAACGGAGGGGTTAAGTTTATCCATATTGGGTGTAACTGGCCCAGCGGCTTTGTAAAAACCCCCGGATTATTTTGGTGGGAAGGTCCCGATGGTTCCCGGGTTTTAACGCTATATTCAAGCATTTATGGTACCTGCTATGGTCTGTACCCTAAAGAATGGACCAGCCCAAACGATCCGATGGTCGGAGAAAATCTGATACCGGCAAAAAATTGGCCTTACAAGGTATGGCCCGCTATACTTGTCACTCCTGATAATTCCGGACCACCCAAAGCAGAACAGGTAAAAGCGATGTTTGACGAAGTGGCAAAAAAATTACCGGAAGTGAAAGTTAGGATGGGGATAATGGATGACTTTGTTACAGCAATTCTCGCAGAGAAACCTGAATTACCAGTAATTAAGGGTGAAATGCCGGATACCTGGATTCATGGGGTGATGTGTGATCCAGGAGGAATACGTCTTTCACGTGAGGTTCATCCGCTCCTTGCCTCTGCTGAGGCGTTGAACACTCAGCTTCATTGGTGGGGAGTGAAAACACCTTCAATTTCAAAGTCTGTTGCATTGGCCTATGAGAAAATATTATTGTATGGGGAGCATACCTGGGGAGGTGCTCAGTCTGTAAATGACTATGGTGAGGCTTTTAAAAAATTGCCTCCCCAAAAGTATGCCGACCTTGAAGCTTCATGGGAGGACAAGACCGATTACATCCGTGATGCATCGAGGTTAACCCATGCAATTTCTGATTCCAACATGATTACTCTTGCGCGATCGGTTAAACATGATGCTCCCTGTATTGTTGTTTATAATCCATTGCCGTGGAAACGATCCGGAATCGTTGAAGTAAACGGAAAACATTTTAATGCCATTAATGTTCCCCCATGTGGCTATCGCAGTTATCCTTTGAAAACAACAGAAGCATTTGTTACACCCATATCATCCCGCTCAATCGAAAATGAATTTTTCAAAATTGTATTTGATCCTGCCAAAGGTTCAATAGTTTCTTTGGTAGAAAAGCGCATCGGTCGTGAGTGGGTTGATCAATCGGCGGAACAGGGTCTTGGTCAGTATTTGAACGAAAGGTTTACTTACGAACAAACATTAAAATATACGCTGGCTTATGAGCAGGGTCGGGCCCTGAACTCCTTTGGAACGAAGGGTGACTGGCCTCATCCCGGTATGTATAAGCCAGGTATGCCCTCAGAGAAGGAGGTTCCTTACCGCGCTGCCTGTTCTGGAAGGGGAACCTTAAAAATCGCTGGTGATCCCGAATCGCAGACGGCCATATTAGAAATGCCGGGTGATACTGTAAAACATATGGCTGCATCAATTCTGCGGGTAACTTTATTTAAAGGTCAACCCTGCATCGATTTGGAAATTACCATTAAAGAGAAGGCAAAAGACAACTGGCCCGAAGCTGACTGGCTTTGCCTTCCTTTCAGGATTGACAACCCGCAGTTCAGCGTTTTTCGTCCACTTGGCGTGATGAATCCTGCCATAGACATCGTACCAGGAGCTAACCGTCATTTGTATTCAGTTGGATTTGGTGTTACAATAACCGATACAAATGGCTCGGGGATTGCCGTTTGCCCGATCGATCATCCACTTGTAAGTCTGGATACACCTGGATGCTGGAAATTCTCACTGGATTTCGTTCCTAAAAGACCTAAAGTATATGTTAACCTTTATAATAATCAATGGAATACAAATTTCCGTTACTGGTATCCGGGTACCTGGAGTTCAAGGGTTCGCATCCTCACATTTGATAAAAATACTGCTATGGATGCTGTTATTGCTTCTCCTGCCCTGGAGGCCCGTAACCCATTACAGGCGGTCGTAACTGAAGGCAAAGGGGGTTTATTACCTTCAGAACAAACAGGTCTGACAGTTTCCCGCAAAGGTGTTGTGGTAACCGCATTCGGAACTGACCCCGACGGAAATGAAGGAACCCTTTTACGTGTTTGGGAACAGGCTGGAGTATCGGGTGACCTGACTGTAACTTTGCCCGGGGGTGTAAAAGTCAAAACCTTTATCCCGGTCAACCTCCGGGGAGAAATTACCGGTGAACCAATGATGATAAAAAATAGCAGAATCTCTTTTTTTCTGAAGAATTATACTCCGGCTTCATTTATCCTGGAATAGCCATAACTGTGAAATAATCTACAAACAAGACATTATTTTTTGTATATTTGTATGATGTGTTAAAAATAATCGGAATTACCGAACTTCACTTCAGAAAGCCTCAGGAGAAGAATATTGATGCGTAATCTTAACTTTAAATAATAATTCATTTTGCAGAACTAACCTACCCATGCAAAGATTTGAAGACAATAGTTTTAACGGAAGAACAATGAATCCTGAGATGTTCGATGAATTATTCAGGCTTTATTCCAGACCTCTGTTTTACTATGCTGCCAAGTTTGTTGACGACGAAGTTGCCAAAGATATTGTGCAGGATACTTTTGAAAAATTGTGGGCAGATCATCACCTCTCTGTACGTCAATCTATTAATGCGTTGCTTTTCACCATGGTGCGCAATAATTGTTTACACAATCTCGAAAAACAAAAAGTCAGAAACAAATATATCGAATCGGTCCGATTGGTTTTGAAGGATGAGGAACTTCATTTTTATATGGAAGAGAGAACCAGTTTGATTGAACAGGAGCTGGAGCAAAAACTCAATGAAGTTTTGGATAAACTCCCTGATCATTGTCAGTTAATATTCAGAATGAGCCGTTTTGATAATAAGAGGAATAAGGAAATTGCCGACGAGCTTGGAATTTCTGTCAAGGCCGTTGAAAAGCAAATTACCAAAGCCCTGTCAACTATTCGATTAGAATTAAAAGATTATTTACCATTACTTGTTTTTCTCTCTTCACAGCTTTTCAAACATAACAATTAGCATTTTCTCCGATCGGTTAAATTTGATTTAGTTTAAAAATACTCGCTTTTCCCGGTAGGGTTTATGCAGCCTTTCCGGTCTTAAAGATGAAAGCAACCCTAAACAATGCCAGATATAGATTTCATAATAAGCCAATATATTCAGGGAAAATCTTCTGAAGAGGAAAACCATCTTCTGTTGGAATGGTTGAAGGAATCTCCGGAAAACAGAAAAAGGCTCTTTTCTGAAAAAGATATTTGGGATACTTATGACTACCATGCTGATCTGAAATCATATCCTACCGATTCGGAATTGGAGATCCTTAAATTGAAACTAAAAACCGAAATTTTCACCTACAACTCCTTATTCGGACGGTTCATTCAAATTGCTGCCATTCTTTTAGTCGTTTTTGGATTAGGATGGGCAACCCGATATCTCTCATTTAATAAACCTCAACCCGTGTTGGAGGCAACAATACAGGAGATTGCAGTCCCCAAAGGGCAGGTAAACCAGGTTTTCCTGGCTGACGGTACCCGTATATGGATCAATTCCCAGTCAAAAGTTATCATCCCATCAATTTTTGCCTCCAATGAAAGGGTAATTCAATTAACCGGAGAAGCTTACTTTGAGGTAGCCAGGGATGCCACAAGGCCTTTCAAGGTTGAAGTTAAAGGGCAGCGGCTGGAGGTTTTGGGAACCACATTCAATATCAGGGCCTACCCAAATCACAAAGAGATACAGACGACGCTTTCGGAAGGGAAGGTGAAATTGTTTACCCAAACTCAGCAGGCCATATTAAATCCTGGAGAGCAGAGCAGTTATGACCAGGAAACCCGGAAGCTGACTATTACGTTGGTAAATCCTTCCAATTTTAATTCATGGAAAGATGGGAGATTTGAATTTCAGAATGAAGATCTGGTCGAGGTGTTTAAAGTTGTGGAAAGATGGTATGATGTTGAGATCAAATACAACGAAAAGGATTTCAAAGGGATGCACTTCTCTGGTGTGATCAAGCGCAACAAAGATGTGAACCATTTTCTTAACTTACTCAACCATACAATTCCGATTCGTTATCAGAATAATTTCGATAAGATCACCATTACTCGCCAATAACTATAATTCAATTATTAACAACCTTAAAACGGATAAAATATGGAGAAATAAAAAAAAGAAAATTTAAAAAAACGGAGAATGTACCACCATCCTCCGTCTGATTTCAAGTTTCAAAAAATTAAAACTTTACTTAAAGCGCAACAAAAGTATGAAAAAAATTTTAACTAAGGGCTACCTTTCCCCTTTTCCTGGAAAGGTTTGTAAACTATGGAAGATTATGAGACTAACTGTACTTTTATTCATTTTATCGCTGGTCCATGTTTCGGCCTCGGTTTATTCTCAAAGAACCAAGTTGAACCTAAACCTGGAGAGTGCCTCTCTTCAACAGGTATTTAAGGCCATTCAGGATCAATCAGAATTCGATTTCTTCTACAACAACGGACAAATTCCGGCTGATACGCGCGTTACAGCTCAGTATACAGACAATACGGTAGAAGATATTCTGAACAAAGTTTTAACAGGGACAGGTCTGAACTATTATGTGTTAGACAAAGACATTGTGATCAGCTCGAAGGAGATCAGCATGTCGAACGTTAGTCTGCAACAAACCAAAAAGCTCACCGGTAAAGTTACCGATGCTAATGGTGCAGCTTTACCCGGTGTCTCCGTTGTGATTAAAGGGACAAACGTCGGTGAGATCACTGATGTTAACGGGAATTATTCACTTTCCAACATTCCTGAAAATGGAGTTTTGCAGATCTCATTTGTTGGGATGAAAACGCAGGAAATTAATATTGCCGGTAAAGCGACCATTAATGTTACCTTGCAGGAAGGTGCACTGAGCATTGATGAAGTGGTAGTTGTCGGATATGGTACCCAGAAAAAAGTAAATTTAACAGGTTCCATTGCATCTGTAAAAACGGCTCAGCTTGGAAATATTCCGGCAGCCAACCTGTCAAATACCATTGCTGGTCGTGCGCCTGGGGTTAATGTTGTTGGATCAACCGGTCTGGCCGGCGCCTCTTCAACCATCAGGATCCGGGGTAGTTTTGCCGAACCACTCTATGTTATCAATGGTGTGATTATGGGCAAATCAGATTTTGATGCATTGGATGCCAATGAGGTTGAAAGCATCAACTTCCTGAAAGATGCAGCAAGCGCTTCGGTATACGGATCAAAAGCCGGTAACGGGGTTGTCTTGGTTACTACAAAACAAGGGGTTGTTCAGAAACCATCCTTCGAATACAAGGGGAGCTATTCATCTTCATCTCCAACGCGTCCTTTACAGAGTTATACGGCCACCCAGGAAATTGAATTTGCCAATCAGGTCGCTACCACAATGGGACAGTCAAAACCTTACGGCCAGAATATTTACGATTATTTCAAGGACAAAAGTTATAATATCAATGATTATATCTGGCAGGACCCAAGTGTTCAGCAACACAATCTAAGTGTAAGGGGAGGTACTTCAGCGCTCACCTATTACCTCGCACTTGGCTATCACACTGAGGATGGTTCCTATAAGAACCTGAATTACGACAGGTATAATTTCAGGTCAGATGTAACTGCCAATATTACCAAGCGGTTTAAAGTGAATATCAACCTAAGCGGTAATCAGCGCAATTATCACCGTTGGTACTGGCCTTATGACGGAGCTGAAGACTTTAATGTCAGCGACTTCTACAGGGCTACTTTCAACTGGGACAGAATGTACCCTTTCTATGTTGATAAAGCCGGAAACCCAAGTACCAATACAAACGATTATCCCGTTCTCGCAGGTGCATGGCACCCGGTAGAACTGATGCTCCATGGTGGTTACAGGGATATTAAATACAGGACGATTGATGGTATTCTTCGCTTCGACCTGGATCTCGGACAATATATTGATGGTTTGAGCACCAGTGTTCAGGGTCATTACCTGGGGTATGATAAAAATATGAAGTCGTTTGTGCTCTGGAATAAATCGTATGTTTTTCAGACATCCAGTACAACAAATAAATTTATTCCCGGACCAATCGATCCTTCTAAGATTATGACGCACAACCTGAGTGCCACCTATCCGAATATCGCAGAAGCGGTTGATCTTTACAATACCTATCAGTTAAACTGGTATTTGAAATACGATAAAACATTTGGCAAGCATTCAATTTCTGCATTGGGCGTTTATGAACAGGGAACTGAAAGAATCAAATCACTGAGTATGCAGGCCAATGATCTGTTAACCACTGCAATTGACCAGCTTTACAATACCTCATCCGATGCCGCCAAAAAGGCGTTCTCCGGAAGCGAATCACAAACGGCCCGCGCCTCCTGGATTGGTCGTGCGAATTATGGCTACGACAATAAATACATTGCTGAGTTTTCGTTTCGGTATGATGGAAACTATAAGTTTGCTCCCGGCAAACAATGGGGATTTTTCCCGTCTGTATCTGCTGCCTGGCGTATTTCACAGGAAAATTTTCTGTCAAATGTTAAATGGCTAAGCAATTTAAAACTTCGTGGTTCCTATGGAACTGCCGGTAACGACGATGTTAATGCCTTCCTTTGGAGCCAGACTTATGGTAAAAGTACAGGCTATATTTTTGGCACTCAGCTTTACGACGGACTTGTTCCAAACGCGATGCCAAATCCTGACATTACCTGGTCTACCTCAAAAATGGGGGACATTGGTATCGATTATGGCGTACTGAATAATCGTCTGACCGGTGAAATAGATTTTTTCAAAAGGACTCAGAGTGATATTTTGGGAACCAGATTGGGCTCTACCCCTTCCACCCTTGGTGCAACCCTACCTTCGGTGAATTATGCACAACGGTCATGGAAAGGCTATGAGATTTCTGCCAACTGGAGTGATAAAGTTGGTGAGTTACACTATACTGTTTATGCCAATATGGGTTATTCAATCGACAAATGGGATATTTACGATGAAGCAAAAGCGCTTACCGACAATACCTATCTGAACAATTGGAGAAGTATGATTGGTCATCCGGCAAACCGGAATTACGGTCTAATTTCTCAAGGACTTCTTCGGACTCAGGCCGATCTCGATAAATTGCCCGCAGGGTTTACACAATATGGTCGCGTACCGAAACTGGGTTATTTATTGTTTAAAGATATTCGCGGTGCGAACTATTCTGAAGGTCCAGACGGAAAAATTGACGACAACGATATGACTTACCTTTCAGACAACGCTTTACCCCGGATCAACTATGGTATTGGTTTCAGACTTGAATGGAAAGGTATCGAATTGAATGCCCATTTCCAGGGCGTAGGAGCTTACGATAAAATGGTCAGCACGATGAATACTTCCACAGGAGGTGTATTTCAGACCGGAGTACCTTATTTCCAGCTGTGGGCCAGCAATTACTGGACACCCGAAAATCCGAATGCAAAATACCCCAGGGCATCCGGAGAATGGCTGCAACAAGATATCGGCGGTGGACCTTCAACTTTCTGGACAAGGAACGGAGCCTATATGCGGCTAAAAAATCTTGATGTGGCGTACACCCTTCCAAGAAAGTGGTATAGTAAACTAGGAGTCAGCAGGATACAGGTGTTTGGGAATGCTACCAATTTATTCTGTATTAACGGAATGCCGGAAATGGACCCTGAACAGCTAAGACTGGATTCATACCCTTTGATGAAAACCTTTACAGGCGGTTTGACTATTAACTTCTAAAAATGTTACAAATATGAAAACGATACAATATTACAATCGGAAGGTTATAGGATTTCTTAGTTTAGTCCTGATCGTCTTACTGATTGCGGGATGCAGCAAAGTGCTTGATGATGTCCAGAATCTTGCCAGTTACCCTGCCGCGGGAACATTTGACGATGTACTAACTGCAAATGCTTTTACTGCCAACCTTTACGCCAGCACCATGAGTGGATGGCCCATCAATATGGGAAACAACTGTGATGAGGGAGGTGGAATTAATGGCGACGGATGGATTACCACAGACAATACTGTGATGAAATTCTGGCCTTATGCGACCATACGGAAAATAAATATTCTGCTGAAAGAAATTCCGGCTGGTAAAATTGCGGCCGACAAGCAGGGACCATTTATTGGCCAGGCAAAATTCCTTAGGGCTTTTAATTATTTTAAGATGGTGTTTTATTATGGCGGTGTCCCGATTATTCAGGTTCCTCAGGAGCTTACTTCTGATCTGATGGTAAAACGGAATACTACGGCTGAATGTTTTGATTTTATAATCAAGGATTTAGATGAGGCGGCTGCTTTGTTACCTATAAAATACACCGGAACCGACCGTGGTAAAATTGACCAGGCAATCATTAAAGCCTTCAAGGGAAGGGTCTTGCTTTATAAAGCCTCTCCTCAGTTCAATTCAGCCAACCCTTACGGAAATGCCTATTGGGCTGCTGCTTATACTGCCAATAAAGATGCAAAGGATTTTCTTGATGCAAATGGTTATGGTCTGCTCGATGATTATACCAAAGTATTTGAAACCAAAGGGCATAAGGAGAACATCCTATCGGTAATCTACTCCAATCCTGCTAAAACGAACGGCCGGGGTGAGGATGGTCTTCGTCCGCTTTCCGAATCGAAAAATGCAACAGGTTACGATCAGCCAATATGGTCGATGGTACAGGCATTTCCGATGAAGGATGGTAAAAAGCCGGGTGATCCAACCTCCGCTTATACTTATAACGTTCAGACATACTGGAAAAATCGCGATCCGCGTTTCGATGCAACCATTGTATGGAATGGTGCTATTTATGAATTGAGCGGGATTAAGGGACGTCGTCAGTACACAATGTACGGGATTGCCAAATCAATGGATGCCTGGGGATACAACATGCAGGGAGAAAGCTATACTTCCCGCACCGGGGTTTATTGCAGAAAGGGGATCATGGAGGAACTGGCATCTACACAGGTTGCGTTGAACGACATCGACTGGCCTGAAATCAGGTATGCAGAAGTTCTGTTTAATTACGCCGAGTCTGCTAACGAAACCGGAAAAACCAGTGATGCATTGGATGTGCTGAAAGCAATCCGCAAACGTGCCGGAATAGAAGCAGGTGCAGATGGAATGTACGGACTGAAAGTAGGGATGAGCCGCGATGAAATGCGGACGGCAATCTTCGATGAAAAACGCGTGGAGTTTATGTTTGAAGGTCAGCGTTTCTGGGATTTGAGACGTCAAAGGATGTTCGGCAGTTACCTGAATGGAATGCATAAATATGGCATTATGACCATGACGGTAAACGGCCATACCACCGCAACTGCTGATGACATCGTAAAGGGAAATGCATTCCAGCTTCTTCCTGAAGACTTTACCTATTCGGTTGAAGAGCAGATTACCAACGGGCCAAAAGCAATGGTGATGCCCGATAAATATTACTTTTTCCCAATCCAGCTGTCGAATATTAACCAGAATGCGAATTTAAAGCAGAACAAAGATTGGGGTGGCGATTTTAATCCTGAATTGTAATCCTTAAGCAACTTCTCAATTATTAATGGGCTACTCAAATAAAATGTGTAGCCCATTTTTGTCTTTAAACTACGAAACTAACTTTGTCCGATTACTTTTGATGTTGATTCCAAAAAATAACGATAATCTATATTTTACAGATGAAAAAACAATTTTTGTATATCGTCGCAAGTTTTGCAATGGTACTAAATCTCTCTGCAAAGGACATTGTATTTGAAACCTCTACATTTAAAATGGCCTTTAATGAGAAGGGTTCTGTCATAAGTATTTACGACAAGACGAATAAATCGGAATATCTGCCTGCAAACCAGAATGCTCCGTTGCTCAGTATCAGATGCGGCGGCGCGATCGAATATCCTTCTCAAATTGGTCAAAAAGGGAATAAACTGACATTGCAGTTTGACAAAAGTAAAGTTGAGGCTCAAATTAAAGCGGCTGTTAAAACTGGTTATATCTCATTTGAACTCCTGACCATTACCCATCCTGAGAATGTTGAACTGGTGATATGGGGTCCGTATCCAACAACCATTCGCCAGACGATTGGTGAATGTGTTGGCGTAGTTCGAAATAAACAATTTGCAGTTGGTATCCAGTGTCTGAATGTAAAAACTTTGGGTGGATACCCCACACAGGAAAACGATATCGAACCTTCATTTGAGATTGTTGAAACCGGTAATAATGTCGATAAAACGTACGAATGGAAAAATAAAAAATCGTATCGGGGGCAGACAGCAAAAGCAGAGGATTTTGGAAGCGTTATTCAGGCCTACTGCCGAAACCGCGACAAGGAGCGGATCATCTCCAACTGGGCTCATGACTATTATGTTGCCCCACCGTATAATGATGGAGGAGTAATCGGATCCAAAATTGCTCTTTTTGGATGCCCGCCTGAAAAAGCGTTGGAAACTATCGGTAAGATTGAAGTGGCTGAAGGACTTCCACATCCGACGATCGACGGGGAATGGGGTAAAATAGCACACTCCGCAACTGCCTCCTACCTCATTATTGGTTTCAATGAGACCAATCTTGACCGGGCCATGGAACTGACCAAAAAAGCTGGTCTGAAATATTTGTACAATGGAGGTCCATTTAAAACCTGGGGCCATTTTGTGCTCAATGAAAGACCATTTCCTGAAAATTGGGATAGCATGAAAAAATGTGTCGACCGGGCAAACGCACAAGGTATAAAGTTAGGAGTTCACACCCTTTCAAATTTCATTACCACAAACGACGCTTATGTCACTCCGGTTCCCGATAAACGACTGGCAAAAGTGGGATCAGGCACCCTGACAGCCGACATTGGCATTGATAAAGAAGAGATACCGGTCGAATCGCCCCGGTTCTTTAATCAGATGAAAAATAATTCACTCCATTCGGTTGTCATTGGAGAGGAGATTATCCGTTACAAAGATGTCTCTTCAGGTGAACCGTGGAAATTAACCGGTTGTATACGGGGAGCCTTTAATACGAAAGCATCTGCACATCAAAAAGGCGACGTGATCGGGAAATTAATGGATCATGGTTATAAGGTCTTTTTAAGTGATGCAGGTTTATCCGACGAAATATCTAAAAATATTGCCAGGCTGTTTAACGAAACCGGACTGATGCAGATTTCATTCGACGGATTGGAGGGTGTTTGGTCAACCGGTATGGGCCAGTATGCCCGGGCGATATTTACCAAAACGTGGTATGACAATCTAAAACCAGAATTAAAAGGGAAGGTGATCAACGACGCAAGTAATCCATCTCATTTTAACTGGCATATCAACACCCGCTATAATTGGGGAGAACCCTGGTATGCCGGATTTCGGGAAAGTCAGACAATTTATCGTCTGATGAATCAGGATTTTTATCGCCGTAATCTGCTCCCTTCGATGTTGGGTTGGTTTAGTATGTCGGGCCAGACCAGCGTAGAAGATACCGAATGGCTGCTTGCCCGTGCTGCCGGTTTTGATGCAGGATTTGCCTTTAACCTGAATTTTGACAATGTGGATAGAAACGGGGAGAGCGAAGCAATTTTTAAGGCAATGAATACCTGGGAAAGTGCGAGGATGGCCGGCGCTTTTTCTGCTGAACAAAAATTGAGAATGGAAGATATCCGCAATGAGTTTCATCTTGAGAGTGCCGGAAAAGGTGAATGGAAGCTGTTCCCGTTTCATATCATGCGTTACCTCCATGAGCAGAAAGAGAGACAGCCAGGTGAACCGCTCTTTAGTACATTCGAATTTGAGAATCCATATGAGAATCAACCAGCAATGTTTTTGCTGAATCTGCTTCCGATGGAGAAAAGCACCGGTTCATCGGTTGAGAAGATTACCGTGGAGGTAAATGATTATAATAAACTTGAAATACCGGTGAATATGGAACCCTTTCAAACCTTAAAACTCAATGAAGCTGGGGTATTGCAACTATTTGATAAAAATTGGAAGCTGATTAAAACTATCGAACTAAAGGATAAAATCCCGACTTTATCAAAAGGAAAGAACAAAATAATTTTCGACGCTGAATTTAAAGGTGAAGGTGTTTCAAAATTTAATGACACAACGTGGTCAACATTAACTGCAAGTGATGGTTTAGCAAGTAATATTGTTAATGCTATAACAGTTGATTCTAAAAATAATATTTGGTTTGCAACAGAACCATACCTGATTGGCACCCAGTGGGTTGGTGGAGGAGTTTCCAAATTTGATAATAAAAAGCCACTCGCTATTATGATATGTGCATTGAAGCAAGAGACCAGCGCCAAAGTATAAAGATGTGTTCTAAAACTTGGATGTAATATCCTTCAGGAATATTATAAC
>Ga0118677_10006862_pt1 | contig 19094 bp, 14 predicted proteins | sample AliMusrvi5mmetaG_FD_86154 | JGI IMG/M metagenome (GOLD analysis project Ga0118677, IMG submission 86154) | reverse complement strand
CTCCCCACATGGTAAAAACCGCGCGACATCGAATAGCGGATGATGTCCCAGGTAATGAGAAAATAGGAGGCAAATCCCATTTTATCAATGATCTCCAGCTCATGGCGGATGCGGCGCCTGGCTTCGCCATTTTCCTTCCCATAACGGTACTGAAGCCCGTCCATGGCGAGTTTCTCAAGCAGGATGAGGTCATCGTAACGGTCGCCGGTAAACGTTTTTCTGTTTTTGCAAGCCTTGAAATCGAAATCAATGGAGCACGCCTCCAGGATACTTTCCGTATTGCGGATGATCCCGGGAAAATCGCGGCAAACCTCTCTCAGTTCGTCTGCAGGCAACATGATCTCATCAGGCGCCGCGATCTGGCGGGGTTCAAGACGGCTCAGCAATACATTGTGGTCAACAGCCCTGAAATTTCGGTGCAGTTCGTACTCTTTCGCATTCCTGAATGTTACCGGCGCCATGAGCACCATCCGGGGAATGAGGTCGCGGTGTCGCGAGAGCATGAGGGGGCTCAGGTCGGAGGGAGATATACCAATGTACGATTGACGATTGACGATTGACGATTGACGATTGACGAAGGGATTGATCACAAAGACATTTTCAAGCTCCGGGGCCCGTTCGGGCAATGGCAGGTTTCCCAGGGTATGATGGCTCAGAAACTCATTTAGTTCCCGGAACCCTTCATTGTTTTTTGCCAGGCCGGTGTACAGCAACCGGCCTTCATGCCTGAATTCAATTCCTGCAATGGGCTTGATGCCTTTATCCCTGCATGCAGCAATGAATTCCATGATACCTGTGGAGTTGTTGATGTCTGTCAGGGCCATCGCAGGGGCCATTCCGCTCATCGCACCCGCAGGCATTGCCCTGGCTCCCTCTTCAACAAGATTGTCAATGGAGATGGTTCCGTAGCGAAGCGAGTAATATGAGTGGCAGTTTAAGAACATAGCCTGGTTGTATTGATTATATTTTAATCATTTATCCGACTACAATATAATCAAAAACGAACAAACTTAAAAACACACGGGAAAAAAAATATTGTACTTTTGCTTTTCAACCGAAAATTCAGATTCCACAGCCAAATTAAACATATCGTATGAGAAAGCCCGTTTTCTTGTTTTGCCTTCTGGTGCTGGCAGCAATACGACCATTGCAGGCCTGCACCACGGCCGTTATCTCCGGTAAGTTCACCCCTGACGGCCGGCCCCTGCTCTGGAAAAACCGCGATACCGGCGACCTGGATAATAAGCTGATGTACTTTACCGATGGCAGGTTCGACTATATCGGCCTGGTCAATTCAAAAGACACCACAGGATCGGAAGTCTGGACCGGCATGAATGCCGCCGGTTTTGCCATCATGAACTCTGCATCCTACAATCTCAACTCAAAAGAGGATGCAGACGCCGGCATCAATGAAGGGAAGGTGATGCGGCAGGCTTTGCAGCAGTGTGCCTCTGTGGATGATTTCGAAAACCTTTTGAAAAAGCTTCCAAAACCTTATGGCCTGGAAGCCAATTTCGGGGTGATTGATGCCATGGGAAACGGGGCCTATTTTGAAACCTCGAACAATACCTATTTCAAAGTCGATGTGAACGATCCGGTGGCAGCACCCATGGGCTACCTCATCAGGACCAACTATTCGTTTACCGGGCGACCCGATGAGGGACAGGGGTATATTCGTTATCTCACGGCCGAGAAATTATTCTACCAGGCTTCGGCAACAAACAATCTCACTCCTGATTTTATTCTGCAGGATGCAGCCAGGTGCCTGTATCATTCACTGACGGAAACCGACCTCAAACAAATGCAATCATCCGGGAAGGATAAATTTGTGTGGTTTACCGATTTCATTCCGCGGTTTTCATCTGCCGCATCCGTTGTAATCCAGGGAATAAAAAATAATGAATCTCCCTGGCTGATGACCATGTGGACGGTCCTTGGATTTCCATTGTGCTCTGTGGTTTACCCGGTCTGGTTTAATAAAGAACACCGTTTGCCGGCACTGCTGCAAGGTGAAAACGGTGCCAACGCCCCTCTTTGCGACAAAGCGCTGAAATTAAAAGAGCGTTGTTTCCCGGTCAGGCGCGGGCATGGGAAAGACTACCTCAACCTTCCTGCACTTTATGGCAGTTCAGGCAGCGGCATCATGCAGAAACTTGCCCCAGTTGAAAACCAAATATTTGCCGACACCAAAAACAACATGAAGTCGTGGCAAAAATCCCCGCCTGCGTCGGGTGAAATCAGGGAGTTCTATCAATCACTTGACAACCGGATCACAGAAACATACATGCATTTGTTCGGATTCTGAACAGTTTCCCAGCACCGTTTATTTTATTTGTGAAACAATAAACAAAGATTAACTTTGTCAGGCTGGTAATCCGGCTTTTAAACCTTTCATTCATAAAAAAAATTTGGGTATGAGAAAAATTTCCATGTTCATTTGTTTAATCTGCCTGGTGGGGTATGTTTCAGGACAAACCTACTTGTCGGAGGATTTTAGCGCTGGAGTGATGCCCCCCACAGGGTGGTCCATCCTGAATCAGCAAGCCCAGTGGTCGGTTGCCCCGAGTAACAAAGCAGGCGGCACAGCCCCCGAAGGGAAGTTCACCTATGTGCAGGCAGTGGCGACTACGCGGCTGATCTCGCCGGTCGTCAACCTGGGAAGCATTACAACAGTTACACTGATGTTCAATTTCATGTACGACTGGTATGCCAATCCCGCGCCAAAACTGGGTGTAGCCACCCGGTCGGGTGTCGGCGCCTGGACTTCTGTCTATGAAATCACGCCAACAGCAAACGTCGGCCCAAAGACCCAGGTCGTTACCATCTCAAATGCCGATATAGGCCCCGGGTTCCAGTTTTGTTTCTACCTTGATGGCAATTTTTACAATCTCGATTACGTCTATTTTGACAATATTCTCCTGGTTACCCCTCCCATACTCGATGCAGCGCTCGCCAGTATCAAACTGCCGCAATACCTTGCAGTGAATGCACCTGCATCCCTCACAGGAAATGTGAAGAACATGGGTTCCACCCCCATCACCTCGTTCGATGTGGCGTATTCTATTGATGGCGGTTCCCCTGTGATCAATTCCTACACCGGGCAAAACCTGGCACTCGGCGAGTCGTATGCCTTCACACACGATGTTCCACTTACCTTTACCACCCCTGGTACCTATAAAATAGCGGTGAAGGTTCAGAATGTAAACGGAGGCGTGGACAATAATCCCGCCAACGACACGCTTTCCACTCCGCTTGGCGTTGTGCCATGGATTCCGTCAAAAAAGGTTTTCTGTGAGGAGGCGACGGGTACCTGGTGCGGATGGTGTGTACGCGGCGTCTGTTTCATGAATTACATGGCCGAAACTTATCCAAATACCTGGATCGGTGCGGCAGTTCACAACGCGGATCCCATGGTCGTTGCGGCATGGGATGCCGCCATCCCCAGCATCATCCCTGACTTCTCCGGATACCCAAGCGGCACAATCAACCGGGTGATGAACTGGGACCCTCAGGATTTTGAACAGGGGTACCTTGAGGAGATGCAGACCATTTCGCCTGCCACCGTTGAAATTGTCAATTTCGCGTGGAATCCTGCCACCAGGCTTGTATCGTTCGATGTAAGATCGGAATTCATTACCAACATCTCCCACGAACTCCGTTTCGGAGCAGTCATCCTGGAGGATAGCCTCTATGGAACAGGGTCCACCTGGGGCCAGGCCAATTACTATGCTGGAGGTGCCAACGGCCCGATGTGCGGCTTTGAATCAAAACCAAGCACCATACCTGCGGCCGACATGCATTACGACCATGTTGGCAGGGCCATCCTCGACGGACCTTATGGTACGGCGGGAAGCATTCCCCAGCCGGTCGCCGCGGGAACCTCCCATTCAGCCCATTATGAATACACCATCCCGGCTGCCTGGAAATACGAAAAACTGCATTTTGCCGGACTGTTAATGGACCATACATCAGGAGTCATTCTCAATGCAAATAACGACATTGTGTGGGTAGGGACAAGTGAACTAAACAATGATCTGCGGCTCCGTGTTTTCCCAAATCCAGCAACAGACATAGCCACCGTGCAGTTTACCCTCGATAAACCCGGAGTGACCGGCATCAGGGTGTACGATTTGCCGGGAAACTGTGTTTTCACCCTCGAACCGGTTCAATACCCGGCCGGGATGAATAAGGTGGAATTGAATCTCCGCAAGCTAAACCCGGGATTTTACTTCGTGGAAATTTCGGTAAACGGTCACAGTAACATCCACAAAATCGCCGTGAGCCGGTAATTTTTTTTCAAGCGTCTGGCCTATGTTCAATGAAAACGGGATTGCAGCAAAAAAAATTTATCTCGTCGCCGCGCTGGTTTTCATTCTGACTGCATGGTTTTCTACAGGCTATAACCATTTTGATGAACATTTCCAGGTCATAGAGTTCGCAGGGCTGAAACTCGGGCTGACGGAAAAGGCGAACCTTCCGTGGGAGTACAAATGCATGATGCGCCCGGCTGTGCAGCCTTTGATCGTCTATTCCGTTTATAAAGCCGCCTCGGTTGCCGGGATTACCAATCCATTCATGGTCGGCTTCCTGATGAGGCTGCTCTCGGCCATGTTTACCTTTGTCAGTATCCACATGCTAATCAGGATGTACGCCCCCCGGATCACAAACAGGAAGTTGCTGTATACCTTCCTGCTGCTCTCGTTTTTCCTTTGGTTTATCCCCTACAACAGCGCCAGGTTTTCATCTGAGACTTTTGCGGGCAGGGTATTCGTGATCGGGCTGGGCTGGTTCCTCCTCCGGAAAACCCTGAAGCCTGCCGATTATTTGATTACGGGAATATTGCTTGGACTGGCTTTCATAACAAGGTACCAGGTGGCATTTATGATCATTGGTTTTACAGCCTGGCTGGTGGTGATCAGAAAAACCCCATTCCGGCACCTTTTAATATTCGTGGCCGGGATCCTGGCGAGCTTTGCATTGGGAATACTCATCGACAGGTGGTACTATGACCGGTGGGTGCTGACCTCCTGGAATTACTTCATGCAGAATATCCTCCTGGATAAAGCAGCCGGTTTTGGCGTCAGTCCGTGGTGGTATTATATTGAGCAAACCTTCCTGAATGCCTTTCCACCGCTGAGCATTGTCTATATCCTGGCTATTTTCCTCTATTTTATTTATTACCCGAAAGATATCCTTACCTGGACGATCGTCCCTTTTCTTGCCATCCATTTCATCATTCCGCACAAAGAGATCAGGTTCCTGTTCCCTGTCATCGGGTTTCTTCCGGTCATGATCATCCGGTCGGCCGATGTTTTGCTTCGAAAAAACGGGTATGAAATGCTGCAGCACCGGATGACGAAAATATCATTCAAACTCTTTTGGTACCTGAACATGGTGATGCTGGTGATCCTTATCTTCCGGCCGGCCGATGATCAGATCGCGCTCTATAAAAAGCTTTGGGATGACTATCCTGTCGCTGCGAAACTCTATTTCACCGGAGATAACCCATATCACAGGGCGAACGTCGACATCCATTTTTATAAAAGGAAGAGTCTCGCACTTACGCAGGTGGATTCGTTACACCATATCATTCTGTCGCCGGATACAGTAAGCCTGGTTGTTACGGATAAACCCGGCATACCGGCGGATGCTCAATTCACTTCAGTGCTGGTTTACTCTTCGTTCCCGCAATGGGTAAGACATTTCAACTTCAACCATTGGATGGAACACACAAATTTCTGGTATATTTACGAATTGAAAACCGCGCACAAGCGCTAAATACTTTTCATGAAAAAGAGCAATATTTTCAACGGTTTCACGCTGTTAGTGGCGGTGGCATGCCTGCTCACCTTCACACTGAACATGATCAACGGCCGTTTCCTGCTCGGTGATTTCATGGTTTACTATACGGCTGCAGCAAATCTTATATCCGGCGGACCGGTTTACCTGGTTTCATTCTATGGCGGCAGCGGGTTTTACAAATACAGTCCGGCGACCCTCTTTTTTTTCCTGCCATACATGTGCTTCAATTTTAAAGCAGCTGCCGTAATTCACTTTTTCATTCTCAGCGCCGCATACTGGTATGCGTTCATGGTGATCCGGGACCTGCTCACGGATTATTTTCCGGTGACAAACATCAAACATGGAACACTGCTGCTATCGGTCTCTTTTTGCTGCATCGCGATCCATTTCTCACGGGAAATGTTCCTGGGAAATATCAACATCATTTTATTATTGTTGTGCTCACTTTCCATCCGGAGTTTTCTCACAGGAAAATACCGGCAGGGGGGAATCCTGCTGGGCATTGTGATCCTGACAAAACCCTACCTGCTGATCCTGCTGCTTCCGCTGGTTCTCAGGAAGCAATGGAGGGCGCTGGCCTGGTTTAGCCTGACTGTTTTCTGCGGCCTGGTTATTCCGTTTATTTTCCCGGGGCCGCACAAGAGCATCCTGATGTATGGCGACTGGATCCAATCGATCACTACGCACAGCGGGGATTTTCCGGGGATGACTTCCCTCGACTATCTCTTCCGGCATTTTATTCCGTCATGGCCCGCCTGGGGAATCCTTGCCATCTTTTTTTCAATCTGCTCTCTGGTCGCCCTCTTCATCCTGCAGAACATTTATCACGAGAAACAGCAGGGAGCCGTGGCCGGGAATACTGCCACAAACTTCACTTTCGAATGGTTCCTGCTCATTGCCCTGGTCCCGAACCTGATAAAAACCGACTGGGTGCTGCTGCTGTTCAGTGCGCCGCTCATTGCATTCATGGTCTTCTGCACAGCCTCGCGCAAACAATACTGGTGGATCCCGGTACTGGTCATCCTCCTGTTTTTTTACGGGGCAAATTCCGACGACCTTCTGGGCCGGGATCTCTCCCATACGATTCTGGTTTCGGGCCTCATGGGCTTAGGCAATTTTCTCCTGGTGGTGGTTGCCCTGCTGATGTTCCTTCAGAGCAAGCCACTCCCCTCCGCACAATCTTCTGGCCGTATTTCCTCCTGATCCGGTCAAGGGCCTGGTAAAGGTTCACCATCTCCACGTTGTCGTCGAACATGTTGAGTTGCGGATTTCCAGAGATGAGGCTGCTGAAACGCACGCCGATGAGGCGGATCAGCATGCGGCGCTGGTAGATGCGGTCGAAGAGATTTTTCACCACAGGGATCAGCTGGTGGTCGAAAGCGGTGTAGGGTACGTGCTGTTGCAGGGTATGGGTGTCGAAGTTCGAGTAGCGGATCTTCACCGTGACACAGGCGGTGAGTTTCTGCTTGTCGCGCAGCTCGAACGATATCTTCTCCACCATCTTCACCAGGATCTCTTTCATCCGGACAATATCGATGCTGTCCTGCTCAAAAGTGGTTTCGGTGCTCACCGATTTTGCCTCGTGGTACGGGTAAACCGGCGTTCCGTCAATGCCATTGGCTTTCTCCCAGATCACGATGCCATTCTTCCCCATCACCCGTTCCATCATGTCGATTGGAATATGGCTCAGGGTGTCGATCGTCACCACACCCATCGAACGCAGCAGCCGGTAAGTTTTTTCCCCGATCATCGGAATTTTGCGGATCGACAGCGGTGCCAGGAAGATCTGTACCGCACCGCGATCCACGTAAAGTTCGCCGTTGGGCTTAGCCTCTCCCGTAGCGATCTTTGACACGGTCTTGTTCACCGACAGTCCAAAGGAGATCGGCAGCCCGGTATTCCTGATGATGCTTTCGCGCAACTCATGGGTCCATTTCTGCAACCCGAAGAAGCGGTCCATCCCGGTAACATCGAGGTAATGCTCGTCAATGGAGGCTTTTTCGTACAACGGCGCTTTTTCGGCGATGATCTCCGTAACGATGTGCGAGTACTTCGAATAAAGCTCCATGTCGCCCCTCACGAGAATGGCATCGCCGCACAAAGCCCGCGCCATCTTCATCGGCATGGCTGAATGGATGCCGAATTTCCGCGCTTCATAGCTGCAGCTTGCCACCACCCCACGGTCGGAGGTACCGCCGATGATCACCGGCTTCCCCACCAGTTCAGGGCGCAGCAGCCGCTCAACCGATACAAAAAAAGTATCCAGGTCGAAGTGGACGATGTTTTTTATTATATTTGCCATGTTTTTAATCAATTTTACGACGATAATATAATCATATTTTTCTAAAAAACAAAAAAAATGTTCTTCAGCAACAACATAAAATTTTTAAGGAACCGGCGCGGGCGGACCCAGGACGATGTGGCCGTGACCCTGAACATGAAACGTTCAACACTGAGCGGATACGAGAACAACGTTGCCCAGCCTGGCTTTGAAACACTGATCGGCTTCTCCAAATATTACAATGTGGCCATCGACACCCTGATCAGGGTCGACCTGGCTAAAATTTCTGAAAGCCAGCTCCGTCAGCTGGAACGAGGCTACGATGTATTCATCAAGGGTTCAAACCTCCGCATTCTTACCACAACGGTAGGCTCAGACAATGAAGACAACATCGAGCTCGTTTCGGAAAAAGCCAAAGCCGGGTATGCCAGCGGGTTTGCCGATCCTGAATACATCTGCATCCTGCCGACCTTCAGGCTGCCTTTTTTATCCCGGCAGAAAAAATACCGGACATTCCAGGTAAACGGCGACTCGATGCTTCCCGTTCCGCACGGATCATGGGTTACCGGGGTATTCATCCAGGATTGGACAACCATCCGCGACCGGGATGCATACATCATCCTGACCATGGAGGAAGGTATTGTTTTCAAAGTGGTTGAGAACAGGATCAAAACCGAAGGAAAGCTGGTCCTTCACTCCCTTAATCCGCTGTATGAACCCTATGAAATAAATGTCAGGGATATCCGTGAATTATGGCAGTTCGTGCATTATATCAGTCCGAAAATACCTGAAAATCTGAATTCTGAAAACTATCATCTCGTCGAAACCGTCAAGCAGTTGCGGAATGATATCCAGGCAATTCAAACCCGGCTTAATATATGAATGGGTACCACACCGGTAATTTATTTTTAATGCGTATGCCGGATTTCAGAAAAACGTTAACTTGCTGTGCCATTTTATCCATATATTTGTTATTCGTTTATTAACCTCAAAACCTCAACCCATGAAAGTTACAATTGTTGGATCCGGATACGTCGGATTAGTCACAGGCACCTGCTTTGCAGAAGTTGGTATCGATGTTACCTGTGTGGACATTGATCAGAAAAAAATCGAAAACCTTAAAAATGGGATCATTCCTATTTATGAGCCTGGTCTTGAGGATATGGTACACCGGAATATGAAAAAGGACCGTATTAAATTTACGACAAACATCGCGGAAGCACTCGAAGATTGCGAAGTGATCTTCAGCGCTGTCGGAACCCCTCCCGACGATGACGGAAGCGCCGACCTTCAGTATGTTATCAGTGTGGCCAGGGATTGCGGCAAACATATGAAGAACTATTTGCTGATCGTAACCAAAAGCACGGTGCCCGTGGGTACAGCCGAAAAAGTAAGGAAAGCAGTCCAGGAGGAACTTGATAAACGTGGCGTGAATATTGAGTTTGACGTTGCCTCGAATCCGGAATTTCTCAAAGAAGGTGCCGCCATCGATGATTTCCTGAAACCAGACCGCATTGTCGTAGGATGCGACTCACTCCGCGCTGAAGAGCTGATGAAAGAACTTTACAGGCCCTTCACCCTGAACGGACACCCGATCATTTTCATGGACATAGTCTCCGCGGAGATGACAAAATATGCAGCCAACTCCATGCTTGCCACGAAGATCAGCTTCATGAATGATATTGCAAACCTCTGCGAAATCGTTGGCGCCGACATCAACATGGTCAGAAAAGGGATCGGTTCTGATTCCCGGATCGGCAACAAATTCATTTACCCTGGTGTAGGATACGGAGGATCATGCTTCCCGAAAGACGTGAAAGCGCTCATCCATACAGCAGATGATAACAAATACAGCCTCCGCGTGCTGAAAGCAGTTGAAGAAGTGAACGATGATCAGAAAGCGGTGCTCTTTAACAAGATGGTGAAGCATTACAAGGGAGACCTTGCAGGGAAGACGGTCGCAGTTTGGGGATTATCATTCAAACCTCAAACCGATGATATGCGTGAAGCGCCCTCTCTGGTGATCATTAAAAAGCTGCTCGACGCCGGTGTAAAAGTAAAAGCCTACGATCCTGTTGCCATCCACGAAACCCAGCGGGTACTCGGGGATAAAATTTACTATGCTCCCGATCAGTACGACGCGCTGATCGATGCCGACTGTCTCATGCTGGTCACAGAATGGCCCGAATTCAAATTCCCCAATTTCAACATCATCAAGAAACTGTTGAAAGACCTGGTGGTTTTTGACGGAAGGAACATCTATGAGATCGCAGAGATGAAACGCAAAGGGTTCGCCTATTACTGCATCGGGGTCGACACGACAAAATAGGCCCGCACCTTATAAAATTCAAACCTATGTTGAAGAAAAAAATTCTGGTCACCGGGGGCGCCGGATTCCTTGGATCCCATCTTTGTGAGCGACTGCTCAGGGAGGGCAATGAAGTCGTTTGTCTCGACAACTATTTTACCGGGCAGAAACAAAATGTGGTTCATCTTCTCAGTAATCCCTATTTTGAAGTGATCCGTCACGACGTCACTATGCCTTTCTATATCGAAGTTGACGAGATCTACAACCTGGCCTGTCCGGCCTCCCCGATTCACTACCAGTTCAATGCCATTAAAACGGTAAAAACTTCGGTGATGGGGGCCATCAACATGCTCGGACTTGCAAAGCGCATCAAGGCCCGGATTCTGCAGGCATCGACCAGCGAGGTATACGGCGATCCTGAGGTACATCCGCAGGTGGAAACTTACTGGGGTCATGTAAATCCCATCGGGATCCGGTCCTGTTACGACGAAGGCAAACGCATCGCCGAAACGCTGTTCATCAATTACCACCAGCAAAACAATGTCCGAATCAAGATCATGCGGATTTTCAACACTTACGGGCCGCGCATGCATCCTAACGACGGCCGTGTGGTCTCTAATTTCATTGTCCAGGCGCTGAAAGGTGAAAATATCACCATGTATGGCGACGGACTGCAGTCCAGGAGTTTCTGTTACGTGGACGACCTGCTGGAGGGAATGATCCGGTTGATGAATTCCAGGGAGGAGTTCACCGGGCCGGTCAACATTGGAAATCCGAATGAATTCACGATGCTCGAACTGGCCGAAAAGGTAATAAAATTCACCGGTTCCACATCAAAGATTATCCACATGCCACTTCCGGCCGATGATCCCACCCAGCGCCAGCCCAATATCACGCTGGCGAAAAATGAGCTGGGATGGGAGCCGAAAATCATGCTCGATGAGGGTTTGATCAAAACCATTGATTATTTCAAATCCATCATCTGATAACCCCTTAACCTTTCCCCATGAAAATACTTGTTACCGGCTCTAACGGCCAGTTAGGCAATGAATTAAGATTACTGGCCCCATCCTGTCCTCACGATGTTTTCATCTTTACAGATGTTGCCGAACTGGATATCACCAGCGAGACCGATGTTGAACAGCTTGTTAAAGAAGAGCAGCCTGCCGTCATCATCAATTGCGCTGCATACACCGCGGTTGATAAGGCCGAGCAGGAAGACAACCTTGCCTTCCTGATCAATGCATCAGCCGTTGGAAACCTCGCCAGGGTGGCTTCCAGGCATAACGTCCTGCTGATACATATATCCACGGATTATGTTTTCGATGGTAAAGGCTACAAGCCCTATGTTGAAGACGATCCGACCAACCCGGTATCGCTCTATGCAAAGAGTAAACATGCCGGGGAGCAGCAGGTCCAATCCTATGCCAGCCAGGCCATCATCATACGGACCTCATGGCTCTATTCTGAGTTTGGCAACAATTTCGTCAAAACAATGATGAAATACGGGAAAGAACGAGGACAACTGAATGTCGTTTTCGACCAGACCGGAACACCAACCTACGCCCGTGACCTTGCAAAGACGATCCTCGACATTATCCAAAAACAACCGGTCTTCAGCGGTGTTGAAGTCTTTCATTTCTCAAATGAAGGCGTTACAAGCTGGTACGATTTTGCAAAGGCCATCATCGAGTTCAGCGGGATAACCTGTAAAATCAATCCGATCGAAACTAAAGACTATCCGCTGCCAGCAGTGCGGCCCTTTTACAGTGTATTCAACAAATCAAAAATTAAACAACGGTTTCAAACAGAAATCCCTTACTGGAGAGACAGTTTGAAGGAGTGTTTGGGGAGGATTAACCAATAATTTACGATTTACGATTTACGATTTACGATTTTGGATCTACTAAGGAAATAAGAATCACAGATATGGAAAATGACAAGTTGGTTTTGGAGCGTGCAGGAGTTTGGCTTACGGGGAGTTTTGACAAGGAGACAAAAGCTGCGGTAAAAAATCTGATTGAAACAAACCCCGTGGAGCTTACAGATGCCTTTTACCGGGACCTTGAATTCGGAACCGGAGGCTTGAGGGGAATCATGGGTGTCGGAACCAATCGCATGAACAAGTATACAGTCGGGATGGCCACCCAGGGTCTTGCCAATTATCTGATAACGATGTTCCCGGCATTGAATCCCATTAAAATGGCTATTTCGTACGACAGCCGGAACAACAGCAAATATTTTGCGCAAATCGTCGCAGAGGTACTTTCAGCCAACGGGTTTAAAGTTTTCCTTTTTGACGACCTCCGACCCACTCCCGAGCTTTCCTTTGCCATCAGGCAATTGGGATGCCAGAGTGGCGTGATGGTAACAGCATCACACAACCCCCGCGAATACAACGGGTACAAAGCCTACTGGGACGACGGAGCCCAGATGATCGCACCGCATGATGTGAATGTGATCAGGGAGGTAGAGAAAATCACCTCCATCGACGCAGTTAAATGGACAGGGGTGCCCGAAAACATCATCAGCATCGGCGCAGAGATCGACAAGGAATATCTTGACCGGGTACAGGCACTTTCACTCTCCCCCGAAACCATCATGCGCCAGAAAGACCTTAAAATCGTCTATACGCCGTTGCATGGTTGCGGCAGGAAACTGGTACCGGAAATCCTTTCCCGGTTTGGATTTGAAAACATCCACATGGTCAAGGAACAGGCGATTGCCGATGGAAACTTCCCAACGGTTCATTCGCCAAATCCCGAAGAACATGACGCACTGGATATGGCCATCAAACTGGCCGAGGAAATTCATGCCGACCTGGTCATGGCTACTGATCCTGATGCCGACCGGGTGGGGATCGCCATCAGGGATCATAACAAAGAGATGGTCCTTCTCAATGGAAACCAAACCGCGGCCATCCTCTTTTATTATATCCTCAGCCGCTGGAAAGAGCTCGGCAAACTGCGGGGCAATGAATTCATTGTTTCAACCATTGTAACCACCAAACTCCTCTCCGAAATTGCCAGGTCATTCGGCGTCGAATATTTCGAATGCCTCACCGGGTTTAAATTCATTGCGGATGTGATCAGGCGGCACGAAGGAACCAGGAAATACATCGTAGGCGGAGAAGAGAGCTACGGCTACCTGATCGGTGATTTCGTACGTGACAAAGATGCCATAAGCGCATGCGCATTGATTGCTGAAACTGCAGCATGGATGGCCGATGAGGGAAAGTCGTTGTTTGACCTGCTGACAGAAATTTATCAGAAATATGGTTTCTATAAGGAAGGGCTTATCTCCGTAACACGAAAGGGAAAGAGCGGTGCCGAAGAGATCCAGCAAATGATGGTGGACTATCGCAACGCTCCGCCACTGTCTATCAATAACTCAACGGTTGTTACAATCAAAGATTACCTGCTTCTCATCGAAAAGGAGGTTGCAACGGGTCTTGAAAAACCGATAAACCTTCCAAAATCCAACGTCCTTCAGTTTGTTCTCCGCGACGGGAGCATCATCAGCGTGCGCCCCTCGGGAACGGAACCAAAAATAAAATTCTACTTCGGGGTACGCGAAAAACTCACAAATATTGGAGAGTTTGACAATACATCTCATCGCCTGGATGAAAAAATTGCGGGAATCATCGCTTCGATGAAACTGAGATAAATGTTTTCCAAAAGGTTTGTTATTCGTTGTTTTGATTTTCCAAACCTGATTTTTTTCAGATTAGCCTTCATTCTTTTTGCGGGATTCCTGCTGAACAATCCTGTCGCTTGCGGCAATGGACTCCGTGGTAATGATCCTGATGAACTTCACCATAAGCCTGATACGGTATTTATTCACAAAGGCCGCTACCTGCTCTCAAAAAACACGTCGATCACCATTCCACGCGACACCTTTTATCTTATTCCGCCACTTAAAAGGAGTGACAAGGAAGCGGGTGCTTATCAGAATTCACAAATTTTTTATGATACAGTTTATAAAAAGTTTTCACATAATAAATTAACACAGTTACTTTATTATCTTGCATTTACAGCTCCAAAACAATCCGTATTGCCAGAAAACGCGCAGGTTGTGGCAAGCGCCGGTCCATTTGAACAGTTTCATGATAAGATCATCCGGGCGATCGACATCAGGGTTCTGCCTCCGATGGGGACCACAGTTTATGATACGGGAAGAATTGCGGTGACAGGGATCGGGAAAGCACTCAACAGCGTTCATATCAACACCCGGAAATACGTGATCAGGAGAAACCTGCTTTTTAAAAAAGGGGACCGCGTAATTCCTTCGGTACTGGCGGATAATGAACGGTTGCTGAGAAACATTTCTGCCATTGAAAACGTCAGGATCATTGTTGTACCAGCATGCCCTGGCAGTGATTCTGTTGACCTTCTGGTTGTTACAAAAGACGTATGGTCCATCGGGATTGATGTTCCTTTGATCACCGCACAACAGGTGAGGTTCAGAATCTATGACGCAAATTTCCTGGGCCTGGGCGACAGGCTCACAACAAACATGTCGCTGGGGTTATATCGCGCCCCGTTTTTCATGTTCGAAGGATTGTCCTATACCTTCTCAAACATTGGCGGTTCAATGATCAATGCTACCATCGATTATGCCACCGACCATATCGGGAACATGACCATGCTTTTAAGATTTGACAGGGTCTTCCTGACCAACCTGACGAAATGGGCGGGGGGGGCCTACACATCTGGAAACGCAAATGTCAATGAATTGCCAAACCTGAATAATATCAAATCCTGGTATAACTCCGAAGGACTCTGGCTGGGGAGGGCATTTCTGCTGAAAAAGCAAAAGGAGACATCGCGTGCCGTGATTGCCCAGGCTGTTTACCGGCTGCATTATACCTCCCGGCCGTTTGAAACAATTGATTCAAACAGCAGCTATTATAACCGTCTGCAAGTTCTTACAACCTTTTCTGTTTCGAGAAACAACTACTACCTGACTGATTTTGTCCTGGATTTTGGAAAAACGGAAGACCTGCCCTATGGACACCTGTTTCAATTGACCGCCGGGCCTGATCAAAGTGATTTTTATACCCGGCTTTATTCAGGTGTCAATCTTTCAATGGGAAATTTTTTTGAAAAAATCGGGTACATTTCCGCTTATGTGAAATTTGGCGGATTTTTAAACCATTCCTCGTTCGAGGATGCTGTGGTTAAATTCAACCTACAGTATTTCACCCCGCTTCTTAAATCGCATGACAAAAGATACAAATTCAGAACATTTTGCTCTGCCGACTACCGGTATGCCTTCAACTCCCGGTCAAATAACCGTGATGGTTATGACGCAAACCTGGATTTTAAAATAGATAAAATAAACAATGCAGACTATTTCAGCGGGGTGAAAGTTATTTCAGGGAAACTTTCGGCGGTGTGTTATACCCCGTGGTATTTCTACGGGTTCTGTTTTGCCGGAAGGGTCGAATTACAAACCGGCCTGGTAGCTAAAAAAAACCAACCATTGTTTAAAACACCAGTTTTCAGCAGCATGGGTTTCAGTCTCATCATTAAAAATGACAACCTTATTTTTCCTGCATTCCTGCTCTCTGCATATTATTATCCTTCAAATGCCGGGAATGACAGGCAATTGCAATTCATGATAAATTCCGATTTGCACATTCATTATTATGACTTCAATGTAACAGCACCACATGAAGAAAATCTTTCGAACTGATCGTCGGAAAAACCGTAGTTTTACAGCCAATAAAAAAAACAGGATGAGTGATGAGATTATCAATCCGGGCGACGACCCGGTATATTCCAGGAAAGTGCTTGAAATGCTCACAGTAGCCAATGAATTCTGTCTTTTTATGGAAAAGGCGGAACAATATTCGGTGGAAGAATTGCTGAATTTTCTTCAGAAAGTGTCGCCGCTGATCTATTTAAAAAGTGCACTCCTGCCCGACATCGAAGTGGAAGATGACGACGCCGTGGAACATTATGTGAGTGAAGAACAATGGGAAGCGATGTTCAATGTTCTGTACAATAAATTTGGCGAAAAGGATCAATTTTATTTTGTCGATCATCATGAGAAAAGCCATAATGACCCTGTAAAGGGAAGCCTTGCCGAATCGTTTACCGACATTTACCAGGATTTAAAGGACTTCCTCCTTCTGTACCAGAAACCCCTGAAAGCCTTCAAGGAAAACGCCGTTAAGGAGTGCGGGCATCTGTTTGAAACGCGATACGGCTACCGGCTGATCAATGCCCAGTTGGCCATCCATTGCATCCTGTACCCTCAGGAGAGCGACATTATTTTCTGACATCCAGCCTGTTGAGTCCTTCGATGGCCTTATCGTAGTTCACCTTGATTTTCAGCGACTTTTGATAGTCCTCGTAAGCTTTCTTTCGATCTCCCGCCAGTTCATAGGCATATCCCCGGTTGAAATAGGCTTCAAAGTAGTTTGGATCCTTTTTAATTGATTCTGTGAAAAACAGGGCGGCTTTTTGAAAGTCTTTGAGATATACCAGGTAAATATATCCCTGGTTATATGATGCTTCACGAAAGGCTGTATCCGTTTTTGCCAGGATTTGATAGGTTGCAATTGCCTTGTCATATTTCCCGGTCTCCTGGTAATGCAATCCAAGCATATAAAGGGCCTCCCTGCTCTTAGGACGGATGTTCAATGCATCTTTCAGATATAACTCTGCCATCGGGTCTTTCTTTACGGCATACAATTCGCCTAGCTGAACGTAGGCATCATAGTATTCCTGGTTTTTATCCACTGCCTGCTTGAGGTCGTCAACCGCATGGATGGTGTCTCCCTGTTCAAGCAGGGCAATGGCCCGGGTAAAATAGGCCGGGGCATTCCCATTGTCGATGGCCAGCAATTGCTTCACGGTGAGATAACAGTTTTTATAATCCTTGATGATCAGGTAAAGTTTAGCAAGTTTTAAAAGGGCATCGACATCCCCCGGGTTTTTGCTGATCGCCTTGTCAAGCGCATCCTTGCTGTCCTGGGGTTTACCCATCAACAGGTAGATATCCGAAAGCGTCACATAGGATGATGATTTGCTGCCATCAATCGATATTGCTTTGCGAACATCACTCAGCGCTTTGTCGAACTGGTGATCCAGCAGGTAAAATTTCGCCCTTTTGTTATAAAGGTCCGGGTTGGTAATATCCGCCTCGATCTTCTGATTCAGAATTTCGAGTTTTAAACGTGTTGTATCGTTGTCCTGCCTTTGCCTGCCGGCAGTATCTCCGCCGCTGTGGCAGGAGCAAAATGCCAACAGGCAAAGGACCAGGCAACCGGTGAAGTTTCTCATTTTATCAGACGTGTGTATTTAAAACTTCCCTGATTTTTCCTTCCAGTTCGTCAGCAAGTTCAGGATTGTCCTGCAGGATCTTTTTCACGGCATCACGGCCCTGTCCGAGCTTGGTATCCCCGTAGCTGAACCAGGATCCGCTTTTCTTGATCACGTTAAACTCGGTGGCCAGGTCAATGATTTCGAAAGCCCTGGAAATTCCTTCACCGAAAATGATGTCAAATTCAGCCTTGCGGAATGGCGGGGCGACCTTGTTCTTTACCACCTTGACTTTCACATGGTTTCCGACCACTTCATCCCCTTCCTTCAACTGGGTCTGGCGGCGGATATCAAGTCGCACCGAGGCATAAAACTTTAACGCATTTCCTCCCGTGGTTGTTTCAGGATTGCCAAACATAACACCGATTTTTTCCCGAAGCTGGTTGATAAAAATACAGCATGTTGCGGTTTTACTGATCGTTGCTGTCAACTTCCGGAGCGCCTGCGACATCAACCTTGCCTGCAACCCCATTTTTGAATCGCCCATCTCCCCTTCGATTTCACTTTTAGGGGTGAGGGCTGCAACGGAGTCGATCACAATGATGTCTATTGCACCTGAGCGGATCAGGTTTTCGGTAATTTCAAGCGCCTGTTCGCCGTTATCAGGTTGCGAGACCAGCAGGTTTTCGACATCCACACCAAGCTTATGTGCGTAGAACCTGTCAAATGCATGCTCCGCATCAATGAAAGCAGCGATACCACCTGCTTTTTGCGATTCGGCAATGGCATGCAATGCCAGGGTTGTCTTTCCCGACGATTCAGGGCCATAGATTTCAATCACACGGCCTTTTGGCAGGCCACCTATTCCCAATGCGGCGTCAAGTCCGATTGATCCGGTGGAAATTACGTCAACTGCCTCGATGGCATTGTCGCCAAGACGCATGATGGTGCCTTTCCCGTAAGTTTTCTCAAGCTTGTCCAGCGTAAGCTGCAAAGCTTTCATCTTTTCCTTGTTCACTTCATTTGCCATGGTTCGTTCCTCCTTTTAGATAAAGACGCACTGAAGTGCGTCATTTGTTTTGATACCCCGTTTCTTTCAGGATCTGGGCGGTATGGTTTTTCGTATCCACTTTTGTAAAGATATGAGAAATCCTGCCGGCTTCGTCGATGATAAAAGTCATCCGGTTGATCCCTTCATACTCCTTTCCGTAAAGCTTCTTTTTCCCCCATACCCCATAATCCATAATGATCTTTTTTGCTTTATCGGAAATGAGGGCAAAAGGTAATACGTATTTTTCAGAAAAATTTTTGTGCGACTTTTCATCATCGGCACTTACCCCGAGTATTTTAAATCCTTTATCAATGAGAACCTGGTAGTTATCGCGTAAATTGCAGGCTTCTGCGGTGCAACCGGGGGTGTTGTCTTTTGGAT
>Ga0118677_10006861_pt1 | contig 19102 bp, 9 predicted proteins | sample AliMusrvi5mmetaG_FD_86154 | JGI IMG/M metagenome (GOLD analysis project Ga0118677, IMG submission 86154) | reverse complement strand
GTACCACAGTTGTCACATCGGGTGGTTCGGCCATCGCTGGACAGGGGAATGCAGGCGGCACCGGTCGTTCGCCTGCTGCAAGTGGAGACTGGGGCGGTGGCGGGGGCGGTGGAGCTGGCGCTGCAGGAAGCAATGCAACAGGCAACGGAGCATCAGCAAGCGGAGGCAAAGGCGGGGCCGGACTTGCCAATTCCATATCGGGTGCATCGGTCACTTATGCAGGCGGTGGCGGTGGTGCCACATACAACGGTGCGACTACCGGCACTGCTGGGGCTGGCGGTTCGGGCGGTGGCGGAGCTGGCGGTAAGAATGCCAGCGGTGGCAGCGCCACCGCGAATACCGGCGGCGGCGGAGGAGGTGGTGATGTTGGCACTGGCCAAAACGGCGGTGCCGGCGGCACGGGCATCGTCATCGTCAGGTATCCCTACGACCCGGGCACCTTTTTGATCTCGCTTACCAACCCGACGAACAGCCAGATTTTCGGCTCCACGGTTTCGATTTCTGCGACGGTCGTGGTTTATGACGGCACGCCGCCTTTCACGGCGAACTTCTACCTGGACGGCAACGCCACTCCGGTCTCGACGACAAACAATGCCCCGACCACGCTGACCGTAAACCTCGGCGTGTTGGCCGTTGGGTCACACACCGTCGAGGCCAAGGTGACCGACAGCACTTCAACGACGGTCAGCTCTGGAACCCGTCCGTTCTCGGTCGCAACGGATATCACCGCGCCGAACCCGAATCCGATGACCTTTGCCGTCGCCCCGGCGGCGCTGGATACGTCCTCGATCGCCATGACGGCCACGACTGCCACGGACGCGCTCAGCCCCCCGATTCAGTACTACTTCGAAAACATCACCAAGAACACCCATTCGGGCTGGATCCCGGGCACGGTCTGGACCAATACCAGTCTGCAAGCGGGAACGGCCTACGTTTACCGGGTCAAGGCGCGCGACGCGGCGTTGAACGAGACCGCCTTCTCTGCCACTTTCACCGCCACCACTGCCTACGTGCCACCGGTGCAGACAAAAGTCTCCAGCTCCACGGAACTGGCCTACGCCACCGATGTTAGCAATTCCGACCTCCTCACTGGCCTGACGGCGACCACCACCGGCTGGAATACCGGGAACAGTGCGACCCCGGCGCAACTGAATGACGGGATCCACGGTGGCTCTGGTATTCCAGTCCAAGGAGCGTGGACGACCGTTGGAGCGACCGCCATCTACCACCTCGGCCTCGGTGCCAACGGACTGGGCTACACCCTCACCTCGATCCAAACAATCGCCGCCTGGCTCAACGTGGCTTTCGGCAATCAGGCCTATACGGTGGACGTCAAAGTCAAAGACGCGACGAACTATACCACTCTGGCGACCGTGGACTATGAGCCGCTTACGGGAAATGCTGCCGGCGCGACCAAAGTCACCTTGACGGATCCCAGCGGCGTGCTCGCCACGGGTGTCGAATTCATCCGCTTCACTGCCAATAGTGTCAATGCAGGTGCGAACGCCGGGGCCTTCGTTTTCCGCGAGATCGACGTCTTCGGCGTGCCAACCCTTCTCGACACCACCCCGCCGACCCTCGTCACCCTGAACCCGACTGACAATGCGACCGCCGTGGTGGGCGGTGCCAATTTGGTGGCGACCTTCAGTGAGAACATCGCGCCCGGCACCGGCAACATCACGATCAAGAATCTCGATACATCATCCCTAACTGTGATTCCCGTCGGTGACACCCAGATCTCAATCACCGGTGCCGTGCTGACGATCAACCCGACGTCCAACCTCGCCCCAAGCTCGAATTACGCGATCCGGATCGACGTCGCTGCGATCACCGACCTTGCGGCTAATTCGTTCGCCGGAATTTCCGATGACACCACCTGGAAGTTCACCACCGGCATCCCCGATGTCACCCCGCCGACCCTCGTCACCCTGAACCCGGCGGCCAATGCGACCAGCGTCCCGGTGGCCTCCAATCTGGTGGCGACCTTCAGCGAGAATATCGCGCTTGGCAGCGGCAACATCACGATCAAGAACCTCAGCAATTCCACGCAAACCGTCATCCCTGTGGGTGATCCGCAAATCTCGGTTTCCGGCGCAGTCCTGACAATCAATCCGACAGCGGACCTCGCCGCCCTCAAGCACTACGCGATCCGGATCGACCCCGGCGCAATCACCGACATCTCGGCCAATCCCTTCGCCGGCATCGCCAACGACTCAACCTGGAACTTCTCCAGCGCATCGATCCCGCTGCGCATCATGTGCCTCGGCGACTCAATCACCGCCGGCTACACCGACAATTCGACCTGGAGCGTTCCGTTCATGTTCGGCTATCGCAGCGGCCTTTATACCCGCCTCACCAACGCCGGCTATAATTTCAAACTCGTCGGCGGCTCGACCGAGCCGTGGACCGGCATCAGCGGCGACCCGACCCACGGAGGCACCTACACGCCCGCCCTCGACCTGCGCGTCTTCGGCCAAGACGGCCATCGCGGCTACGGCGGCCAGAGCATCAGCGGCACTAACAGCAATGTCGCGGGATATATTGCCGCCGACACGCCCGACGTAATCCTGCTGCTCATCGGCATCAACGGCATCGCCAGCGGCAGCCCGGCCTTATTGAACACCCTGGTAAACACCATTGTTACCGCCGCTCCAAACGCACATCTGATCGTCGCCCAAATCACGCCCCTCGCCAGTTTTAACCAAGACCTATACAACTACAACATCTACATCCGCGACACCCTCGTTCCAAGTTATATAGCCGCCGGCAAGAAGGTATCCACCGTCAACCTTTACTCGCTCTTCCTGACGAATCCGAACGACTACACCTCCGCGATCGCCCCGAACGTGTTGGCCAACGGCATCAACCACCCGGACAACCCGCACTACGATCTGATGGCTCAGGCATGGTTCACCGGCATCGAGACCCTCGGCCTGGCCCCCAACACCTTCAAGCACTGGATCACCGGATTCCCGGGCGTGGGTGCCCTGACCGGCTTCAACGACGATCCGGACGGCGACGGCATCCCTAACGGGTTAGAGAACTTCTTTGGCACCAACCCCGGTATTTTCTCGCATGGGGTGCTTGCGGGTGCGAAGAACAGCAACACCTTCACGTTCACCCATCCGCAAAATGCCACCCCGGCCGCCGATGTCTCGGCCGCTTACTGCTGGTCGAAGGACCTGGCGACCTTCCATACCGCTGGCACCACGGATCCTAACGGCAGCACTGTGGAATTGGCATCACAACCCAACACGCCGACACCGGGCACCACCACCGTCACCGCCACCGTCACCGGCACGCCCGCAGCGAGGTTGTTCGTGAAGGTGGTGGTCACGCAAAACTGAAATGAACAAAATCATAACGATACTGGGTTTACTGGCGTTGTTTTTTTCCAGCGGCGCGGTGCTTGCGGGTGATCTGGGCAAAGAGTTTGCCTCGCCGCCGGATTCGGCACGAATGTGGACGTGGTGGTTCTGGCTGGGGGACAAGGTGGACAAGGCAAGCATCACCGCCGACCTGGAAGCCATGAAAGCACTGGGAATGGCCGGAGTAACGGTGTACAGCCTCAGCGGGCCGGGCGTGCCGGGCAAGGGGCCCGACTACATGAGTGCCGAGTGGCGCGAGCTGTGGAAGCACACGTTGAAGGAAGCCGATCGCCTCGGGCTGGGCGTGAGCACCATGCTTTGTAGCGGGTGGAATGCGGGTGGACCATGGATCAAGCCCGAACAGGCTTGCAAGCGGCATGTTCATTCGGAACTCACGCTTGACGGGCCACAGCCTTTCAAAGGTAAGTTGCCGCTGCCTGGATCGGATCAGCGATTCTACCGCGATGTGGCGGTGCAGGCGTTTCCAGTTGCTCCTGCTGCTGACATGTCAGCCATGTCTCTCAGCGCCAGCAGTTCACATAACCATTATCCCGTCGCCAATGCCGGGGATGGTGACAACGATAGTTTCTGGGTCAGTAATGGTGAGAAGCCGAACGAGGGACCGAGCAAAGACAAGCCGGAGTGGCTGAGGGTTGACTTGGGGCAAAGTCGTACGGTTAAGTATGTGAATATTCAGCCACGGCCGGGGTTTGGACCTAAAGACGTAGAGCTTCAGATATCTGAAAATGGAACGACGTTTACGACAGTCAAAGCGCTGGTGATGGCAGTTGACAAATCCACTGAGATTCAGTTGCCGGACATGCCGGTTCGTTCGATTCGCCTGTTCGTCACCTCCACATATTCACCGCAAAGCGAGAATGTGCAGGTTTGCGAGTTCACCGTTGACGGCAAGTCCTTGCGGCGCACCCTGTCGTCACTGCTGGCGCTGAAGACGCTGCGCGATACCGTCAACGGTTCGGCTCCTACGCCTGAAATCAACGGCGCGGTTCTGAAACCGTTAGATGCGGAACAGGCGGGGACGGCGATTGATCCGGCCGCAGTGATCGACCTTAGCGCCCGTTGCGATGCGGATGGGGTATTGGACTGGGAGGTGCCGGCTGGAAAGTGGAAGGTTCTGCGTACCGGTGTCACACTGACCGGTGCCATGACGTCATGGTCGTCGCCAACCGGCGTTGGTTTTGAATCGGATCCGCTGGATGCTGCCGCCATGGATTTTCAGGCTGCCAACGTTGTTTTGCCGTTGGTCGAGGATGCCGGTCAGTTGGCGGGAAAAGTCTTCCGCTCCGTGCAGATAGACAGTTGGGAAATCAACCATCCGAACTGGACCGTGGACTTCATCGATGGATTCAAGAAATTTCGCGGCTACGATCCACGTCCCTATCTGCCGACGCTGGCGGGCGATATCGTGGGAAATGCCGCGCTGAGTGACCGCTTTCTTTATGACTATCGCCGGACGGTGGGTGACTTGGTGGCGGAGAGCTATTTTGGTCGGCTCAGCACGCTCGCCGAGTCAGAGGGGATTGTTCAACAGAGTGAAGCGGGCGGTGTCTGCTCGCCAACGGTGATGGCCATGGACTGTCTTAAGAACCTGGGCCGCACCGCGATTCCGATGGGCGAATTCTGGCAGGATGGAACCTGGGTGGAAGGCAACCAAAACAAGAATGGCAAGCAGACCGCTTCCGCAGCGCATCTCTACGGCAAACGGATTGCAGCCGCCGAGGCATTTACTTCGTTTATTCACTGGGTGGATTCGCCTGCCTCCCTCAAGCCCACCGCCGACCGCGCCTTCTGCGAGGGCTTCAATCATTTCTATATCTTCTCCAGCGCAACCCGGAGTGAAGACGGATTCCCCGGCACGGAATTCTGTGCCGGAACCCATTTCAACCGCAAGATTACCTGGTGGAACCAAGCGCATTGCTTCAGCGATTATATTGCGCGGTGCAGTCATCTGCTCCAGCAAGGGTTGTTCGTGGGCGATGTGTTATTTTACAACGGCGACGGATGCCCGAATTTCGTTGGACCCAAGCAGGTCGATCCGTCTCTCGGCCCCGGTTACGATTATGATGTGTGCAATTCCGAAATCATCCTCACGCGCCTGGCGGTGAAAGATGGGCGCATCGTGCTGCCGGATGGCATGAGCTACCGTCTGCTGGTTCTGCCGAAATCCGCCACCATGCCAGTGGAGGTTATCACCAAACTGAAGAATCTGGTTGCCGCCGGCATGACGCTGGTGGGGCCTAAACCTGAGGCAGCGCCGGGACTGGCGGGATTTCCGCAATGCGATCAACAGGTGAAATCTATCGCCTCCGAATTATGGGGCGATTGCGACGGCAAAGTTGTGAAAGAACACGCCGTCGGCAAGGGCCAGGTGGTCTGGGGTAAGACGATTCGCGAGATACTTGTCGCCAGCCATGTGACGTCCGACTTCAGCCATGCCAGCACCCAACCCGATGCCTTCCTGGACTGGATCCATCGCAGCGTCGGAGAAACCGACATCTATTTCATCGCCAACCGCAATAACCGTTCGGAGAAAGCGGCCTGCACCTTCCGCGTCCGCGGCAAGCAGCCCGAGTTATGGGATGCGGTGGCCGGCACGCAGCGCGATGCCGTCGCCTTTACCCAAGGTGATGGCGGCACCACCGTGACGCTGGAATTCCCTCCCTATGGTTCGCAATTCGTCGTCTTCCGCCGCCCCATCGCCGCCGATGCGAAAGGAACGCCGGGGAATAACTCCCCTACCCTCTCGCCGTTGTTGAAACTCTCAGGCCCATGGACGGTGACGTTTGATCCAAAATGGGGCGGGCCCGAACAGCCCGTCGTGTTCAACGACCTGTCCGATTGGACTGCTCAGGCAGATCCTAAAATCAAATACTACTCGGGAAAAGCCACCTACCGGAAGACTTTCGACATCTCTGAACCCCAAACCCTCAACCCTCTCTTCCTCGATCTCGGTGACCTGAACAGCCTGGCTGAGGTCCGCCTGAACGGCAAGCCGCTTGGCATCCTGTGGACAAAGCCATACCGCGTGGCCATCTGTGATGCCATCAAGGTCGGCGCGAATTCCCTGGATATTGAAGTCATCAATCTCTGGCCTAACCGACTGATAGGTGATGGTAAATTGTCTCCTGAAAAACGTATCACGCAGACAAATATAGACGGATTCTACACGGGCGAGCACAAGCTTCTCCCCTCCGGCCTCCTCGGTCCGTTACACATCATGAAGGCGGAGTGAGTGTCTAGCAACTGAGCCGATTGCCACTGGATTGCTGGAAAATGTAACGTATCATAGCAATACAAAATGAAAACCATAAGCAGACTCAGGTTCATCGTCGCCGCACTCCTGGGAGTGCTGGCATTCGCGACTACCGCCACGCAGGCGGCCAAGATTGGCGACCCTGCGGCACCGTTGCACGTCGCGCAATGGATCAAGAATGGCCCGGTTGACCTCGCCTCCGGCAAGGACAAGACCGTCTATGTGGTCGAGTTTTGGGCAACCTGGTGCCCGCCATGCGTGCAAAGCATTCCGCACCTGACGGAGTTGCAGGCCAAGTTCAAGGACCAGGGCGTGGTCGTGGTCGGCATCAGCGACGAAATGCCCAAGGAGGTCCAGCCGTTCGTCAAGAAAATGGGCGGAAAAATGAATTACAACGTCGGGTTGGATGATGGCAGCCAAACCAACAAGGCGTACATGGACGCCTATCATCAAAACGGAATCCCCACCGCGTTTGTCATCGACAAAACCGGGGCCGTGGTCTGGGTCGGATACCCGGCGGGTAAATTGAACAAGGTCATCGAACAAGTATTGGCCGGGACCTTTGTCCCGAAGCCGTTACCGGAACCGGATGCTGCCGACAAGGATGCTGCTGACGATAGCCCTTCATTGCAGGATGCCTATTTCGAGGCAGCCTCCCGGCGCTCAGGTCAGGCCGAGGCGCTCGAGACCGGCAAGAAAGTACTGAACCAAGATGAGGACGATCCGGAAAAACTCAATGAGTTTGCGTGGAAAATTCTAACCGACGAAAACCTGTGCTACCATGATTACCCACTGGCCTTGCGTGCCGCGCGCCAAGCACTCGAGAAATCCACCGACCCGGAATACGGCATCCTGGATACCCTCGCCCGAGCCTTGTTCATGACCGGGCAAACCAACGACGCGGTGGCCATTCAACAGAAAGCCATCGGCCTTTGCGACGACAGCCTGTCCCGGCTGAAGCTCAAGGAGACCCTCGCAAATTATCTCCATCCCGTCCCCAATGCAGGAATCGACGACATGGAGCTCCTATCTCAGTTCATCAACGGTGCCGCCGCATTGATCAAGGCCAAGCAGGCGGTCGCCGTTGACCCATTGCTTGCCAACACCGACATCCAACCGTGCCCGGTGCAACTGGCAAAACCGTCCTCGCAACCCATTTCCAGCGAAATCCTCTTCGAACAAGCCCGCAAAAGTGTCCTGCTGGTCGGCACCCTGACCGCAGGCGAAAATGAGGGCGATTGGGAACCCTCCGTGGCTTGCGGCTTCGTCATCCACGAGTCCGGCATCTTTGTCACAAACTTCCATGTACTCGACGCGCCCGATGCGGCAATCCTGGCCGCAATGACCGCCGATGGCCACGTCTATCCGGTCAAACGCATACTCGCCGTCGCGCCAACCCCCGATATCGCCATCTGCAAACTCGACGGCACGACTGGCCTGAAGCCGCTCCCCGTCGTCCCCAATGCCAAGCCCGGAGCGCATGTCCGCGTGTTGAGCCACCCGGACAACGCCTTGTATTCGCTAACGGAAGGGATTTTGTCCCGGTATTTTGTCAGTCGCGTCGAAGGCAAGGCGACCACGATGCTCACGACCACAGCCGACTTCGCGGTCGGCTCTAGCGGTGGCCCCTTGTTCGATGATTGCGGGAACGTCATCGGCATGGTTGCGAGCACGAGTTCCGTGTACGCCAGCCAAGAAGAAGACAGTGGCAAAGGGGAGGCAAGCGCATCGCCAGATACCAGTGGCAGCTCTCGTGATTTGCAGATGGTCTTGAAAATGTGCGTCACTCCATCCGACATCCTCAAGCTTGTGACCGTCCCAGCCGCCAAACCCTGAACCACCAATACAACTGAACCCATACTCGTGAGCTAGAAGCCATGCGAGAAACATCTCAATCCATCACGTTCCCCGCGGCTTCACTGGAACTTTCCCATGACTCTAGGTCTGATTGTAGCGGCGTGTCTATGACCGCCGATGATCCTGAATCGCTAATGAACCCGCCGAATCGACATGGGTCATCTCATGCACATCGGCGGTCACAGACACGCCGCTACAAGACAGCCTTATGCATTTATTAGTCGCTGAAGACGACCCGCGCAGTTCGGAATTCCTCACCAAGGGGTTGACCGAAAGCGGCTTCACGGTGGACGCCGCCAGCAACGGTGAAGCAGCTTGGCAGTCGATTCGCGAAGTCTCCTATGACCTGATCATATTACAAGGTGACAGATAACATGCTCACACCGAACCCACCTCACAAAAAGCCTTCTATCGCCTAACACTACCACAAGCCGATGTGTTTTCGATTTCCCGGGCGCTGCTTTCTCCCACTGGCGGCGAACTTCTCGTCCGAGGCCAGGCGATCGCGGCGGGCAGTTTCCTGGTGCTCGAAATTGACGGCACGCCGCCATCCCAGCTCAGCGTGCCGTTAGAAGATCTCGGTGGTGGCGTGTGGCGGGCGAGTGTCGCACACCCCTTTGTGCCGGGCGGCAGTGTGATTTCTGCGATCATCGCGGATGTGAAGGGCACCACGCTGGTCACTCTCAATCTGCCGCTCACGGTCACCCCGATCACGGTCCAATCAAAAGTGACGCCAGGACTTGCCACATCCTGGGCTGCCGGTTTCTCTCCTGCTGACAATGCCGTGAAACCCGCCAATATGAGAAGGCCTACCGTGATTAATCTGACGATATGTCCTGTCGATACGACATTTCACGCAAGCTCTTCCAAAGGACCGTCCCGGACCATCCGGCTTCCATTCCTCAGGTAGTTTCGATCTAGCGAACGGAACAACGACACTGCCTGCCTCTAACTTCCCCTAAATTTCCCCAATAGCCGCACGGGTGCGAATCCCATTTTCACCGCCAAACGCTGCTCACCAGGCAATCTCTCGGTCCAGCGCCCCCAGTGCAAGCCATCGCGCAGGTGCGCCGCGACCCGTTCATGTTTGGGGATTTGCAGCAACGGATGCATCGTGACCAAACTGAAGAATTGTTAGAATTAGATATGCAGAAAAATATTCTTGTCAAACGTGGAACCAGAAATCATCCAAATCGGCCAGCGGGTTGCTCGATTCCGCAGGTGGCACCACTGCGATCGGTTATTCCTTTGACAATGGTTCAAATCCCGGAATCTGGGCAACGACCGGCCTCTCCATGCTGAGAGGTGCCTCCTACACCGAAAGCGGCGTGACGACCACCCTAGTCATCACCGGTCTCAACCCCAACAAGACCTACGACCTTTACCTCGCAAGCTACGGCTTTTACAATAGCGGCAACTGGACACCGTAACAGTCAACGTCCGACCAATCGCGGACCCGCAATTCACCCTGACCGCTCCAGCCACTTGGGATGGGCGCCAGAGCATCACCGTGCAATCGACCATCACCAACCAGGCCCTGCTAGAGGCTACCGGCGGCACCCATGTGAACTACCACTGGAGCGTCGGCGGGGTGGCCGTGACCAAACAGATCACCCCAGGTACGCTGACGCTGACGCGGTCGCAGGGCAATGGCCCGATGACCGCAACGCTCACCATGGACAACGGCGGGTTTGCAATCAGCCACTCGGTGACGGTGAATGTCCAGCAACCGGCGAATGACGCATGGGTACAACGCACGCCGGATGCCAACGAAAAGCCGGTGACGGGCCAGTTCTTCGCCCGCGACGACACGGGCAAGGGAACCATCTATTACAACGGCACCGTGACCGGCACACCCGACTCGGTATCCCTTAAAGTCTATAAAACTCCCAATATCGGCAGCGAAGTCCTAGACTCCACCACCACCATGAACCAACCCTTCGCCAACGGGGTTTATGCCTTGAGCGCGAAAATCGACGCGGGGCTGGCCACTTACCGGGTGGAATTCAGCACGACCACCAGCGGGGTCCCTACCCTCGTTGACAACACCGCTACCAACCTGGTCTGCGGCGATGCCTATATCATCGAAGGGCAGTCGAATGCCGAAGCCACCGCGCCGGGCGCAGATACCACGGGTTATAGCAGCCCGTGGATACGAACCTATCAGGGCGGTTGGGGCAATGCGGTCCGCCAGGGAACCAACTGGATCGGCTATTGGGGGATGAATCTGGCGATTCACCTGGTCGCGGATTACAACATGCCCGTCTGCATCATCAACGGCGCGGTCGGCGGTACCCGCATCGACCAGCACCAGCCGAATCCGGTCAACCACACCCTTGGAGGAGGTGGTTTGTATTCGATCTATGCCAACCTGCTCAACCAGGTGATAGCGGCCAGGCTGACCCACGGCATCCGCGCCGTGTTGTGGCACCAGGGCGAACAAGACCAGGGATCGCAAGGACCGTTCAACGGCGACTATGATTACAAGTACTATCAGCAATACTTCGTGGACCTGTCCGCCGCCTGGAAACAGGATTATCCCAACATCCACAACTATTATATCTACCAGATATGGCCTTATGCCTGCGGCGACGATTCCAGGAACGATCAACTGCGCGATGTGCAGCGGACCTTGCCCTACCTGTTTTCCAACATGCGAATCATGAGCACCCTGGGCGTCGTCCCCGGATCGAGCTGCCACTATGACCCGACGGGCTACCAAAACATGGCGGACATGATGACCCCACTGGTGGAACAGGATATTTATGGTTACCTGCCTGGCTCGGTATTTACGCCACCGGATTTGAAAAAGGCCTACTTCACCACCGGGGCGCACAATGAAATCGCCTTGGAATTCGGCCAGGACATCTCATGGAACCCCGGCGCACCGGGATTGTTCTATCTGGATGGCCTCGCCGGCAAGGTGTCCACGGGAAGCGCCTCGGGTAAGGTCATCAAACTCCAACTGAACGCCCCATCCACCGCCACGACCCTCACCTATTTGCAGGGCTCCGCCTGGGCAGCGGCGGGCAGCGCCCAGGGGAATTTGCTCTACGGCGCCAATGGCATCGCCGCACTCACCTTCGCCGACGTTCTCATCGACACCTCCTCGACCGTTACCTATGCCTCATGGATCGCCTCCAAAGGTCTGAGCGGTGCCGCTGCCGACGGCAATGCCGACCCGGATCATGACGGGGTTTCAAACGCCCTCGAGTATGTGTTAGGCGGCGAACCGAACCCGGCCGCGGCGGGTTCCAACTCGTCCGCCCTGCTGCCGCATTCCTCGACGAACAGCGCGGGCGATCTGATCTTCACCTTCCAGCGCAAGGTCGCTTCCGTGAATGGGGTGACGCTCACTTTCCAATGGGCCTCCGACCTGACGTTCCCACAGTTGAACACCGTACCGATCGCTGCCACAAGTTCCTACACCGCCGGTATCAATGTCGCCATCACCAGCTATGATGCCGCCACTGACAAGATCGTCATCACCGTGCCGACGACCAAGGCCACAGGTGGCAAGTTATTCGGTCGGCTTCATGCGGAGGTGCCGTGAGGATGCAGTTGTTATGTCACTAGATCTTGAAATCAAGCGATGTTCTGTGGTTCGGGCGCGGAATGTTGCTAGCAAACGCGCCTAAATCGCAAACCGGATTCCGCTTGCCAACCAAGGGATAATGCGCATGATTCCTGCGATTTTGCGTAGCCATCAATCACATGCCTGAACCTGAAAATAGCAGCAACTCCACGAAGCGGGTGGCTATTCTGGTGGACACCTCGACAACGTGGGGGCGTGAGGTGATCGCCGGCGTCCACCGCTACAGCCGCGAGCATGTCGGGTGGCAGTTATTTGTCGAGCCCCGTGGGCTGGAACAACGCCAATGGCTGCCAAATGCCTGGAAGGGCGACGGCGTAATCGCTCGCGTTGGTTTCATCGAATTGGCAAAGCGCTTGAAAACACTGAAATTGCCAGTGGTGAACGTATCCGCCATCACTCTGCCCAAGGTGAATTTCCCGAGAGTGGTCTCTGATCAGGTCGCCGCGTCAAAGCTGGCGGCCGAGCACTTGCTAGCCCGGGGCTTTCGCAATTTCGCATACTTTAGCTTGCTTGGGCTGGAGTATGTGGCAGAGCATCAGCAGGCGTTTCTCGACACGCTCCGGCGGCAGGGCCACCGTTGCGAAGTATTCGCGGTTCAACCACAGTTAGGTGCCGAACCGGATTGGAATCTAGACATGAAACGCCTGGGCAAATGGCTGCGATGCTTGCCCAAGCCGCTTGCGATTTTCACTTGGAACAGCGGTAGCGCGCGGGAAATTATTTATGCCAGCATGCAAGCGGGCCTCGCGGTGCCCGAACAGGTAGCTGTACTCAGCGGCTCGGATGATGACTTGTTTTGTGTGGTGACTCCGGTGTCCATATCCGCCGTCAAGCTGTCGTGTGAACAGATCGGCTACCGGGCCGCGGCGGAACTCGATGGAATGATGTCAAAGCGGGAAGTCACGCCACCAGAGGAAGTCCTGATTCCACCGTTAGGGGTGGTCGAAAGACGGTCCACCGACACTCTCGCCATCGATGATGCGGCCATGGTCAAGGCGCTTCGCTTCATCCGTGAGAACCCCGCCCGGGCCATGACCGTCAATGACATCGCGAGCAAAGCCGGGCTTTGCCGGCGGGCCATGGAACTCCGATTCAAGTATTTGCTCGGACGCTCCCCCGCTGCCGAAATCCGCCGAGTCAGGATTGACCACGCGATCCACTTGCTACAGCACACCAATCTATCAGTGGCCACCGTGGCCGAGAGATCCGGCTTCAGCAGCTCCGAATATATGGCATCTGTCTTCCGCGCACAGCTCGCGACGACCCCTCTTCATTTCCGCAAGTAGAGCTCATGCACAACATTCAAATCAAATTCCGATGGCCGATCACGTTCCAGATACGTGAGTGGGTGAAAAGTCACACGATCCGCAACTTTGCGAAGTGTCTCGTTGCCAGTAGTGCGATGTTGTCCTGCGTACACGCGGCCGATCATTCCGCAACCCGGTTGTATATCTGAAGGTCAAATACTTTTCCGACATAGTTTCTACCCTTGCCTTTCTGCGTCTTTGACTCGCCGATGACCTCGCCCACCGCCTCGAATCCACTGAGGGTTGCGCCGAGGGTTCCGGCTTGGGTGGCATCCTTCACTCCTTGTGGGATGCCACTCTTTTCTGCCACTTTCTTCCCATTTACGAAAACCGAGGCGCTACCGCTTTGATAGACACACTTCAACTTGAGTGCCCGGTTTGCTTGATAGGCATTTGGAACGACGACATCGGAGAAGTCCGCCTTGCTGCCGATGCGAAACGCAATCTCACCCTTGTCCCCAAGAACAACGGCCCACCCATCTTTTCCTTTTGGAGGCGTGCGCATGATAGGACACATGTTTGCGCGGAGTTTCGGCGTAAGATCCACTTTAAGGGTCATCGCATCGCCATATCCCACATTGCGCGAGATGAAGAAAAACGAGGCATCGCCGGTGAAATCAATTGGCTTGCTCATCGCGATCTGCCACATCGGGTCTCGAACCAGCGAGAACGGACGTTGGGGGGGCACGGGTTTCCCCGGCGCGACCGGCTTCTTGAATTGAATATCATCAATGCACAGTGCGTTCGTCCCTTCGCCGATAGCTTTTAGCTCGATATCGGCCGTCTTGTGGGTGACTGGCACATGGTTGATCTGAATCATCGTCCACTCTTCCGAGGCGGGGATATCCGCTGTTCGCCCGTTTGCCTGAAGCGATGCCTTCACCTTGCCGCCGGGATTCCTGACCTTGGCAGTCAACTGATAGATCCCGTTGCGTATGTATTCCAACTTTTGGAACAGGCGGACGTCATAGTCTTGTCCGCTGCCGATCCTGAGGTAATAGGCGTCCCGTGCGGCACCGCCCTTGACTACCGTGAACGCTCCTGCGGTTCCGTCATGCCGCCATGAGATCGGGCTTTCCGGGTTCTTGTCGTTATTGTATTCAAAATCTCCGTTAGGCAGCAAGTTATGCCCTGGGAAATCCTTGGCGTAGTATCGGAAGTAATCGAACAAGGTATCACCCGGTTGATGGTCCGCATCGACTTTTCCGACTCCGTTGAGCGCGGACAGCCAGACACTTTGCTGTGCTGCCAGATCCTTGAATTCCGCCTGGCCCACCGATTTTCCGTGCTCGTAAAATGTGACACCCTCAGGCGTGTATTCGTATCCATCGATCCACCACCCGTTGCTTTCAAGTTTGAAGGGCAGGCCGTTTCGGTAAGGCCACGGCAGTTCGTTCATGCCTGGAGGCGCGAGGTGTACATACAAATTGTTGGCGCCGACGAAGTGGCCCGAATCAATCTCGTAAGAATCAATTTCAAAGATATTGTTGTTATTATCCGGCTTATCATCCCGGTTGGCACCCGCCTGCCAGAACGCCGAGTGTACGCCTTTACCAGCCATGAAGGGCTTGGAGCGCGTCTCGTAGTAGCCGTAGCCGAAGTTTGCCCGGGAAATCACGCCGCCGCCGGTATTCTCAGTCTTGCCATTGATCTTTTCGACCATGCAGCGGATGACCAGATTGCCGTCTTTCAAAAAGACATTCTCCTTCAGGTTGAGTCCGTTGATCCAGGTCCCGGACGTCCGCGGTCCTTCGCGATAGAGCCAAGCCGCTTCATTCAAATGTTCTCCGTCGAAGTTATCTTCAAACATCAGTTCGTAGTCACTCGAAGGTGGAGCAGCAACGGCCCATGCTGATAGTAAAGAGGCAAGGATGATCTGTAATTTCATGAATTAGAATTAGGGACAGTTGCTTGATGAACACCGGCACTGAGAGGGATTTCCAATCGGTTTCCATGAGGGGTTCCTGTAACCTCCTTGCCATCCAGCCGGATACTCTCATGACCAGCTCGATATGGAAGTGATAGTGTGGTATTTATTCCCGTTGGAATCGTAATAGTTAGCTTCAGTTCAACCCCGGTCTTTGTCCAAGCAATGGGCACCGGCCCGTATTCGGTGATGACCGTTCCCTGCGCCCTGGACAAGTCGCCAAGATGAGGTTCAATACGCAATTGTTTAGAAGATACGGGGGCATCACGGCGGACACCTAACACGTAGGCGCTAAGGAAATACCCGGGATACATCCCGTAGATATGCGCTTTGGAGCTACCGCCACCAAAGACCTCCCAGGAACACTGGCATGGCGAATCCACCATCATCCCCCAATTTTTGCGGAAGATATCCAGCACCTGTTTGTCATAAACCGGCTTGTCCATTCCATAGAGTTGTTTGGCCAAATAATAATATATCATCACATGTCTGTTTTCTGCAGGTTTCTGTTTCAGCATGGCCTGCAAGACACGCTGTCTCCGTTCAAGTGGAACCACGCCTCGATCCAATGCAAAGATGCTCGAATATAGAGTGGGCGCGGCTAAGTTGTTCTTGCGGGGCAGAGAAAGCTTCCGTTTCGATTCTGCAATGTCCGCATCGGTGAAGTATCCGGCATTATATGTGCCCGCCTCCTCGTCCCAAAGCACATGATTGATGGCCTTTTTCAAATCGGTGGCCGCTGTGGAAAACCGGCGGCTGTCGGCCCCCTCGCCGATGAGAGTTCCCAGCTTGGCGGCATCCTCCAAGGCGCGGCAAACGAAGACATTGAGCGTCGTTCCCTCACCAATTAAATAGCCGACGGGATTGGCCCAGACCACCCAATCTCGGGCACGCACCAAACCCCGTTCGGAGCGGCGCTTCAGAAAGTAATCCATCTGGGCAACCACTGCCGGCCAGATTTCCCGAACCGCAGCGATGTCGCCGCTCGCTTCTTCGTAAAGACGCACGCCCTCAACCCAGTCGCAGGTTCGATCTTCCATCTTGGCGTGGATATCGTAACGGTCAGAACAGGTATGAGCCTTCACCCATCCTTCAGGCTGGAGCGTGAGTGCCGTGCGGCGGATGAGTTCACCCAACAACCTCGGATCTCCAAAGTTTGTGTGGCTGTCACTGCCAGTCACGGCCAACGCCGTGCGAGTGATGTCATAGCCTGGTGGCGTATCATCCATCCATTCCACGCGTTCGCGGTCCGCGCAGTCCACATAGGAATCCTCGCTGAGCACCTGACAGGAGCGGGCGCATAATGCCCAAAGCTGGTCCAGAAACGGATCAGAACTGGTGAAAGAAGCCGGGCAATCAAACGGATAGAGGCGTTCTACCAGTTTAAATCCGGTGATTGTAGCTTGTCCCTTGATGACCATGACGGTGCCATTGGTAAACCCGCGTGTATCGATGGTGAAGTAGCTCTGGGGTCCAGCCTTGGCCGTATAGGAGACACCATGGGGTTCAATCCGCAACACCGTTCCCGCTTCCGCATCCAATGTGATCAACGGATATGCCTGCACAATTCGGCCCGACGTAAATTCCATTTTTTCACCAGCTTTGAGCGTGACGGGCAGGGATACACCGTTCGAGAGATTCACCGGCACGACGGTTTCCCTGAGGCGGGGAATCCTCCGTGCAGTCAGCGGCCCCCATGAATCTCCAGAAATCCTGGTCGCTGATTTCCATCGGGTGTCATCATAACCGGGCTGCGTCCAATCGCCATCTTCCACGGTAGCGTCCACGATGGATTCACCCAGATTCGCCCAACTGGCACTCACATTTCGGAATCGTGTGGCGTCCGTCCACATCCATGATTTGTCGGTGGCCCAAAGTGTCTGTCCCGCGATTTGAAGCAATGCAGTCATACCCGGCTGATGTCTCATCACCTTGCCCCCGGAGAGGTTTCCAATACAAAGCAAGGCGACGCAGTTTTTTCCAACCTGCAAGAAGGGCGCTATCTCCACCGAATCGTATTCGGGCCCATTGGGCTGGAATCGTGCCGGCCCCCGCTCCACATACAATCCATTCACCCATAGAACATAACGGGCATCAGCAAATAGTTGCAGATAGGCGCCGGCTGGTTTCTGCTCCAAATTGAAACATTTTCGGAACCCAACCGCAACTCCCGGTTTGTTTCCACTTGCCGTTGCGTCCGTCCAGATGAAAGCCGAATGAAGCTGTTTGCCAGTTGTGTCCTGAACAATCTTGAGAACATTGGTTAGTGGAGGCAAAGTCTTTTCCTGCAAACTCTTTATCTCAGAGGCTGTTGCGGTACTCTTGGGGATGGACTCGGCTTGAGCCAGACCCACACCGCCACAGAGCAGGACTGCCAGGATGATACGGAACATCGCTCGCATGGAATGATACTATTTGTAGGGCTTACCGGCAGGTGCTTCGTCTCCGAGGGCACCTGTGTTTTTCGTCGCGGCGTGAAGTGTCGTCGGCAGCGCAAGCAATAGCGCTAGAAGGCATGTGAGCGGGTGTTTCATCTTTTTGATATATGTTAGAAAGTCAGAGTTGTGGCAGAATCAATTGGCCATGATGACCTTCACCACGTCGTCATTGTGTGTCCGGGCGCTCTCCGGCACCGTGATCCGGAGTGTCCCGTCCTCATATCGGAAGGAAACCGGTTCTTGTGTTCGCAGAAGGATTACCTTCTTAGGTATGGCTGCGCCTTTCCATACCACAGTCTGCCTGAAGCCGGGAAGGAAATGCACATAGGCCACACCTTTGCCAGTCGTGACAGGCGCGTTGACCGCTTCAGGAAACGGCCCTGGACCGGCACCGATGACCGACTCGCGGCTATGTTTCATCCAATCCGCCATTTCCTGCCACGCAGCGGAGGCTTGACCTGGCACGCTGCCGTCGCCCAGCGGGCCGACATTTGCTAGCAGATTTCCACCCCAAGCGCGGAGCCCCACGAGTTTCTCGATAACTTGGGGTGCGGTGACCCATCCGGCGTCCTCGGTGTAGGACCACTTTTTTGATGGCCAACACGTTTCGCAAGTCTCAAACCAACCCTTGAATCGCTTGGCGGGCAGCTTGCGTTCGGTGTCGCCATAGTCACCTCCGCCGCCGTTGCGGCTGTTGATGACGATGCCGGGTTGGAGCCGGCGAACTTCCGTATTGGATATCTCACCATGACCGCCATCGAACCAGAGCAGGTCGATCTTGCCGTAGTTAGATAGTAACTCTGTGACTTGAGCGGTGACAAGTGCCTTGCGCTTGGCATCATGGTCAGCGGGTTTTGGCGGCAACTTCACCGGTTTGTGATCCATATCGAGTGCCTCGCCACGCATCGAGAAACTCCGGTACTTGCGGTCGAACCACCAATCCGGTGGTGAGTAGTAGAGACCTACCTTGAGGCCGTGTTTCCGGCAAGCGGCTACGTATTCCTTTACGAAGTCGCGCCCGCCTAGGAATTGCTTCGTCCCGATGTCTCCGATTTGCGACGGCCAGAGTGTGAAACCATCATGGTGTTTGGTGACCATCACCGCGTAGGTGAATCCCGCGGCTTTCGCCTGGTCTAACATCTTGTCGTAATCCACCCGGTCGGGCTTCAATTGTTCGGCGCGGCTGTAGTAGATGTTAGGCGTCACGGTTTTGTCGGTCCACGGCTTGTTGGCGAGCATGCCCCACGAAATGTCGCCGGTAGCGGCGGTGGAGGCGATTCCCCAATGAATGAAGAGACCGAGGCCGGCATCGGGAAACCAGTGGGCGGCGGGATGT
>Ga0118677_10006859_pt1 | contig 19107 bp, 1 predicted proteins | sample AliMusrvi5mmetaG_FD_86154 | JGI IMG/M metagenome (GOLD analysis project Ga0118677, IMG submission 86154) | reverse complement strand
AATAATAAAAGGCATTGTAAAAAATATTGAATTAATTTACGACAAATTTCTTGTTAATTATTATATGATTATCATAGTAAATATTTACCTGATAAATACTTTTAACAAGCTTTGAGATATCGGCTTCCAGTTTATAGGCATTGTTTTGAATAGTAATAGATTTTTCAAAAACAATTTGTCCTAACATGTTAATGAACTCAACCTTGTATTTTCCGTTTCTCATATACTGGAAATCTATATTGGTGAAATCAGAAGCAGGATTAGGATATATGAGAATATTGTAATTTGGGAGGTTGATAACGCTGACACAATTGTCGAAAGTAATATTTATAGTATCGGTAGAAATGCAGTTGTGATTGTCAATAAGCCAGGCGACATATGTATGGGTGCCTAAGCCGTTGTTTACAGCTGTATCAACCAGCAACGTATTGAGGTGAGAAAGTGTATCATCAGGTAGTTGTACCCAGTTGTACGTGTAGCCCACGTGTACTGAAAGTAAGATGCTCAGATTCTGACACAATGTAGTATCAGCAGGCAGATGCAGATCAGCCGGGATCGCCTCATTGATGATCAGAGGATTATTCATAAAAGTTTTACAGTTTGGGGTACTGTTGTAATAACCCCATATATTATACTGTCCTCCTAGAATGCTGTCCCATACAATCGGGTTGCCTGTTCCGGTAACAGAAGCTCCGAATATGACATTGTCTTTATAAAGCTGGTAGCTGACACCAATCTGGGAAGACGATAAGGAAATATCGGTGCCGGGAGTTCCCGGACAGTAATACCCTATTGAACTCATGTTAAAAGCGAGGGGGAAACCATTAATCTTAATAGTGGCGGTATCCGAGTTCTTGCAGCTGTTGCCATCAATATATGTATAGATAACATTGTGGATGCCCACGCTGAGAGAATCAGGGTATAGAGAGTCGCTGGCAATGCCGCTGCCAGAGTAATGACCTCCTGAGGGCACTCCTCCATATAGCATGAATGGTTGTGCAGAAGTACAGATATCACTAGGGTTACTGAACGAAACTACAGGTAGGGCATAAACCATAGCCGGTTGTTGTGCTGTGGCAATACACCCGTTGCCATCGGTATAGGTATAGGTAATGGTGTGATTTCCTACACCTGCAGTAGCAGCTGAAAAATTACTTCCCGTAACCCCGTTGCCACTGAAAGTACCACCTGAAGGTGTGGCTATCAATGGTTGGATATTGTTGTTAATACAATTGTGAGGAATGGAATTGAACATTATATTGGTTTGCTGGTACTGATTAACAACAGCTGTTCCCTGCATAGCGTTAGAACAGTGAGGCGGTGTGTTTAGGGAGGCCTCTACAGTATAGTTGCCAAAGAGAAGATTATTCCATATTAAAGGATTTCCAGTGCCGCCGACAATACCTCCCAATGGACTGCCATTCTTATAAAGCTGATAGCTGGTATTTAGCTGTGAGCCGCTCAGCGTTATACTTGCGCTGGAACCATAGCAGTAATAGCCTCCTGAAGAAAGATTAAAAGACTGTGGTAATGGTCTGACAACAACAGCTTTATTGGTAGAAACTATATTATAATTATCATTGACATCAACAGTATAAGTTGTACTTACAGTCGGTGTTGTATAAGGATTATGAAGCGTAGAAGAAAATCCTGTAGGATTAGAAGACCATGTATAGGTATAAGTACCGCTGCCACCTGTGGCCACTGCATTAAGGTAAACTGTATCCCCCTGACAGATAGTGTCATGAGAAATAGTTGCAGTGACATTAAGTGCGCTACCGGTAATACTGATAACAACAGTGTCTGTGTTGGCGCAGAAAGGTGCCGTTAAATCATTGACATGAACAATAAATTGAGTCTGAGAGTTCAGATTCACAGTATTGGTGTTTTGCAACGTAGGGCTTACGACCTGTGAAGCCGGCTGCCATTGGTACGAGAATGAGCCGCTGCCACCCGTAACAACAGCATGAAGCGTAGTACTTGTTCCATAAGGAATGGAATAATCACTACCTGCAGAAACCGCAGGTAAAGCTACAGATGTAATTACAATGCTACCTGTCATGCTTGCAGAACAGTAGGGAGAAGCCACATAAGTAGCCACAACAGTGTAAGTGCCTGCAGTCAGATTGTTCCAGACCAGGGCATTGCCGTTACCGCTTACAGCACCGCCCAGATTAGTTCCGCTTTTCTTTAACTGATAATTAACTCCTGTCTGAGAACTGCTTAGTGTCACGCTTAATCCAGTGCCCCCTGCACAGTAAGAGCCGCCGCCGGTTAGTGTGAAAAAGATTGGGCCGATGACCTGAGTAATAATAGCACTGCCGCTCATAGTAGAAGAACAATAGGGGCTGCTGGCGTAAGTAGCCATAACTGTATAATTACCAACAAGCTGATTGGTCCAAGTGAGCGAACTCCCTGTGCCTATAACAGGCGAACCACTGTTATTGCCACCAATAAGCAACTGGTAATTGACACCTGTTTGTGAGCCGCTAAGGGTAACGGTAAGGCCTGTTCCTCCCTGGCAATAGGTGCCGGTGCCTGTAACATTGAAGACTGTTGGATTAGGGCTTTGTGTAATGGTAGCAGTGCCCGGCATAGGTACAGCGCATGAGGGCGCATAATCGAAAGTACCCGCAACAGTGTAAACCCCACTTGTAATGTTAGTCCATGTAAGTACAGTATTTGTGCCATGTACAGCGCTTCCAAACGGTTGGCCGTTCTGGTAAAGTTGGTAAAGAACATCAGTATTTGAGTTGTTAAGCGAAATATTATTTCCTGATGCCCCCTGGCAGTAACTACCGTTGCCGGAAAGTGTATACTGTGCCGGAAGTGGAGAAACAACTATGCTGGTAGAAGAAGTCTGTGTGTTGAAGCCATCAAATACTGAAACGGTGTAAGTTGTATTTACAGAAGGCAGGGCAATAGGATGGGCAATAGTAGCATTAAAACCTGATGGGGTGGAAGACCAGGTAAAACTATAACTGCCGGTGCCTCCTGATGCTAAAGCACTTAAAAATGCAGTATCATTCTGGCATATATTGTTAGCCTGTGCTACTGCCAGAACACTCAAAGGACCACCGGACAGAAGTACAATCATCGTGTCGGTATTATTACAGCTTGTGTTCACATCATGCACAGTAACAATAAACTGGGTGATAGCTGTAATAGCTAATGTATTTGTTGATTGGGCATTCGGACTAACCACTAAAGAAGAGGGTGTCCAGGAATAAGTGAAGGTGCCACTGCCTCCTGACGCTGTGGCGCTAATTGAAGTCGTTGTACCATAAGCAATTGTCTGGTCAACCCCGGCATTGGCCACCGGGAGAGAATTTTGCGTAATAGTGACAGCTCCATTCATATTGGCAGAGCAGTAAGGCGAAGCCACAAAGGTGGCCACAACAGTATAAGACCCGGCGGTGAGACTGCTCCATACTAATGCACTACCCGTACCGCTAACGGCAGCACCCTGATTGTTGCCATTTTTCTTTAGTTGATAGTTAATGCTTGTTTGTGAGCCACTGAGCGTAACACTCAGTCCGTTAGTGCCAGCACAATAACTGCCTCCTCCGCTTAAAGTGAAGGTTGCAGGCGCTGGGTTTTCGGTTATAACAACAGAGCCTGTCATGCTTATAGAACAGTTGGGCGAAGCCCCATAAGTGGCTACCACAGTATAAGTTCCAAAAGTAAGACTGTTCCACACCAAAGTACCACCGGTGCCACTCACGGCATTACCCTGGTCAACACTGTTTTTCTTTAATTGATAGTTAATGCCTGTCTGTGAGCCACTAAGTGTAACACTAAGACCTGTTCCCCCTGCGCAATAACTGCCACCTCCGGTTAAAGTGAAAACTGTAGGTGTCGGACTTATAGTAACAGTAAAACTCATGGGTGTACCCTGACAACCATTTAGAGTGGGTGTAACAGTGATGGTGCCGACTATATTAGCACCAGTATTGTTGGCAGGCGCAGTCCAGGAAGCAATATTGCCTGCCCCACTGGTTATCAGACCAATTGCTGTATTTGAATTCGTCCATGTAAAAGTAGCTCCTGAAGGGACGCTTACAAAGCTGCCAATGCTGATAGTTGATCCTGGACAAACGTCTATATTAGCTATCTGGGTGACAGTAGGCGTAGGATAAATAGTAACCGTTAAAACAACCGTCTGTGAACCTTGGCATCCATTAAGTGTAGGCGTAACTGATATTATGCCGGTAATATTTGAACCCGTATTATTAGCAGGGGCAGTCCATATCGCAATATTACCTGTGCCATCTGAAACAAGACCTATATTTGTATTTGAGTTGTGCCAACTAACTGTTGCTCCTGCAGGACTGCATGCAAAGTTGCCAATGTTAATGGTTGAGCCGGGGCAAACAGCAATATTAGCTTTTTGATTAACAGTTGGAGTTGGATATATAGTAACGGTAAAGCTCATGGTTGCACCTGTGCACCCATTAAGAGAAGGGGTGACTATTATTGTGCCTACAATATTAGCCCCTGTATTGTTGGCAGGAGCAGTCCAGGATGCAATATTTCCTGTGCCACTGGCTACCAGCCCTATATTTGTATTGGAATTTGTCCAGGCAAAAGTAGCGCCGGAAGGGACGCTGACAAAGCTGCCAATGTTAATTATTGAACCCGGGCAAACGGCTATATTTGTTATCTGGTTAACTGCAGGCGTCGTGTTTACTGTAATTATTACAGAACCGTTCATAGGTGCTGAACAATTAGGTGAAGCTACATAAGTAGCCACAACAGTATATGTGCCGTAAGTTTGATTGATCCAGGTTAATAGGCTTCCTGTTCCGTTTACAGCGCTACCCTGGTCAACTCCATTTTTCTTCAGTTGATAGTTAATGCCTGTTTGTGAGCCACTAAGCGTAATAGTTAATCCTGTCCCGCCGGTACAGTATCCGCCGCTTCCGCTTAAGTTATATGAAACAGGTGCAGGGCTTTCTGTAATTACTATCGAACCGTTCATGGGGGCTGAACAATTTGGTGAAGCCACATAAGTAGCCACCACAGTATAAGTACCATAAGTAAGATTATTCCACACAAGTACACTGCCTGTGCCACTAACAGTGCTGCCTTCGTCAACCCCGTTTTTCTTTAATTGATAATTAATCCCTGTCTGAGAGCCACTAAGGGTAACACTAAGGCCTGTGCCTCCTGCACAGTAACTACCCCCTCCTGTCAGGTTGAAAAGAGTAGGTGAAGGATTAATGGTGACAGTAAAAGTCATTGATGTCCCCGTACAGCTATTAAGAGAAGGTGTTACAGTTATTGTCCCTGCTATATTAAGCCCTGTGTTATTGACAGGTGCAGTCCATGAGGCAATATTACCCGTACCGCTTGACACAAGTCCGATAGCTGTATTTGAATTCGTCCATGTAAAGGAGGCTCCGGAAGGAACACTGACGAAGTTACCAATGTTTATAGTTGATCCAGGACAAACAGTGATATTAGTTATCTGAGTAACAGTAATTGTTGGATAAACAGTAACTGTAAAAGTCATAGGCGTGCCTGCACAGCCATTTATAGAGGGTGTAACAGTTATTGTCCCTGCAATATTGACGCCTGTGTTATTGACAGGGGCATTCCATGATACTATATTACCTGTGCCACTGGCTGCCAGCCCTATAGCAATATTTGAATTCGTCCATGCAAAAGTAGCACCGGAAGGCGCGCTGACAAAGTTGCCAATACTTATGACAGAACCGGAGCAAACTGCAATATCAGCTTTTTGAGTAACAGTAGCTGTAGCATAAATAGTTACAGTGAAAGTCATGGGTGTGCCTGTACAGCCGTTAAGTGTGGATGTTACTGTAATAATACTGACAATGTTAGCTCCAGCACCATTGGTAGGAGCTGTCCAGGACAAAATATTGCCTGTTCCGCTGGCCACCAGTCCGATATTGATATTGGAATTCGTCCATGTAATAGTAGCTCCAGAAGGCACACTGACGAAATTGCCTATGTTAATGGTCGCACCCGGACAAACAGCAATGTTGTTTATCTGAGAAACGGTTGGTGTAGGATAAATAGTAACAGTAAAAGTCATAGGTGTGCCTGTGCAACCGTTAAGAGAAGGTGTTACAGTTATAGTTCCGACAATATTAGCTCCTGTATTGTTAACAGGTGCAATCCATGAGGCAATATTGCCTGTGCCACTAGCCACCAGGCCGATAGCTGTATTAGAATTAGTCCATGCAAAGATAGCTCCTGAAGGCACACTGACGAAACTGCCAATGTTAATGGTCGCACCCGGACAAACAGCAATATTGGTTATCTGAGTAACAGTAGTTGTTGGATAAACAGTTATTGTGAAAGTCATGGGAGTGCCTGCACAGCCATTAAGAGAGGGTGTAACGGTAATGGTGCTGATAATATTAATCCCTGTATTGTTGGCAGGCGCAGTCCATGAGGCTATATTTCCTGTGCCACTGGCCACCAAACCGATAGCTGTATTTGAATTTGCCCATGCAAATGTAGCCCCTGAAGGTACACTGACAAAACTGCCGATGTTAATGGTCGCACCCGGACAAACAGCAATATTGGTTTTCTGAGTGACAGTGCTTGTCGGATAAACAGTAACGTTAAAAGTCATAGGTGTGCCAGTGCAGCTGTTAAGAGAGGGTGTAACAGTGATAATACCGACAATGTTAACTCCGGTGTTGTTAGCAGGCGCAGTCCATGAGGCAATATTCCCCGTTCCACTGCCGACGAGTCCGATAGCAATATTTGAATTAGTCCATGCAAAAGTAGCTCCTGAAGGCACACTGACAAAATTGCCAATGTTAATGGTTGAACCCGGACAAACAGCAATATTGGTTATCTGAGTAACAGTAGTTGTTGGATAAACAGTTATTGTGAAAGTCATGGGTGTGCCTGTGCAGCCATTAAGAGATGGTGTTACAGTTATAGTTCCGACAATATTAACCCCTGTATTGTTGGCAGGAGCAGTCCATGAGGCAATATTGCCAGTGCCGCTCGCCACCAGGCCGATAGCTGTGTTTGAATTTGTCCATGCAAATATAGCCCCGGAAGGTACACTGACAAAACTGCCAATGTTAATGGTTGAACCCGGACAAACAGCAATATCAGTTTTCTGAGTAACAGTAGTTATTGGATAAACAGTAACGGTGAAAATCATAGGCGTGCCTGTGCAGCTGTTAAGAGATGGTGTTACAGTTATAGTTCCGACAATATTAACCCCTGTATTGTTGGCAGGAGCAGTCCATGATGTAATATTGCCAGTGCCGCTCGCCACCAGGCCGATAGCTGTATTTGAATTAGTCCATGCAAAGTTAGCTCCTGAAGGCACACTGACAAAACTGCCAATGTTAATCGTTGAACCCGGACAAACAGCAATATTGGTTATCTGAGTGACAGTAGTTGTTGGATAAATAGTAACGGTGAAAGTCATAGGTGTGCCCGTACAGCCATTAAGAGAGGGTGTAACGGTGATAGTGCCGACAATGTTAACTCCGGTGTTGTTAGCAGGCGCATTCCATGAGGCAATATTATCTGTGCCACTGGCCACTAAGCCAATAGCTGTATTTGAGTTAGCCCAGGCGAAAGTAGCTCCTGATGGCATAGTGACGAAACTGCCAATGTTAATGGTTGCACCCGGACAAACAGCAATATTGGTAATCTGAGTGACGGTAGTTGTTGGATAAACAGTAACGGTGAAAGTCATAGGCGTTCCCGAACAGCCATTAAGAGAAGGGGTTACAGTTATTGTTCCTACAATATTAGCACCTGTATTGTTGGCAGGAGCAGTCCATGAAGAAATATTTCCCGAGCCACTTGCAGCTAGTCCTATAGCTGTGTTTGAATTCACCCATGCAAAAGAACCACCGGAAGGCATACTGACGAAACTGCCAATGTTAATGGGTAAACCCGGGCAAACCGATATATTTGTTTTCTGAATAACAGTAGGCGTTGGATAAACAGTAATTGTAAAAGTCATTGGCGTACCAGTGCAACCATTAAGTGATGGTGTTACAGTTATTGTTCCGGTAATATTAACTCCTGTATTATTGGCAGGAGCAGTCCATGAAGAAATATTACCTGTGCCATTGGCTACCAGTCCGATGGTTGTATTTGAATTAGTCCATGCAATGGTTGCTCCGGAAGGCACACTGATAAAACTGCCAATGTTAATGGTTGAACCCGGGCAAGCAGTTATATTGCTTATCTGCGAAACAGTAGGTGTGGGATAAATAGTAACCGAGAAAGTCATAGTAGTGCCTGCACAGCCGTTAAGTGTAGGCGTTACTATTATAGTTCCTGTTATGTTTGTCCCTGTATTGTTGGCAGGAGCAGTCCATGAGGCAATATTACCTGTGCCACTGGCTACCAAACCTATTGCGGTATTTGAATTTGTCCATGCAAATGTAGCCCCCGGTGGCACGCTGACAAAGTTTCCAATGCTGATACCTGAACCCGGACAAACGGCAATATTAGTTATCTGAGTGATAGTAGTTGTTGGATAAACAGTAACGGTGAAAGTCATCGGAGTGCCCGTGCAACCATTAAGAGACGGCATAACGGTAATAGTACCGATGATATTAACCCCGGTATTGTTGGCTGGAGCAGTCCATGAGGCTATATTACCTGAGCCACTCGCCACCAGGCCAATAGCGGTATTTGAATTCGTCCATGTAAAAGATGCCCCGGAAGGAACACTGATGAAATTGCCTATATTAATAGCTGAACCAGTGCAAACAGCAATATTGGTTATCTGATTGATTGTAGGCGTTGGATATAAAGTAACATTAAAAGTCATGGGAGTCCCTGCACATCCGTTAAGAGTGGGTGTTACAGTTATTATCCCGACAATATTTGCCCCTGTGTTATTGGTAGGAGCATTCCATGATGTAATATTACCGGTGCCACTGGCAACAAGACCGATAGCTGTATTTGAATTCGTCCATGCCAAAGTAGCCCCTGTCGGACTGCTGACGAAGTTGCCAATATTAATGGTTGAACCCGGACAAACAGCAATATCGGTTATCGTGCTAACTGCAGGTGTAGGATAAATTGTAATTGTGAAAATCATCGGTGTGCCGGGGCAACCATTAAGAAATGGTGTAACTGTAATACTTCCGACAATGTTAGCTCCTGTGTTGTTGGTGGGTGCATTCCATGAAGCAATACTTCCTGTGCCACTCGCTGCAAGTCCGATAGCTGTATTTGAATTAGTCCATGCGAAAGTAGCTCCTGAAGGCACACTTACAAAATTGCCAACATTAATAGTTGAACCCGGACAAACAGCAATCGTTGTAATCTGAGTGACTGTTGGGGTTGGATAAACAGTAACGGTGAAAGTCATAGGTGTTCCTGCACAGCCGTTAAGAGAGGGCGTTACAGCTATTGTTCCGGTAATATTAACGCCGGTATTATTGGCAGGAGCTGTCCATGACGAAATATTTCCTGTGCCACTGGTTGCAAGTCCGATAGCTGTATTTGAATTTGTCCATGCGAAAGTAGCTCCTGAAGGCACACTTATAAAATTGCCAACATTAATAGCTGAACCCGGACAAACTGCGATATTAGTCGTTTGTGTGATTGCAGGGGTTGGATAAACAGTAATGGTAAAAGTCATAGGTGTCCCTCCACAGCCGTTAAGAGAGGGTGTTACTGTTATTGTACCGACAATATTAACGCCTGTATTATTGACAGGAGCGCTCCATGAAGTAATATTCCCTGTGCCACTAGCAGCCAGTCCGATAGCCGTATTTGAATTCGTCCATGTAATGGTAGCTCCTGAAGGCACACTGATAAAACTGCCAATATTAATAGCTGAGCCCGGACAAACTGCGATATTAGTTATTTGTGTGACTGTAGGCGTTGGATAAACAGTTATTGAGAAAGTCATAGGCGTTCCTATACAACCATTAAGAGTGGGCGTTGCTGTTATTGTACTGAGAATATCAGCTCCTGTATTATTTGCAGGCGCATTCCACGATGCAATATTACCTGTGCCACTGGCTACAAGACCAATAGCGGTATTTGAGTTAGTCCATGCAAAAGTAGCTCCTGATGGTATACTCACAAAGTTGCCAATATATATGGTTGAACCTGGGCAATCTGCTATATCGGTTATCTGGGTGATAGCAGGAGACGTATTTTCAGTAATTACCACAGAGCCGTTCATAGGAGCAGCGCAGTAGGGTGGTGCTACATAAGTAGCTGAAACAGTATAAGTGCCGGCTGTCAGATTGTTCCACACTAAAGAAGTCCCGGTGCCGCTAACAAGGCTACCCTGTGGCGTACCATTACTCAAAAGCTGATAATCAATACCTGTCTGTGAGCCGTTTAAGGTAACACTTAATCCTGGTTGACCTGAACAGTAAGTGCCACCGCCTGTCAGACTAAAGGTAATAGGAAGAGGACTTTCAGTAATAACAACAGAGCCATTCATGTTTGCAGAACAGTAGGGAGTTGTTCCATAAGTGGCCACCACAGTATAAGTGTCTGATGTCAGGTTGTTCCACACTAAAGAACTTCCAGTGCCACTAACAGGACTTCCTTCATTAATACTATTTTTTATTAATTGATAATTAACACCAAACTCAGATCCACTTAGCGTTACACTTGAGCCGGAGCTTCCTGTACAGTAACTTCCCGGGCTTGTTAAATTGAATACTGCCGGGACAGGGCTTTCATTAATGATAACAGTGCCACTCATGTTAGCAGTGCAGAAAGGCGTAATTGCATAGGTGGCTACTACAGTATAAGTTCCTGCTGTCAGATTATTCCATATCAAAGCACTTCCGGTACCGCTGACAGCACTGCCTTCATTAACGCCGTTTTTCTTGAGCTGATAATTATAACCCACCTGTGAGCCGCTTAAGGTGTCGCTCAATCCTGTCGTGCCCGAACAATAATTGCCTCCGCCTGTTAGAATGTATACAATAGGTATAATTTCTGTGTAAACAGCAGAACCGTTCATAGTGGCAGAGCAGTTTGGAGAAGCTAAATAAGTAGCGACTACAGTATATGTGCCAAAAGTTAAGCCTGTGTTCCAGAAAAAAGAACTTCCAGTACCAGCTATAGAAGATCCTTGATTAACACCATTTTTCTTAAGTTGATAGTACACTCCTGTTTGTGAACCACTTATTGAAACAAAAAATCCAGATGCACCGGTACAATAACTTCCTCCTCCGGTTACGTTGAATAAGGTAGGGGTAGGACTTTCAGTTACCGTAACAGTGCCGTTCATAATAGTAGAACAATAAGGTGCTGCGTTATAAGTGGATACAACAGTATAACTTCCAAAAGTCAGATTTGTCCATACCAGGGCACTACCGGTGCCACTGACGGTTGTCCCTGAATTAATACCACCTTTTTTCAATTGATAGTTGTAGCCTGACTGAGAACCACTTAACGTGGCGCTCTGCCCTGTTGCGCCTGCACAATATTTTCCACCACCGCTTAAATTGAAAAAACTTGGAGAAGGGCTTTCACTAAGAACCAGCGTGTTATTCATTATGGCAGAACAGTACGGAGGTGTCGTAAAAGTGGCTACCACGGTATAAGTCCCTCCGGAAAGACTGTTCCACACTAAAGCAAGACCTGTTCCGGGTACTGCAATGCCTTCATTAACACCATTTTTCTTTAGTTGATAGCTAACGCCTGTCTGCGAGCCACTAAGCGTATCGCTCAATCCTGCACCACCACTACACGAACTTCCGCCTCCGGTTAAGTTGAACAATGTAGGCGAAAGAGTTGACGTAATAACTACTGAGCCATTCATAGTGGCCGTACAACCTGGTGTGCTAATATAAAAAGCCACTACGGTATAAGTTCCAGAAGTCAGATTGTTCCATACAAGCGCTGCACCTGTTCCGCTCAAGGCCGTTCCTTCATTAACGCTGTTTTTTACCAGTTGGTAACTAACACCTACCTGAGACCCACTTAAAGTATCATTAAGTCCTGATCCCGAAGAACAATAGTTTCCTCCTCCGGTAAAGTTATATACTGTTGGAATAGAATTTTCAGTAATTACTATTGACCCATTCATGGATGATGAGCAGTTTGGTGAAGCAACATAAGTCGCTACCACAGTATAGGTGCCTGAAGACAGACTGCTCCATGTTAATGTGCTGCCAGAGCCACTTGTGGTACTTCCCTGGTTGACGTTGTTATTCTTTAGTTGATAATTAACACCGGTTTCTGAGCCACTCAAAGTAATACTCAGTCCTGACCCTCCGGCACAGTAGCTGCCACCGCCTGTCAGGTTATATATTGCAGGAGATGGATTTTCTGTAATGACTACAGAACCATTCATCGTGGCAGAACAGTTTGGTGAAGCCACATAGGTAGCTGCCACCGTATAAGTTCCTGACGTCAGATTATTCCATATCAGGGCTGCGCCTGTTCCGCTCACTGCTGTTCCTTCATTAATGTTGTTTTTCTTTAGTTGATAATTAATGCCGTTCTGTGAACCACTGAGGGTAACGCTAAGGCCTGATGCACCAGTACAATAGTTGCCTCCCCCAGTTATATTGAATACATTTGGAGCAGGTCTTTCAGTAATTACTACTGAGCCAATCATCGTAGCAGAGCAGTTGGGCGAAGCCACATAAGAAGCCACTATCGTATAAGTGCCAAATAAAAGGTCGTTCCATATCAAAGAACTACCTGTGCCGCTGATAGCACTTCCCTGGTCAACACTGTTTTTCTTAAGCTGATAATTAATGCCTGTTTGAGAGCTACTAAGTGTTACACTAAGTCCTGTTGAGCCTGCACAGTAATTTCCACCACCGGTTAAATTAAACATTGTAGGAACAGAACTTTCTGTAATTACTACTGAGCCGCTCATTGTAGCAGTGCAGTAGGGCGAAGCCACATATGTAGCCGTTACAGTATAAGTGCCAAATAAAAGATTGTTCCATGTAAGGATAGTCCCAGTGCCGCTTACAGCGCTGCCAAAGTCAACATTGTTTTTCTTTAGTTGATAGTTAATTCCTGTCTGAGAGCCACTGAGAGATATGCTCAACCCTGAAGAGCCTGTGCAGTAACTGCCCCCACCTGTTAGGTTAAATAATACAGGGACAGGGCTTTCAGTGATAACAACAGAACCACTCATGGTTGCAGTACAGTTGGGCGAAGCCACATAAGTAGCCATGACAGTATAAGTACCATAAGTCAGGTTGTTCCATAGTAAAGAACTACCAGTGCCACTGACGGTACCGCCCTGATCAGTTCCGTTTTTCTTTAACTGATAATTAATCCCCGTTTGCGAACCGCTAAGTGTAACACTCAGTCCGGATGCACTTGCACAATAAGTTCCACCACCGATTAAATTAAATGTGGTAGGGATAGGGTTTTCTGTAATAACCACCGAACCGCTCATATTAGCAGTGCAGAAAGGTGAAGCCACATAAGTAGCCACTACTGTATAAGTGCCAAAAGTAAGGTTGTTCCATGTCAGGGAGCTGCCGGTGCCACTTATTGCTGAGCCTGAATTGACACCACCTTTCTTTAGTTGATAGTTAATACCTGTTTGTGAGCCGTTTAGAATAACACTCAGGCCTGATCCTCCTATACAGTAATTGCCACCACCCGTTAAAGTGAAAATAGTAGGGAGAGGGTTTTCTGTAATAACAACAGAGCCGTTCATGGAAGCAGAACAGAAAGGAGAAGCCACATAAGTAGCCACTATAGTGTACGTTCCATATAACTGGTTGGTCCATGCCAAAGCACTTCCTGTACCACTGACAGCACTACCAATGTCAGTACCGTTTTTCTTTAACTGATAATTAATGCCTGTTTGTGAACCGCTAAGGTTAACGGTTAGGCCTGATGCACCAGCACAATAAGTTCCACCACCGGTTAAATTATACGCGAAGGGAACAGGATTTTCTGCAATAACTACAGAACCGCTCATATTAGAAGTGCAGAAAGGAGAAGCCACATAAGTAGCTACTACAGTATATGTGCCGAAGGTAAGACTGCTCCATACTAAAGCACTACCTGTTCCACTAACTGCTGTACCTGAGTTAACACCACCTTTCTTTAGTTGATAGTTAATGCCTGTCTGTGAGCCACTGAGAGTTACACTCAGCCCGGCGTCACCTATACAGTAATTTCCGCCGCCTGTTAAGTTAAAAACAGTTGGAAGTGGACTTGCTGTTATGACTACAGAACCGCCCATGGTTGAAGAGCAAAAGGGTGTAGTAGTTAAAGTAGCCACTACAGTGTATGTTCCTGAAGTAAGATTGGTCCATACTAAAGCACTGCCGGCTCCCGCAACAGCACTACCTAGAGAAACGCCACCTTTCTTTAGTTGATAATTTGCCCCTGTCTGTGAGCCACTGAGGGTGGCACTTAATCCGGAAGCTCCTGTACAATAACTACCACTGCCTGTTAAGGTATAAATTATCGGGGCAACCTCCTGTACTTGTATTACTCCGCTCATGTCGCTGTTGCACTGAGGGGTGGTATTTGTACTGGCGGTAACGGTATAAAAACCTGCAGAAAGGTTTGTCCATTGAAGACTTCCTCCTGTACCCGTAACAGGGCTTCCAATGTTAGTATAAGTGTCTTTAATCAATTGATAAGAAACAGTAGCCTGCGAACTTTGCAGCCCTACAACGCCTTGTCCTGCACAGAAATTTCCTCCACCATTAAGACTGTAAGCTGTAGGAGACATGATGAAATTAATCTGGACGGTGTCGTTCATTGAGATAGAGCAGCCGGTTATCGTGCTGGTAGCAATAATATAATACAAGCCGGCGTTTGGAATTCCATCCCATTCTAAAGCGCCTCCCGTTCCTGAATAAGCATTAAATCCACTAACAGGTAATCCATTTTTCTTGATTTGATAGTTTGTATTTATTTCAGAGCTTTGTAAATGTATCACCCCGCCATTACTCTGGCAATAATTGGGGTTACAGGTAACATTGAAAGTGGCCGGAGCAGGGGTCATGGTAATTATTATGGTATTACTGAATATCCTGCTGCAAACAGGCGTGGTGCTTGTGCTGGCCATCAAACTGTAAGTGCCGGCAAGAAGGTTATTCCAAACTATTGCGCTGCCATTCCCGGTTTTTATACTGCCATAAGCGGACCCGTTTTTCAAAAGCTGATAGTGGAAATTATTCTGAGAATTTACTACATGAACAGAAACACCATTAGCTCCCTGGCAATAAGAGGTGCCCGCCACGGGTTCAAATGTATAACTTGTTGGAAGTAAAATTTGAGTTACGGTTGCTGTATCGGTGAAATATGTTGAGCATGAAGGAATAATAGTGCTGATAGCCTTAACAGTGTAATTACCATAATACATGTTGTGCCATGTAATAGGGCTCCCATTGCCGGGCATGACCGTGCCGATAACTACGCCGTTTTTATAAAGTTGATAATTGACGTTATATTCAGAGCTGTTAAGCTTTATGTCAACACCGCTTCCACCCTCACAGTAGGTGCTGTCGTAAGTAAAAGTATAACGTGTAAAATAGCAAGGGTAGAAAAGGACGTCAAATCTGTTGGTGTCGCCGCTCACTACAAGAGAAGAGAAGTTGTATTGTGCAACGGTTCTCAGGTCTGTAAGACTGTCGTGTACTAGTTTGTCCTTGAGGAAAACAGGCTGGGAAACATCATATTCTCCCAGCTTGGGTGTAAGTATATAATTTCCTGCAACGGGAGCTTTAAAGCCCATAGGGAATGACTTAAAGTGAGTAATGGGCGTAGATGAATTAATGGTGATTTTATTGCTTTGAAACTGAGTATATATCTGCGGAACTGTATTGTTAAAAGAAAAAAGCTTCTCCGAATCGAAAATGTCGAATGTGTCGGTTGCGGAGGTAAAGAATGCCAGGGCAATTTCATCTGATGATGATTGGCTTTGCTGGTTAACCTTAAGGCGGAATATGTTGGGGCTTAGTGAAGAAGAGTCTGGTGCGTCTGTAGGATGTTTACGGGTGTAATTATTTAATTTAAAATTAAGAGTTGTCAGGGGCGCGTTTAGTTTAACGAAAAAGCCCTCCATCGGTGGAATAATATTGTTAACAGTGGCAGGGCATCCTATTTTAGCATTGCCGTTATAAGTAGCAAAAGACTCATTGGCATTAGTCCAGTAAGTTTTATGTGCTAAAGAACTTGTGTTAAGAGAATCGCTGTTCCAGTTAATACCGGAAGGATAAGGATTGCCGATGAGGTTAAATCCTTTATATGCAGAAGAAGTGGTGCGTGAAAGGGTTATATTTTCACTATAGTTATTTAAGTTACCTGAAAATACTACTGTGCCGGTTCCTGATCTTTTGAAGCTGTATCCTCTCATAACAGGTGTTAAAGCCGTAGTATTATTGATAATTTTAGTCCATGCTGCTGAGGATTCGGTAAAATATTTAAGCGTATCAGCAGGAGTAGCGGCACTAAAAACGCCGGATAAAGCGTTGCTTAAAGGTGTGCTTACTAAATTCGTTTTATTACCTCCAAGGATATATTTATAAACATGAGCCGTTCCCGAGAAATTGCCATAAGTGATTAAAGAGCCTGTGCCGGTAGCATCAGAGAGGATAATAAGGGAGTCGAGTGCAGTTAATTTGCCCAGCACCGTAAGGGCTCCATTGGGATTTATTGTTAATGAAGCCCCTGACAGAATTTTAATGTCAGAGCATATCCCATTGGAGGCAGAGACCACAGGGAAGTTGTTGGGGTTTCCAAGTGGCGTGGTAGGAATAATCACATCTTTAGTAGAATCGGGCACGCCATTGTCCCAGTTGTTAATATTGCTCCAGTCGGTATTGCTGAATCCTGACCAGGTAGTAAGAATATAATCGTTGAAAGCAATATCATCAATATCAACCCTGTCGCCATTTATAACATTAATAACCAACCTTACAGGCCCTTGAATAAGAGCAGGTAATGAGGTCTTTTGCAGAGAACCATTAGCATTGCATGTTACTGTGCCTAATGAATGGAAATGTACCCCCTGGTCATTAGAATATTGAACCATGAACATCCCATTCTGGTCGGACCTGTAATTGGCATGGTAAATTGTTATTGTATCCAGCCCTTTGGGGCTGTCAAAATTCATGGCAATATAGCCCCCTTTTAATATACGGGCAGCTTTACCCCCTCTTTTCTTATCGTTCGATTGCGTGCCTATAGCCGCCTTAACAAAATGCCATTTGCCACTTTCAAGAGTTACCAGCGTATCAGCATAATAACTGTCAAGGGCACCTAGTTCAAAATCCTCGAAGAAATCAGATTTATCAGTAGTTGCACATGTATTGGGGTTTAATGTATAAGTTGTTACCTTATATTTGGTTAATGTATCGGTATTGTTGTACTCATAAACCCTGAACCAGTAATTATTTAAAGGGAAAAAGCCATAAGCATTAAATATAGCATCAGAACCTTTATAAAGAACTTGTTCGCCGGTTCCCGAATATTTAGGATTGCTTACAGGATAAGTGTTGTCAATTGGGTCCGTGAAGCTGTTGGTAGTGTTTATCTTAACGAGTCTCCTGTCTCCGTTTCCATCAGTCCAGTTAACGTTCATAGAGCGTGGGCCTATATCTGTACAATTAATATTGGACGCCTGAACAGTAGGTGCACTCTTATAGCCTGAGCCTGTTACATTAATGGTAACACTGCTTGTGCCAAAAGTTTTATTAAGAATCCCTGCAGAAATTAATCCTGTCATCTGAGGTTCAAATCGGACATAGATATTGGTGACAGGTACTACACCTGCTACAGGAATAAGCTTTAAAGTAGAAGTAAAGCCGCTGCCTGAGGTCTTGGAAATTTTAAAAGGTAATGGACAGGTAACAAAAATGGTATCGACGAGGTTGATTCCTGAGACGGTGTAAGACTGCTCCAACGACATACTTCCTACAGTCACTAATCCAAAGTCGTGAATGTTCTGAACGACATTTATTTCGGGATAAACATTAAGCGTAAAGGCAGTAGCCACTTTGCCTGGGGAGTAATTGAAAGCCTTGTCTACAGCATATAACTTATACCAGTATTCGCTGTTGCTTGAAAGTCCGGAATTGTCAAGAAAGCTTGTGCCTGTGCCTATGTAAACGACCTTCCCCTTATTAGTGCCAAAAATAGTATCTCCTACATTGTAAATGCCTTTAAAATTTACAACATCTTCATCTTCTGGTTTAACGTTATATCTTACCAATATATAACCACCGCTGTCGAGGCCACCCTGAGGGGCTGTCCACGAGAGATTAACAGAGGTAAAAGTAGTAGTGCCCACAATCAAAGTGTCGGGGTCATTAGGTGGTGTAACATCAAAAGAGCCGGGATAAATGACAAAATCGTCTATATAAATCAATCTCGTATTATTCGCTTCAAGTATAACAAGACCATTGGTTTCTGCGACATTGGCTGTTGTTAGGGTAAAAGAAAATAGTGTCCAATCGACAAATGCTGTATCATTGTCATTTAGCCAGGCAGTAGATATAAGATTATTGGTGCCATTTGGAGAAATACTTATTTTAAGCTCCGGGTTGTTGGTTAGCGTACCATCCATATCTCCTTTGGCATAAAACTGAATGGTATAGGCTGTGTTTTTCTTTATTTTGGTGCCCATCGTAGGCGTATAAAGCTTTCTGGATGTTGCACCATTTTGCATGAATTGCAAATAATGTGGGTCTGACCTTCCTCCTGAATCTTTTACAATGCCTTTGCCTACAATTTCTGTTGTCCAGTCTGTTTGTGGAGGGGTGAATGGATTAGAATGGAGAAGCGTAGCGGGTTGATTTGAAAAACTTCCGTTTACTTCAGGAAAGATACCGATTATTTGTTGTGCAATAACAGTATTAAAATGAAGCGATGAAAAAAAAAACACAAATAGTAACAACAAATGACAGAAAACTGGAAAATTATTTGTGTGATTTTTTATATTAGTTTGTGGTGTATAGATGTGTTTCATAGGAAGAATGGTTTTTATAAGAACCTTACTGTCAATATTTTAATAAAGATATTAAAATGAATGAAGATATTCGGTTTTAGAAAGCAATAAATAAAATCACGTTAAATAAACAAATTATAAATATAATAATTTTTATCTTTATTTTTTATAAAAATAGAATATATTTTTTATATAGAGAAAGTTCTAATGCTGAAAAGAAA
>Ga0118677_10006858_pt1 | contig 19110 bp, 13 predicted proteins | sample AliMusrvi5mmetaG_FD_86154 | JGI IMG/M metagenome (GOLD analysis project Ga0118677, IMG submission 86154) | reverse complement strand
CGCTGCCAGGTGACCATGACGGTGAACATGACGACGGCCACACTCAGCCCGACCCAACCGCCGTTGGGGATTTTGAGGGTGTTTGACGCGAAGTAGGTCAGGTCCATGGCGAACACCGGGGCCATGAGCAGCGCTATGAACACCGGATTCCAGTGCCAGCGGCGCCGCATGCAGATCATCAGCATGATCGTGGTCAGGAGCATCGTCATCGACACGGCCAGCCCGTAGGCGCCGGCCAGACTGTCGGAATTTCGGAAGCCGAGGACCAGGGCGACCGTGCCGACCAGCAGCATCCCGTTGACGGCGGGCAGGTAGACCTGGCCGATGGTCGCTTCCGAGGTATGGACGATTTCCTGGCGCGGGCAATAGCCCAGTTGCATCGCCTGCCGCGTGAGCGAGAAGGCGCCGGAAATGACCGCCTGCGACGCAATCACGGTGGCGGTGGTGGCCAGGGCCACGAGCGGGTAGAGCGACCAGGCCGGGGCCATGCGGTAGAAGAGCTGACCGTAGGCATCGGGATCGTGTATATGCCCGAGTAGGTAGGCGCCCTGTCCGAAATAGTTCAGCAGGAGGGCGGGCAGCACGAAGGTGAACCAGCCGATCCGGATGGGGAAGGGACCGAAGTGGCCCATGTCCAGATAGAGGGCCTCGCCACCCGTCATGCACAAGAACACCGTGCCCATGGTGACGAAGGCGTGGAAGCGATGTTCCACGAAGAACGCCACGGCGTGCATGGGGTTCATGGCCCACAGGACGCCGGGCGCCTGGACGATATGGATCAGGCCCAGGATCGCGATGACGATGAACCATACGACCATGATCGGGCCGAACACGGCGCCAACGCGCTGGGTGCCGTGCTTCTGCAGCCAGAAAAGGCCGACGAGGATGGCCAGCGAAAGGGGCACCACCCAATGGTGCATCGAGGGGGCCGCCACCTGCAGTCCTTCAACTGCACTGAGCACCGAGATGGCCGGAGTGATCAGTCCGTCGCCGTAGAGCAGCGCCGAACCGAACAGACCCGAGAAGAGAATCAACTGGGCGCCCAAGACGGTGTAGGGGCGGTTTTGGCTGCGAATGAGCGCCATGAGCGCGAGGTTGCCGCCTTCGCCGTTATTGTCGGCCCGCAGGACGAGCGTGACGTACTTGACGGTGATCAGGCCGGCCAGGGACCAGAAGATGAGCGAGAGCACGCCCAAGATTGACGCTTCCGTGGGCGGCGTGGCGTCGTTGAAGCACAGGCGGAAGGCATAGAGCGGGCTCGTGCCGATGTCGCCGTAGACCACGCCCAGCGCCGCGATACTCAGCGCGAACATCAGGCGCTTGGGATGCTCTTTTGTGTTTTCCATGCCGTCAGTGCCGCGGCTTTCCCCCCACCGATGTGTGCCCGGGATCCGATGGCGGGAGGCACTGTAGCGGGAAGCCGCCGGTTTCGCAAGGCAGACGCGGCCCTATTCGCCGATACCCAAGTTCGGTTCCGCGTCGAGAAGAAGGGCTTCGGCCGGGGGCGGGTTGGCTACAGCTTTGTGGGCGGCCAATCCGGCCACCATGGCGGCGTTGTCGGCGCAAAAAGCCGGTTGCGCGAGCACCAGGCGGAACCGGCGCTTTTCCGCCAGGGCCGCCAGTTTCTCGCGCAGGCGTTTGTTGAGCGAAACGCCGCCCACGACGGACAGTGTGTGCACGCCTTGCAGGGCGTACGCGACGCGGTTGAGCAGGGTGTCGACGATGGCTTCCTGGAAACTTGCCGCCAGGGGCCCCACGACCGGGTCGTCGGCACCGGTCAGCGGATGATCGCGCAGGTAGTAGAGCAGCGAGGTCTTGAGACCGCTATAGCTGACGCAGCATCGCGCGTCGAGCCCGGTGAGCCGGGCCGGCAGGTTGCGCAGGATGCCGCGCGGAAACCGCACGTACACCGGGTCGGCACCACGCGCAGCTTTATCGATGGCCGGTCCGCCGGGATAGCCCAGTTTGAGCATGGTGGCGCCTTTGTCAAAGGCCTCGCCGGCCGCATCGTCCACCGTCCGCCCCAGCAGCCGATAGCGGCCGATGCCGTCGACGCGCACGAACGCGGTGTGACCGCCCGACACGATCAGGGCCACGAACGGCACCAGCGCGGCGGGCTCCGGGGCGTCCGCGCCGAGGAAGGCCGAGTAGAGGTGGGCTTCGAGATGGTTGATGCCGATCAGCGGCTTGTTGAGGCGGATCGCCAGCCCCTTGGCCGCGGCCAGTCCCACGAGGAGGGACGTGGACAGGCCGGGACCGTGCGTCACGGCGATCGCATCCAGGGCGGCCCACTCGACACCCGCGGCGCGCATGGCTTCCGCGATCACGGCGGGCAGATGTTCGACGTGCTGGCGCGACGCGAGTTCCGGCACGACGCCGCCATACGGACGGTGCATCGCGATCTGCGTGTGGATGACGTTCGATAACACGACGCGACCGTCACGCACGACAGCCGCAGCGGTTTCGTCGCAAGAGGTTTCTATGCCGAGCACGAGCATAAATCGTCATCCGGCAATTCTACTGTCTTGCTTCGAAGATCAGGATGCCCTTGATCAAGTCGATCGCCCGTTCGAGTTGTCGGTCCACGGTGGTGGCGTATCGTGCCGGTTTCTCTTTATCCGCGAACACTTCGGGATTCTCGTCGTAGTTGCGCTTGGTCATCACGTCGACCCATTCATCCGGGGTGAGGGGTACGACGATATCGGGTTCGATGCCTTTCTCGTGGATGCTGCGGCCGCTGGGCGTGTAGTAACGCGCGGTGGTCAGGCGGAGGGCCGCGCCACCTTCGATGGGCACGACGCTTTGCACGGAGCCTTTGCCGAAGGTCGTGTCGCCGACCAGGATGGCGCGCTTGTTGTCCTGCAGCGCGCCGGCCACGATCTCCGCCGCGCTGGCCGAGCCGGCATTGACCAGGATTGCCATGGGGAAATCGACATAGGGATGGTCGCCGCTCGCGCGGGCCGTCGGCCCGGCGGGGGTGCCCTCGCGGCCGCGCGTGGAAACGATGACGGTGCCCTTCTTGAGGAATGTCTCGCTGACCTGGATGGCCGAGGTGAGCAAGCCGCCCGGATTGTTGCGGAGGTCGAGGATCAGCCCGCGAATATTCTTTATGGCGAGTTTGGCCATGGCCTCGTGCAGGGCGGCCGCCGTCGGCTCGCTGAACTGGGTGATCCGCACGTAACCGATGTCGCCGCTCAGGACGCGCGCGCCTTTCACGCTGGAGATCTTGATGACGTCGCGTTTCAACGGGAAGTCCTTGATGTCGCGGTTATTGCGCAGGATCTTGACGGTCACGCCCGAGCCTTTGTCGCCGCGCAGCCGTTTGATGGCGTCGGGTATCGACATGCCGTCGGTCTTCTCGTCGTTAATCTCGATGATCTTGTCGCCGGCGAGGATGCCGGCGCGGAACGCCGGCGTATCTTCCATGGGGGAGATGACGGAGAGTGTGCCGTCCTTGACGCCCAGTTGGATGCCGATGCCGCCGAACTCGCCCTGGGTCTCTTCCTTCAGTGACCGGTAACTCGGGGGCTCCATGAACTGGCTGTAGGGATCGAGCGACTGCACCATGCCGCCCAGGGCGGCATGAACGAGATCCTTATAGGAGGTTTTCGACTCATCCACATAGCCGTTGCGGATGATCATGAGCGTCTTGGTCAGCAGTCGGATTTGCTCGTAAGCATCGTCGTCACCCTCGACGGTGGCCAGCGTATTGGTGGCGGGGCGGACCGCGTGAAGGGCATTGGTTGCCGCCGCTAGCGGTGCCGCCGTCGTGGCTGGTTTGGGGAGATGACGGCACCCGCACAGCCCGGCCACGGTCAGACCAAGCGCCGCACTCAATAGGACGAATCGAAGGTTCGTGAACATGGCCGGCAGCATACACGGTCGGGGACCCGACTTCCAGCGTGGAACGCGCTCACTTCTGCGCCAGCGCTTCGCCTCCCGTGCCGCTCGACCAGGTAGGGATGCCTATCAGGGCCCGAACGCGCTCTTGAACGAGCAGCGCGCGCCGCCGCGAGAGCGGGATGGTTTGCGTTGTTTCCGTGTCGTAAAGATCATTCAGGAGCGGGTTACGTACTCCCTGTTTTCCGTTGTTGTCGCGCCACTTCCTGACATAGGCCAGATACTTTTCGTAGTCGGCATCCACGGCGGTGGGCGCCAGACCGTTGACCGTGTCGACGATGGCGGCAATGACCGGCGCCGTGACGTGCGGGTCTTCCGCAATGCGCCGGGAGAAGCCCAGCGTGTTGACCTGCGAATTGAGAATGTTTGAGGAGCGCGTGACATTGATCCCTTTCCACCCGGCCTTCAGCCAGGCAAAGGTCGTCACGGCGGTTTCGTTGGAACTCAGCGCAATGTAGATGCTGAGCGTGGTGGACCGGCTGATCTGGGAGAGCATCCAGGTCATGCCCCTCAGATTCAGGCCGGGTTTCTCGCTATAATAGAACAAGGCCTGATCGAGCGGACCAACCGAGACGCCGCGCCGGCTGAACGTGGATGGCGACGTCGTTTCGGAGCACGAGAACAGCACATCACGGTCCTCGACCTTGCAGCGCAGGAAGACCCTGCAGTTCGTGTACGAGAAGTAGCTGCCCGACTCGGGATTGGGGGTGATTTCCTCGGTGCCGGATAGCCGGGCGGACGCATACGCCTGGGCGCCCGTGGGGCCGGCTTCGATGCAGGCATAGGCCCGTTGCATCGCGTTGCTGTCGAGACACGCGGAGTAGCGCAGGGAGGCTGGGAAGACCGCGTAGTCGGGGATGCCGGGATTGAAGTTGAGGGCGAGATATTGCGCCAGCGGGACGCCAATCTTCACCACATAGGCCGCGCCGGCCGCTCCGTCGCGCTCGGGCAGTTCCCAGCCGCTATCCGTGGCGCAGGCGTTGCGCACAAAGTCAACCAGGAGTTTGACCGCGTCCGGGGTGAAGGTTGCGTTTGGATTCGCCGCGAAGGCGAATAAGGCATCCACGGAGCTATTGGCCTGCATGGGAAAACGTCGCATGGAGGCGACGATGCTGCTGGCCGAGGTTGCCGGCGCAATCGTCTCGTCCCCATGGGCGGATACATTTCCCGTGATGGACAGCGTCGCCCCGAGCCCTGCGGCTATCAAGAACCAGATTCGTGTATGCATTTCGCCCTGACTGCGGTGGAGGAAAATGGTGCCGGATAAACGGTAGGAACACAAGCCATTGATTCAGCATCATGGAGAGTTGCGTTTGTTCCTGAAAGCACTCGGGGATACTCCCGTGTGCCTGTGAAAGGCTCGCGAAAAAGCAAACGGTGTTCCGTAACCCACCAGTTCCGCTATCAACTTCACGGGATAGTCGGGATGGCGGAGCAAATCCTGAGCCCGTTGGATGCGTAGTTGAGTCACCTTGCCCAACGGCGTGATCCCATGAAAACGTGCCGTCAGACGATAGAGATGGGCAGGCGAGATATGCGACTCGCGCGCGAGAGTTTTCATGGACCAAGGGTGACTGAGCCTGGCATTGACCTGATTCCAGAGCATATTCAATTGTTGCCGCGCCCGGAGGGTGGCGGTCGTCTCGCTCACTCCCAGTTCGCGGTCCAGATAGACGCCGATCAGTTCCGCGAGTGCGCGGCCTGCGGTAATGGTGTCAGGGCGCTGGTTCACCGACTCTTCGAGCAGGTCCTGCACGATCCGGTGCAACGGTTCAAGCCATCGCGCCGTGACAATACTTGGACGCCGGGCATTGACGAATTTCCAACGCTCATTGGTGGCCAGGTGAAACCACAGGATTGACCATGTCCGGTCCGCCTCGACCCAGTACATCTGGGGATAGCCCGCCGGTGACACCCAGACCTGCCCCTTTTTCAGCACCCGGCTGGTCCCGTCGACTTCATGGCAGGCCCGGCCGGCAAGGGTGAAGATAACCAGGTGGAAATCCGGAGCGACACGTTCAATCCGGTAGGGATGGATCAGTTCGCTGATGCCAGACAATTCAACTCCCATGGGCTTAAGAACGGGGTCGGTCGTTCCCGTCCACCCCAATATCCGCTCAAAACATCCCTCAGGAATGATAATCCTGGGTATGGACTTGATAATCGCAGCCATTCCCCATGCTCGTCCTGACATGTTACATTTTCAAGACTTTGTTTGCATTGAACAGCGAAAGCGAACGGCATACGGTGGTCCGGAATGACACTAATGAGGTAATCTCAGACATGACGATGAAGCAGAGCAACAAAACGCGCAAGAACGTTGAAAACACCCAACTACCCCGACCGGAGTATCCGCGCCCCCAGTTTGAGCGGGCGGACTGGATCAATTTAAACGGTCTCTGGAGTTACTGCTTTGATCCCGGAAAGTCAGGCGTTGACCGCCGCCTGTTCGAAAGCAGGGGGTTCGGCAACCGGATTCTTGTGCCATTCTGTCCCGAAAGCGAACTCTCAGGGGTAGGCTATAAGGACTTCATCGAGGCCATGTGGTATCACCGCCAGATCGTCATCCCGAAAACCTGGACCGGAAAGACCGTGCTGATGAATTTCGGCGGTGTCGATTACGAATGTGAGCTTTTCATCGACGGCCAGTCGGTTGGAGTGCATTTCGGCGGCACCGTGTCGTTCGGATTCGACATCACGCGCTTCGTCCGCGCCGGAGGCGAGCATCACGTCGTGCTGCGCGTGGCCGACAACCTGCGGACCGACAAGCAGCCTTCCGGCAAGCAATGCCAGGTCTTCAAGTCGTGCGGTTGTCACTATACCCGAACCACGGGCATCTGGCAGACGGTATGGCTGGAACCGGTGGACAGGCTTGGACTCAAGTCCGTCCAGATCGTGCCCGACCTGGATGGCATGCGGTTCATCATCACCCCCCGTTTCCGCGCCTTGGAGCGTGGTCAGATCTTTCGCGCCCGCGTGAAGGCAGGCGGAAAGACCGTTGCCCAGGCCGAAGGCCCCGCCTGTGACGGAGCGCCTCTGATCCTCAACGTGGCACAACCGCGGACCTGGTCACCCGCCAAGCCATTCCTCTACGACCTCGCCTTTGACGTGATCGATGCCGCTGGCAAGGCGGTGGACCGGGTTTGCAGCTATGCTGGAATGCGGAAGATTCATGTCGAGGGCGACCGGGTTTTCCTGAACAACAGCGGAACCTATTTGCGGTTCGTCCTGGACCAAGGATTCTATCCCGACGGGATCTGGACGGCGCCCTCGGATGCGGCCCTGAAACTCGACATTGAACTGGCGATGAAGGCAGGGTTCAATGGGGCTCGCCTGCACCAAAAGGTTTTCGAAGAACGCTTTCACTACTGGGCCGACCGTCTGGGCTATCTCACATGGGGTGAGTCGTCGAGTTGGGGTAACGATCCCAACGACATGGCGTCGGCGCGCCTCTTTCTGAGTGAATGGCAGGACATCATCGTCCGTGACCGCAACCATCCGTCGATCATCGTCTGGACGCCGCTGAACGAAACCCATTGCGTGACCCAACCCAAACAGCACCGACGGTTCCATCGCGACCTGTACGCCCTGTGCAAGGACCTCGACCCAACCCGGCCGGTCAATGACGCCAGCGGATACATCCATGCGCAAACCGATCTCTGGACCGTACACAACTACGAACAGGCCCCGGCCAAACTCAGAGAGCAACTCACGCCCGACAGCAAGAAAGGAGTTTGGCGCAATTTTCCTGACCGCGAGGTCGACTATGAAGGCCAACCCTATTTCGTTGACGAATTCGGCGGCATCAAGTGGATTCCCGAGAATCGCCGGGCATTCGCCGACAACTCATGGGGCTATGGCGATGCTCCGAAAACGATGGAAGAGTTCTACGGCCGGCTAAACGGTCAAGTTGACGCCCTTCTCAGCCAGCGCCACATCTCCGGTTACTGCTACACTCAACTCACCGACGTGGAACAGGAGCAGAACGGCATCTATAATTATGACCGTTCCGCCAAATTCGACATGAAGCGGATCTCTGAAATCTTCCGGCAGTCCCCGCGGAACGCTTAGCTGCCAGCCAGTCCTCTGCAGCCTCAATTTCTTCCGAAATCATCGACGGCCTTCTGTCCCATATCGCGCAGGAATGCAGCGTCACGGCTGCCGATGACCTCGGGCACGAAGACAATTTCCGAGGCGCTCCGCCCATAGAGGCTCGCAAACCAAACGCACGCCTGCAGATACTGCCCGCGCGGATTCAAATGGATCGTGTCGCGCCAGATCTCCAGTTCGGCGGTTTCGCGGTTCTTATGGTAGCCCATCGCGCCGACGACATCGCCCGCCTGACTTGGCAGATCTGGCCAGCGAAGGGTCTTCAGCACGGCTGGATCGTAGGGAACGAAGTTGTACCCCTGGTGTTTCCGGGTCAATTGCACCGCATAGCCTGAGGGAATGATTCGCAGACCGCCGAGTTCGTGCGCGAGTTCGCGGTACGCCTGCGTCAGACGCTCATACATGCCGTCCTGCCCGATTCCCCACTCGCCCCCTTCGGGCAGGCGCGGATCGTCGGCACGGTACGCCCAAGTCTGCTGGATCACGACTTCCGCTTGCGGGGCGAATTTCTTGATATAGGCGCAGAGGTTGCCGGCAAACGGCTGGTAGGTTTCCGGTCGCCAACTGGCGTGACTCGCCTGCTGGATAGTGACGATGTCCCATGGTTTCTGCGCTAGAATCTCCCGGAGTTTGAACCGGTTGTCGTGATACCGGCGACAGTCGAGATCCCGCTCCTCGTCCTCGACATAACTCCAGTGGCGGTGAAGTTCACAGCCACCGTGGTTGGCTCCCTCAAACTGAAGCCAACAGCCGGCCGATTCGACAACCTGCTGCCAATACAGGCGCAAGCTGTCCGTAAAACTGTTACCGATCGTCAGCACTCTCAACCGATTCGAAGGAATTCTTATGTATTGTCTCATGATTTCAAGAACATCTCGATAACTGGCACCGTGACGTTCGGTTTCTGGATGGGCAGATCGAGAGTCAAAGTGTTCTTTGGAATCGATCCGACTGATTGACCTGCAAACCATGAATCCGCCTGCATCTTCACTTCCGAGGCGTCGTTCAGCAACTGCGCGTACTCAACCTTGTCAGCGAGTCCATCGACATGCAGATGCTTGAACGGCCACGCGAAGACATGGAGATAGAGCCGCCTGGTATCCGGGTTATAAGTTAGCCGGCAATCCTGGGGCGCCTTGAACTCCGTTGGCGCCTGTGTGCAACCGTAGATCGAGCGACCGTGCCGCTTCATCCACGACCCCATGCCGGACAGCCGATCGAGTGCGCGTTCGTCGAACTCTCCACGGCCCGTGGGGCCGACGTTGAGCAACAAGTTGCCGCCCTTGCTGACGGTATCGATCAGCATCTGGAGCAACTGGTCCAGGCTCTTCCAGCTCGTTTCGTCACGATGGTAACCCCATGAGCCCGAGAATGTTTGACATGCCTCCCACACCACGCGTTGCCCATTCACGCGAACCCATTCCCGTGGCTGGTATTGCTCGGGCGTCTTGACATCCCATCCACAGGGCATATCGAGACGGTCGTTCAGAATGACCTTTGGCTGCAACTTGCGGACCAGGGACATCAGTTTATTGCTCTGCCAGTCCTTTTGGCCTTTACCTGTGCCATCTGGTTTGGGGTAACTGTAATCGAACCACAACACATCGATCTGGCCGAACTGCGTGAGCAATTCTTGAACCTGTCCATGCAGGTACGCCGCGTACTTCGTTTGATCGCGCCCCGTGTTTAATTCATTGCGATCCGGACTGTTACGGTAGGGACCGATGTGCGGATCGATCACGTAGTGCGGGTGGTGCCAGTCAATCAGCGAATGGTACAACCCCACGCGCAGGTTTTCCTTGCTGAACGCCTTCACCATCGGCGTGAGCAAATCACGTCCGGCAGGCGTGTTCGTCGCCTTGTATTCGGTGAGTTTACTGTCCCATAGACAGAACCCTTCGTGATGCTTGGTTGTGACGACGAAATATTTCATCCCGGCATCGGACGCGGCCTTTGCCCACAGTGCCGGATCATACAGATCCGGATCGAACCGCTTGAAGTATTTCTCGTAATCCTGATTCGTCAACTGCTCGTTGTGCCGCACCCACTCGTGCCGTGCAGGCAAAGCGTACAGCCCCCAGTGGATGAACATGCCAAAACGATCGCGAACAAACCAACGCGTATCACCCTGAGTCTTCAGCACATCGTCTGCCGAAAGGTCATTCTTCATTCGCCGTCCCCACAATCGGTCTCCTCATTGATATCGGCAAGCGCCTTGAACGTGTCTTACTGCGCAACCTTGTATGAGAAGGTGATCTTCACCACTTGGCCTCCGACAACCGGGACGCTCTGGACGACGCCGTTGTCATGGGAGACCTTGATGGCCTTTGAATCGGGTGTCTGGCCGTCGACCACGGTTGCCTTGCTGCCATCTTTGACCCAGTTACTAAGAGTCCAGCCAGCCAAACCATTCTTGAAATCTCCGTTCGCAAGTGTGGTCCCTGTTGCCTTTATGTCGGTTATGAGAGTCCAGGCAGAGGGATTGCTATGAGTTCCCAAAACCCGGATATCGACCGTTCCGCTTTTGTCAGGAGTGAAGGAGAACGTTCCGGTCTTCCACTCCTTACCCGCTATGAAATAACTGACCAGTTGGCAGTTTTGTTTCTTTTCGTCCTTTTCCCAAGTGGCGTTAACGCTCTCGCCGCCAGCCGAAATGTCGTTACCTTCGAGAACGATTCCCCCTTGGATGCCGTTGACGTCAATTCTCGCATGGACGTCAGATGCGTGAGCGACCGAGCAAAGCGTGGCGAATGCAGTGGCGACTACCAGTTTTCCGATAAGAGTCATAACACATTGTCCTTTCAACGATTGAATTTCTGCCTGTAATGGATTCCGCAAGTTTCGTTTTCCCCCTATTTGCCTCCCTTCAGTCTTTCCTCAAGTCCGGCTACTGGAAGCAAACTGTTAGCATAGAAAACGAAACCCCTATAAACGGCCTCGCCGGTGATGGGGTTTCCAAAAAGGTCGGTGAAGACAACGCCCGAAACAGGCTTCAGCGCGCAGGACCCGCTTTTCCGCCCGCTTATCACCGCGACCGAACCGCTGCGCCCTTCAAAAAGGAAGGCCGAGACATCCTTCCCCAGCGGCACAACTTTCACAAAGGGTCTATCCTCAAGAAGCAGAGCCATGTGGGAGAATGCCGCCAGAGCCGGATGCGGGTAACCGTCACCTCCGAGGAGAACCGGAAAGGTTGGGGCTGAAAGCAGGTTGTTATAGGTATGGTCGGAATAGAGGAAGACGCGTTTCACATTCAAGGCCAGGTGGCTCACCACATAACGGCAGGTAGTGTCCACAAGGTCAAACATGTCGTCTTTGGACTCCCAGGTGATGGTGTTCTTGTAAAGGCCTGTATAGTCGTCCTTGCCAATCCAGTTTGGCGGGACATTCCCGCCCCTTGTTGGGTTGCCTTCGCTCATGACTACCGGCTTGAAAGGGGGGGGCGCCTTCTTCATGTATTCCAACGAGTGTTGGTAGGCTTTGGCGGCGGGGTCGTCGGGGTAGCCGCAGAGGGTGGGCGAATAGAAATGGTAGTCCACCTCGTCACAGCAGTTATAGCCATCGGCGTCGAAAACCTGTTGGCCCCACATCCTATAGGAGCCGTAAGGCGCGCTGTTTATGCCAATCAGTTTAACGGAGGGATCGCAGGCCTTTGCGCTTGCGGCTGCGGCTCTGGAGAGCGCGGCATACTCTTCCGGCGTGCCATTGTCGAACTTGCGTGAAACCGGGTCATAGGACTTGTGCCAGAACCCTTCGAGCCAAGGCTCATTCCAGATGTTGTAGGCGTCGATGGAGCCCTTAAAATGCGTGACAACGACTTTGACGTAATTGGAGAAGGCGACCAGGTCCTTGGGCTCGTACATTTTGTCCAGATAGGCTTGACTGCTTGCCAGGCCAGTGGAACAGGAGGCCCAGTCAGGAGTCGAGCCGAGAAAGCCAAGCACCTTAATCTTTGCCGCGCGGTAGTTATTGATTTTGTCGTCCTGGAATGTCCAATTCCCTTTCTTCTTCTCAAGCCAGGCCCAGCCGGTGCATTCCATACCTGTGTCAAGGAGGCGCACCCAGTTGACGCCGGCGGCCTTCATGGCCTTTACCGTTCTGGCATTGGAGAGGAAATGCCCGCCAAAAGGCGAGTTCGGAGCATCTTTTCCCCAGTAGAGAGGCTTTTCAATGCGGGTTATCACCAGCTCATTGATCGGGGAGATTGGCTTGCCGTCGCGTTCGCCCCAGACCTCCAGGCGAAATGCCCCTAGCGGAGCCTCAGGGAAGACGCCAAGGTCCAGAGTTCCAAGGGTCCTCCCTTCAAGGGTGACGTCTTTTAAAGGTCTCTCGACTCCATAGACATTGGTCACCTTTCCCTTGAGCGTCGCGCCGCTGCAGGTTCCGCTGGCTGAATACTTGACACTTGCGGGTTCGTCAGAGAACTGAATGCGGGACCCGGCGAGATCTGAATCGGCTGGGGCAAGTGCGATTTCGCAGAGGCCGGCCGAACTGTAGGGCTTTGGATCTGAACCCGCGTAGGCCATGAGAGAGTCGATATTGAGCGTTCCAGCGCCTTCGAGAATGAGGCAGAAACTCTTTGCCAGACTCGCGGCGTTGAAGTCGAGTTGCATCGCCGTCCACTTTCCGGATGGAAGCGCGAGCTGCCCGTGGTTGACGGCGTACCAGCCATTGCTGGTCGTATTGGGAAGTTGGTTGGTGACCGTGGTGAAACCGCTTAGATCAAGCGTGCGGTCGGCGCCGTACCCGTCTGCGACGATCTGGCCATTGTTCTTCAAGTTCCCTGTCATCGCGATCGAGCCCCAGCCGCGAACGGTTCCTCCAGATGTGGCATTGGTCGTGGCAACGACAAGGTCGCTGTTCTTGCCAACTTGTTGTGTAATGAGTCCAGCGCCGGTTGTGTTCCCGATATTCAGGGTTCCCTGGCCGGACGACCCGACCGTAAAGACGTTGGTCAAGTTGGTGAACACCAGCGTGCCACCCATGAGGTTGTACGTGCCGACGCCGTTGGTTGCGTAACCTATGACCAACCCGGGAGTGGAAACCTGGAAGACGCCGCCCGACTGGGTGAAAATGCCGAGGCCCGCCTTGCCGATGGAGATGGGAGGCGTCGTCGTGGTATTGTTAGTCACATAGAGCAAGCCGGACGCCAGGGTATAGCGGCCGGTGGCAGAACTCAGGTATCCCAGTGACAGCTCGGACCAGATGTTGGCTCCCAGGACCATGTTGGTGCCGCCCGTCTGGATCACTGTGCCATCCGAACCTGACTGGACACCCACAAGGAAATAGTCTGCGGGTGGGCGGGTGACCAGAAGACCCCCGCTGAGTTCAAGATGGCCCACGGCCCCACCGCCACCTACCCTGAAGCCGCTCGACCCCGTGCAACTATTGGAGCCTCCGGACTGGTACATGTACCCGGAACAGCCGCTGGCGTTGCCGCCGATGTTCTCTGCACTTGCGCTAAGTTGTCCATCCACGAGGTAATAGGTCCCCGTCTTTGAGAACCCGATATCAAGGTCGCCTTTCACCGATAGATTGCCGCTCGATTGGGTGATGATGCCCACCGATGAAGACCAGTACCCGACGTACGCAGTTGTGAGGACCGTCATGTCGCCGCCCTGCTCCAACGACACCGTGCCCTTGACGTTTGACGCCTGGGCCGCCACGTTGAACACGTTACACGTTTCGCCGGCCGTCGTGATGTGCACCGTCCCGGCGTTGGTGACGTACGCCGTGTCGACGCTGGTCGGCTTCTGTGCCGGGCTCCAGTTGTTGGCAACGCTCCAATCGCCAGTACTCACGTTCCAACTTATGTTTGCCCCCAGACACGGGGTGAGACTGCCGATGGTCAACAAAGACAGGATTGCTATGTTCTTCATGGTGTTACCGCAGATAGTCGTCATTTCGTCTTCCCCTTTCTTGCGCGCTGATGTGTCGTCGCCGACAGTCCGTGCCGTGAGCCACCCGCCGACGCGTCTGCCGGCGTCGCCGTCGTTTGCCTGACAATCAAGTGCGGAAGCACGCACGCCTTGCAGCCTCCGTTAGTCGGCCGCGGCCAAGCGGCAGCGGCTTGTGACAGCAACAGACGCACGGCAACTTGGCCGAGTTGGGCCAAAGGCACATGCACCGTGGTCAGCGCCGGGGTGACGATGGCTGCCGCGTCGATGTCATCGAATCCCACCACGCTGAGTTGGCCGGGAATATCGATGCCTGCCAGTTTCGCGGCGTGCATCACGCCCAGCGCCAGAAAGTCATTGGCGCAAATCAATGCGCTCGGTCGGTCAGGGCGCCGCAACAACGGCACGATCCCGTCCGCTATCTCCTCGATTCGTCCGGTTTGCTCGAAGCTCAGGTCCAACTGCGGGGTCAACCCGGCCTTGTGCAGGCTCCAAAGAACCATTTCGCGCCGTTCGGCATAACTGGGGTTCGACGCGCCGGCGACGTACCCGATGCGGCGGTGCCCAAGTTCGACCAAGTGCCGCACAATCTGTTGGGCGCCACTTGCGTTGTCGATGGCGACCACGTCCGGCCAGCCTTCATGCAGAAGGTCCACCAGCACCAGCGGCCGGCGGACGCGCGCCACAAAGTCCGCGAGCTGCGGACTGTAAACGCCCAACAGCACCACGCCGAGATGATCGAGACGGTTGAGGTCGTCGAGAAAAGCCGGCGACAGGAGGTCATGGTTGGCCTGCACCGTCGCCTTGCCCTGCCTGCGGCTTATCTCGTCGATGGCGCCGTTGACAATCTGTCCATAAAAGGCATCGGCAAAGCGTTGTGTCGCGGAAAGCATGCCTTTAGCCGAAATGTCGGTTGGCGGATTGATCGTCACGGGGATATGGCCATCTTCAATCGGTGCACGTTCCAAGGGCACATGACGGTGCAGTACGATCTCGACTTGGCCTCCAGTCGCGTCCACCGGCGCCGCATTCCGCGTGTGACGACGCGGACGCTTCCGATATCCGAGTTCGTTCGCGATCGCAAGAACGCGGGTGCGCAAATCCGGATTGACGTACGCGCTGTTGTTGAACACGCGCGACACAGTGGCGTGAGAGCAACCGGCGCGCGCACAGATGGTCTCAAATGTCATGCGGGTAGTGTGGTTGATCAGGAAACAGAAGTCCAGTGAATTTTCACAGAATATTCTTACACTCTTTCACGACTTTCATGATCGCGTGGTGATAAGTGAAGTCAGAAAGTCGAGTCTTCAAGTGGGTCAGCGAAACAGGGGGGGATAGGGCCAGGTAGCCCTCATGGCGGGGAACTTATGGTTTCAAGATGCGGCGGCCAGTTTGGTCTGGGAGTGGCTCAGCCAAATGTGTATACGAGAAGCATCACGCGGGTTTCGTAACTGTTCATTCCTGCCTTGCAGGGCAATGGAGGGGGATACCGAAATGTTGAACGCAATAGCGGCGAGTTTGGCGGACGTCAGAAAGAGCGATCCGTTGGTGCATCAGATCACGAACTACGTGACGGTTAATGACTGTGCCAATGTGACGCTGGCATTGGGCGGGTCGCCCGTCATGGCCGACGACTTGGCTGAGGTGGTGGAGATGGCGTCCATAGCTCAGGCGTTAGTGATCAACATCGGCACCCTGAATGCCCGCACCATTGCTTCAATGCTGGCCGCCGGGAAGAGGGCGACGGAGCGGGGCATCCCTGTCATCCTTGACCCGGTGGGGATCGGGGCAACCAAGCTCAGAACCGATACCGTCAAGACCATCGTTGAAGAGGTTCGCCCGACGGTTATCCGCGGCAATATGTCGGAGATCAAGTGCCTAGCCGGATTGAGCGTCGCGATCAAGGGCGTCAACTCGATCGCGGATGAGACGCACGGAGCAGAGGTTGCCGGAAGACTGGCGAAACAGCTCACGTGCATTGTCGCCATTACCGGCAAACAGGATGTCGTGAGCGATGGAGCGAGGACCTGCCTGATTGACAATGGCCATGAATTGCTACGCAAGGTTACCGGAACCGGCTGCATGACGAGTGCCCTGGTCGGCACGTACTGCGGCGCCATCAAGGATTCGTACGTCGGAACGGTCGCCGGGATCGTGACGATGGGCCTGGCAGGTGAAATCGCCCAGCGGTCATTGGTGCCCGGCGAAGGCATCGGCACGTTCAGAGTCCGCCTTTTTGATGCCATTTACAACCTGACGCCAGACGGTCTCCGCAGGCAAGGCAAGGTGAGTGGTGCGTAGGAATGCGATGGATTATCGGCTTTATCTGGTCGCTGACAGGGAACTGGCGAAGGGCAGGGATCTGTGTCCGTGTGTCGAGGCGGCTGTCGCGGGCGGCGTCACGGTCGTGCAACTCCGGGACAAGTCGGCCTCGAGCCTGGCCTTCTTGGAGACCGCCAAACGGGTGAAGCGGGTCACGGATGCCCATGGGATTCCGTTAATTGTAAATGACCGCCTGGATATTGCCCTTGCGGTTGAAGCCGATGGGGTACACTTGGGGCAGGACGATTTGCCGCTACCCACGGCCCGCAAGTTATGCGGCCCCAAAAGGGTGATTGGGGTATCCGTTCGCTCGGTGCCCGAAGCACTCCTGGCCCAGGACCAGGGGGCGGATTACCTCGGCGTTGGCGCGATGTTTCCAACGCTTTCAAAGAAGGACGCCCAGCCGGTGACGTTCGCGACGTTGAAGGCCATTAAGGAATCTGTCGGCATTCCCGTTGTGGCGATCGGAGGCATCGGCTGCGAAAATGTCGAATCCGTGATGGCGACCGGCGTCGACGGGGTGGCGGTCATATCGGCGATCTTGCAGGCGGATGATTGCCAGCAGGCGGCCGCGCAGTTGTTCAGGTTGGTCGCAACCCGCAAAAGACGTGGCAATCGGCCGCCTTCTTGATATCTTTGTATTTCGTGCTCCGGCCCCCATGGGTGGCCGGATGAGGAGGTTCCGATGACAGAAATTGCCAAAGGCGTGCATTGGGTCGGGGTGACGGATTGGGGTATTCGCCGGTTTCACGGACACGAGCTTTCGGTCCACCGTGGCACGACCTACAACGCGTTCCTGATCAAGGACGAGAAGACCGTGCTGGTGGATACGGTGTGGGGGCCCCACGCCGACGAATTCCTGGCCAAGGTCCGCCAGTTGGTCGATCCGTCCACCATCGACTACGTAGTGGTGAATCATTGCGAGCCGGACCACTCGGGCAGCCTGCCGGCCCTGATGCGGTTGTGCCCCAAGGCCACGGTGATCGTGTCGCGTGGCGGCGCCACCAGCGTGCCCGGCCATTACCACGAGTCGTGGTCGATGAAGACGGTGAAAACCGGCGACCGGCTGTCGATCGGTTCGCGCGAGCTGGTGTTTATTGAAGCGCCGTTGCTGCACTGGCCGGACACGATGTTCACGTATCTGACCGGCTCCAATGTGCTGATGTCGAACGACGCATTCGGTCAGCACTACGCGACGGCGTTCCGGTTCAATGACCTCGTGGATGAAGCCGAACTGTACCAGGAGGCGTTCAAGTATTACGCGAACATTCTCACGCCCTACAGCGATCGCGTGCTGAAGAAGATCGACGAGCTGGTCGCGATGAACCTGAAGATCGACATGATCGCGACGAGTCACGGCGTGCTTTGGCGCAAAGATCCGATGCAGATCGTGGCGAAGTACCGCGAATGGGCGACCCAGAAGCCGGAGCCGCGCGCGGTGGTGATCTATGGGACCATGTGGAACGCAACCGAGCGCATGGCCAAGTCCATCGCCGAGGGACTCGGCGAGGCGGGCGTCGAGAGCAAGGTCTTCAATGCCGCCATCACGGATACCAACGACATGATGGTCGAGGTATTCCGTTCGCGGCTGATCGTGCTGGGTTCATGCACCTACAACAACGGGGTTCTGCCCAGCGTGACGAAGACGCTCGAGGAGCTGCGCGGCCTGCGCTTCAAGAACAAGATCGGCGCCGCCTTCGGCTCGTACGGGTGGTCGGGCGAGAGCGTGAAGTTGCTGGAGGAGCATTTCCAGTCGTGTCAGATCCCGGTGGCCAAGGAGGGCTTGCGCGTGAAGTGGCAGCCGGCCCAGGCGGACCTCGACCAGTGCCGCGCCTATGGGCGCAACCTGGGCGCGCTCGTCAAGGCGTAAGGGCCTGTGCGTACCGTCATCTTCCTGCAACTGCCGCAGCTCGACAACGATGTCGAAGGCGATCACGAGAATGTGCCGCTGGCTGCGGCCTACCTCCAACACGCCGCCGAGCAAGCGCACGAAGACCGCTACTACCGGTTCGAACACCTGCCCGTTGCATTGGAGGAGGCAGACGGTCCAACCCTGGCCGCATACATGGCGGCAAAGCGGCCCGCGGTTTTGGCCCTCTCGCTGTTTCTATGGAATGTCGAGCGGAGCCTGCGGCTGGCCCGCGCCGTGAAGGCCCTGTCGCCTGAAACACGCGTCATGATGGGCGGACCCGAGGTGGCGCGTCGGCACCCGTTTCTCTTCCGGGCCGGCGTTGCCGATGCCGTGGTGGTTGGAGAAGGAGAAATTGTCTTTCCGAAGTTACTGCGGGCCTTTCGCACCGGCGGCTCGATTGATGACAGCACGGTGGCTTTGCTCACGCCGCGCGGATACCGCTGGGGCCGCACGCCCACGCCGGAGGTCACCCTAGCCGACGCGCTCCCGCCGCCATCACACCCCGCGTGCCGCCCGGATGCGCAAGGCCTGGCCTGCCTCGAAACCTCGCGCGGCTGCCCGTTTCGCTGCACCTACTGCCGCTACCCGCATCTCCGCCGGCGCATGACGTTCCTGCCGCCGGCCGAGGTCGCTGCGCGCGTCCGCGCCCTGCAGGCCCTCGGTGCCCGCGAGATTCGGTTTGTGGACCCGACGTTTAACGCGCACCCCGCGTTTCGCGACGTAGTCGCGGCGCTTGGTAAACTGAACAAGGATCACCGGTTGCGTTTCTTTGTCGAATTGGCGGCGGAGCGAATCACATTAGCCGATGCCGAGGCTCTGGCCGCCGCGAACGTGACGGACATTGAGGTCGGCCTGCAAAGCCGCGACGCCCGGGTCCTGCAGGCGATCCGCCGTCCGACGGACGTGGCCGCGGTCGAGCGGGGCGTGCGGCTGCTCACAGGGCACGGCATCCGGGTGACGCTGATCGAGCCG
>Ga0118677_10006857_pt1 | contig 19110 bp, 21 predicted proteins | sample AliMusrvi5mmetaG_FD_86154 | JGI IMG/M metagenome (GOLD analysis project Ga0118677, IMG submission 86154) | reverse complement strand
GATCCAGACCGGCCTCGTTCAGCCGCTGGATGCGCTTTTCATTGAGCAGGTACCCGTTGGTGATCATGCCAGCCAGAGCCCCGTGGCTCCGGATGCGGCGGATCAGATCGTCGAGATCCGGATGCAGCAGCGGTTCGCCGCCGCTGAACGAGATGATGCTTGTCCGCAAACGGCCCAGATGATCGATCCGGCGAAGCATTTCTTCGGTCGGGACCGGCTTCGAAAAGTCGTCGTATTCGTTGCAGTAGGTGCAGGAAAGGTTACAGCGCCGGGTCGGAATGATGTGAGCGAGAACGGGATGGTCGGTCGAGCGAATGCCGTCCGCCAGCATGCGATACTCGCGCACGCGGCGATTCGCGGCAACCAGATTTCTCCTTAAGCTGGTTTTGAGTGTCGGCATAAAAGGCGCAAGAGTTATTAAAACACATCCCGGAAGAAGTTCGGCCGATTACAAAGGCGGAATTGTGACAGTTTGTAACCGGCCCCTGAAGCTAACGGTTTGATGCCGCGGGGCCGCGGAAAGATGCTTCTATTCCGCGTCCCGGTGCGCGCCGTCGAGCGAAAACGCGGGCAGACAGATCGCGACATACTCGGCACCCTCGTCCTCCGGCGTGCTGTACCGGACCCAGTCGCCGCGATAAGTGATCACCGCCTGGCCCGCCCGCACGTCGACACTTCCCTCCGCGTGCTCCACCCGCAACAGCCCTTTCAGCACCACGGTATATTCATCGAAATCCGGCGTCTGCCCCGGCTCGATCCAGCCTCCGGGGCTCCGCATATGCGCCACGCTCACCCCGCCGGTGGACGAGTTCACGCGTCCCACATACTCGTCGATCAGCTTCGGCTTTGTTCCCGCAGCCTGAATTCGCGTGGGGTTTGAAATCAAAACAGGTGGCATTGTATCGAAAGAGGCTCCTCCGGCATCATAACTCTTGTTGCTTTTGCACTTGCTCCCCTGCCCAAACCATGCTTAAAATGGCCTTTTGCTTGAGGGCGTCAGCGCTATGACACCAAGAGACGATTCAGATCCTTTAGCGCCGCAACGCGAAGCGGCATTCTTCTACGGACTCTTCCTGCGCGGGCACTCGCTCGACGCGCTCCGGCAGGATATCGACGTCCCCCGCCCCATTATCGATAAATGGGTGAGAGCGAAGGACTTCCAGGGCGCGTTCCGCGCCGATCTGGACCGCGTTTATCAATATCGGAAACAGGTTCTCGCGATTTTCGACGGTCTGGTTTCGAACGATAACGGACGCGTCCAGCTCATCCAGTAAACGGCGGGTTTACGGCATTTCAGCCGTACCCCGTATGGCCGACGCGCGACCTATTCCCAGTTCGGACAGGAGTTTACCGAGCTCCCGCGCGATTCTCAATGGTGCCGCAGGGTCCCAAAATGTAGCGGTTCCTACTTCGACCAGCGACGCGCCCGCCATCAGAAACTCCGCCGCATCTTCCCCGCTCGCGATCCCCCCAATCCCGATCACCGGCACTTTCACCACCCGCGCCGCCTGCTGCACCATTCGCAGCGCAATCGGTTTAATCGCCGGACCGGAGAGGCCTCCGTATCCCGCCCCGATTCGCGGCTTCCTCGTCCGCACATCCAGCGCCAGGGCCACAAAGGTATTGACCAGCGAAATCGCGTCCGCGCCATTTTGTTCCGCCACTCGCGCGAAAGGTTCAATAGCCGCCACGTTCGGAGAAAGTTTCACGATGACCGGCCGTTTCGCCACCGCCCGAACGCGGCTTACCAGGTCCGCGAGCGCGCTCTCATCCACCCCGAAGGCCAGCCCGCCGTGTTTCGTGTTCGGACACGACACGTTCAGTTCGTAGGCCGCCAGACCCTCGGCGTCGTTCAGAACCCGCACCACCTCCAGATAATCCTCGGCCGCATAGCCAAAAACGTTCGCGATTACCGGCGTCGAAAATCTTCTCAGCTTCGGCAGTTTCTCCGCCACGAATGCCCGCACGCCGACATTCTGCAGCCCTACCGAATTCATCATTCCGGCCTGGGCTTCCCAGAGCCGTGGCGCGGGATTTCCCCGGATCGGTTCGCGCGAAAGACCTTTCACCACGATCCCGCCCAGTGCGTTTAAATCCAAAAGTTTGTCAAATTCAATGCCGTACCCGAACGTTCCCGAGGCTGTTAAGACAGGGTTCAGGAACTTGATTCCGCAGACAGTGGTGGGCAGTACGGACGAATGGAAACTCATTCCCGGCAAAAGGTTAGCAGCGCGGTCGGGGTGATACACTCTGAAATTCGGCGAGCTATATAAGGTGACATGAAATGAATTCAGGAAACCTGCAACTAAAAGACTGGCGGCAAAGCCGGGGAATTAGCCTCGAATCCATTGCCGCGGCCACGAAATTGAGTGTCCGCCAGCTCCGCGCCATCGAAACCGGGGAATTTCGAGAACTTCCCGGCGGAATTTATAACACGAACTACATCCGTCAGTACGCGCGCGCCATTGAATTCGACGAAACCCGGCTCCTCGCGCACTATCACGAGTCCTGCCGCGCCGGTGCTCCGCGCCCGGCCGGTGCGCAGGAAAAATCGCCCGATCGCTCGCGCAAACACCCGGTCCTGCAAAGCTAGACTCTTCAGAACCCGCCCGCCTACGATTTCTTCGAACTCGTCCCGGTCGTTTTCGCGCTGGACGCCGAGCCCTTCAGCATCTTGTCCAGTTCCGCCCGGATGTTCACTTCCTGATTCCCCAGAAACTTTTCGTCGCCGATATACTCCGACCGGATCGTGCCCGTTTTATCGATGAAGATCAGAATCGGCACGAAATAAGGTTCGTCCTTCGTCAGTCCGACAAAGCTCCGGACAGCCGCCTCCGTCGAGAATCCGCAGGGAAACGTCACCCCGAACATCTTGTTGAACTGCGCCACCCGGAAAGCCGCGCCCTGATCGAACGTCGCGCCCAGAACTTGTACGCCCTTGCTCTCGTATTCCTTCTGTACGCCGGAGAGAATGCCGGCGGTCTTCTGACAATGCGGACACGTCGTGAACATCAGCGCGAGCACTACAGTCTTACCTTTGTAGGAGCTCAGCAGTTGCTGTTTCCCCTCGGGCGACTGAATCACGAATTCAGGAGCCTTGCGGGGCACCGGCGCCGAGAAAGCGGCAACGCCGGTCAGGCCGGCAATCAGACAGGCAGCGAGGAAAGGGACGAGTACTTTGCGCATTCCACTGCCTATTCTACGCGAACTGCATCAGGCCGGACAGCACCGTCCCGCAAACGGACACTCTCGCGCGAACCCCGGAGCCGAAATGCCTGAAAAAAGTGGTTTTTCGCAAGGCCTCCGAAATGCCATTTCTCCTGGCATGAAAATCCCGTTCCTGATTTTCCTCGTCTCGGGTTTCGCCACGTTGCAGCTCGAACCGCTCGCCAGCCGGGGACTCGAACTCGCGTCCCGCTACGCCGCCCGGCAAAAGCAGGCGAACACCCGTGCCGGCGCCCTGCTCAACTCCGGTGACCGCCAGATTCTCTGTCTGAAAGAGCAGCTGGCGGACGTCCAGCTCGATCTGATGAAAGTTCTCGAAACCGACCACGCCGATACAGCGCGCCTGGAATCGCGCGAAGCCGGGCTGAAATATGCGTTACGCGCGGAACAACTCAGGCAGGACGAGAATGCTCAGTGTCTGAAGCAGCAGCAACGGGCTCATCTGCCGCATCCCGTAACGCTCTCGCGTTGCGTGCTCGCGACAAAAACGCCCCGGTCGTAACCGCAATCGCCAGCGCCAGCATCACCCCGTCCCGCACCAGCGTCTTTGGCCCCAGCGCCTCGCCCGACCCGAAACACCCGCAATCCACCTGCAGCCCCATCGCGAAAGAACGCACCAGCACGGAAAAGAACGTGCCCAGCATCAGCGTGGCCAGCAGCGCGAACCAGCGCAGCCAAACGCCCGACAGAATCGCCAGTCCCAGCGCCAGTTCCACCCACGGCAACGTCTTCGCCACCGGTTCCAGCATCGCGTCCGGCAGGATCCTGAACCCGTTCAGCGATACCGCGAACTGCAGCCACGGCTCCCGCAGTTTGAAATAGCCGGCCGCGATAAATATTCCGGCCAGCAGGATGCGGCCCGCGAGCAGCAGACCGCCCCGCGTTTTCGACGACAATGTCATTACCCTTTCGCCAGCATCTGATCCAGATAGCTCTTCAGAATGTTGAACGGCACAAAGCCGTCGATCTTCGTCCGCTTGCCCTTATTCACAATCACCAGCGTGGGCGTCTGATTCAACCCGTCCGCCGCCGCAATCTTCTCATCCGCCGTGGAGGAATCTTCCAGATGGGAATCGCTCTTCACCATTTCCCGCACTTTGGCCATGTCGGAGGGCGACAAAACCTTCGCTACCGCGGCATCGACATTCCCGTTTGCCGACCACTCCTGCTGCTTCTCGAACAACTGCCCCGCCACCAACTTGTACTGCTCCGGACCCAGTTGCCCCGCCGCATTCGCGAACCGCGTCGCCAGCTTCGAAAACTGGTGCTGCGGCAGTCGGTAATCCCGGTGCATCAGCTGGATCTTGCCCGTCGCCACATACTCCTTTTCCAGCTGCGGCAGCACCTGCATGTAGAAGTTCCGGCAGGACGGGCACTCGTAGTCCGTAAACAGTTCGACGGTCAACGGCGCCGCGGGTGAGCCGGAGAGCTTGAAATTCCGGATCGGCATCGTCATGGGAGCCGCTTTGTGCTCCGGGGTCGACTTCTTGTGGGACGCGGCCGGCGGCGGCGTCTGGGCCTGCGCGCTCTGACCGAAGACGGCGCCGGCGAGCAACAGGGAGGGGATCGTGAACAGGTGTGAGCGCATCGCTTCTATTATGAAGGAATGACGGACGCCGCGCTGCTCGACCACATTTCGAAACAGCCGCGGGGCCGCACCAGCCTCAAACAGCTCTATAAGGATTTCCGCCTGCGTGGCGATGATCGCGACACCCTCGACGCGGCCATGGACCGCCTCGCCGCCCGAGGGGAGATCGTCGAACTCAACGCAGGCCACTACGTCGCCACCGCGGGCAACCGCGAATACGTCTCCGGCCGCGTCAGCGTCCATCGGGACGGCTTCGGTTTTCTCATTCCGGACCGTCCGGTCCCGGGCATCAGCGGCGACGTTTACCTGAACAAAGAAACCATCCGCGGCGTCATGAACGGCGACCGCGCCATGGTGCGGATTACACACGCCGGTCCCGCCGGCCGCATGGAAGGCGAAATCCGCAAAGTCCTCCGTCGCGCCCACCCCTCCGTCGTCGGCGAGTTCCGCATCACCCGCCGCGGCATGTGGGTTGTCCCCCACGACGAACGCTTACAGGAGTGGATCGAAATCCCCCAGGATCTGGCCATCCCCGGCCCTGTCGAACATCCCGACCGGATCGGCCCGAAGCCCATTGAAATTTCCGATCCCGGCGACCTCGACGGCATGATCGTCAACGCCGAACTGCTCGACTACGGTGACGACGACAATCACCCCGTCGGACGCGTGATCGAAGTTCTCGGCGCGCCCGGCGATTTCGGTATCGATGTCGAAATCGTCATACGCAAACACCACCTTCCGAATCGCTTCCCGCCCGAAGTCTTCGAACAGGCGCAGTCCGTTCCCGAGATCATCGCGACCTGGGAAATGAAAGACCGCCGCGACTTCCGCGACCTGCCCATCGTCACCATCGACGGCGAAACCGCCCGCGATTTCGACGACGCCGTGCTGGTGGACAAACTCCCCAACGGCCACTTCGCCCTCCAGGTCCACATTGCCGATGTCAGCCACTACGTCAAGCCCGGCAGCCCGATCGACGTGGAAGCCCGCTTGCGCGGCACCAGCGTCTACTTCCCGGACCGCGCCGTGCCCATGCTGCCCTTCGAACTCTCGACCAACATCTGTTCGTTGGTGCCCCATGCCGATCGCCTGGTCATGTCCGCCCTCATCGAACTGGATCGCCAGGGCGAGCCCGTCTCCTTCGAGTTCTGCCGCGGCGTCATCCGCAGCGCGGAGCGCATGACCTACACAAGCGTTCACCTGCTGCTCGAAGGCGACCCCGGCATGCGCGAGCGTTATGCGCCCCTCGTGGAGCGGTTCGAAACCATGCGCGATCTCGCTAACATCCTGACGCGCAAACGCTACAAACGCGGCTCCATCGATTTCGATCTTCCCGAAGCCCTCATCGAATTCGACCAGTCCGGCGAGATGACCGGTATCCGCCGCAGCCCCCGCAACATCGCCCACCGCATCATCGAGGAATTCATGCTGACCGCCAACGAAGCGGTCGCGGCTCACCTCGAAGCCACCTGTCTGCCGTCCCTCTACCGCACGCACGACCAGCCGGATCCCAAGCGAGTCATGGAATTCGAAGAGGTCGCCGCCCAGTTCGGGTACTCGCTCGGCATCGGCGCTATCCCCGTCTCAAAGCACCGCTACAAAGAGCGCAAGGCCGAAGGTCGCGTGGTCTACAAGGACATCGTGCTGCCCGGCGCCACACCGATTTCGTCGAAATCGTACCAGCACCTGGTGGAGAAGATCGAAGGCAAGCCCGAAGAGCGCATCCTGAGCTATCTCATGCTACGCAGCCTCAAACAGGCGCGTTACAGCGAGAAGAACACCGGCCACTTCGCGCTGGCGGCCAGTCATTACACCCACTTCACGTCTCCCATCCGCCGTTATCCCGACCTGGTCATCCACCGGTTGCTCGGCGCTTCGCTCGACCACGCCACTTATTCTTCCGAGCCCGAGCTGAAAATCGTCGCCGACGACTGCTCCCTCACCGAGCGCCGCGCCGCCGATGCCGAGCGCGAACTCATGGAGTGGAAGAAGGCGAAGTTCATGGAGAGCCGCGTTGGCGAAGAGTTCGACGGCCTCATCATCAGCACGGCCCGCTACGGCGCTTTCGTGGAACTGGCTGAACTCTTCGTGGAAGGCCTGGTGCCCATCGAAACCCTGCCGGGCGACCATTACACTTACCACGAGAACGTCCGCAAAATTATCGGCCAGCGCACCCGCCGGGAATTCTCCATCGGCGATCCGGTCCGCGTGCTGCTTGACAGCGTCGAGCCCCTGGAGCGCAAACTCCGCTTCTCATTGGTGGAACCGAAAGCGCGGCCGAAAAAGCGCAAAAAATATTAGGGCGGATCTTTACGAATACCGGCCGCGCCAGTCGTTGATCCGCACCTGCGCCAGTTCCGCGAACGCGTGCAAACCGGTGAACATGCCCACCTTACTGCCTTCCGCGTGGTTCCATCGAACGGGCACTTCGGAGATCCGGTACCCCAGCTTCTTCGCGATAAACAGCACTTCCACGTCGAAGCCGAACCTCTCCAGCAACTGCCGCGAGAAAACCTGCCGGGCCACGTCCTGCCGGAACAGCTTGAACCCGCACTGCGTATCGGCAATTGGCATTCCGGTCGAGACTCGCATGATCGCGTTAAACACCTTCCCCGCCGTCTCCCGGAATCCCGGCTGGTGCACGCCGATCAGCGTCCGGTCGAGCGCGCGCGACCCGATCGCCACCGGCGCCCGCTCCCGTCCCGCCGCCAGCCAGAGCGTCTCCAGTTCCTCGATGGGCGCCGAAAGATCCGCGTCCGTAAACAGACACCACTCCCCTTCCGCCTGCAGCATCCCGTGCCGCACCGAGTAGCCCTTCCCCTTGTTGCCCGGATTCCGCAGGACCCGGACGTTCGGATTCTGGCGCGCAATCGCGCTCGCCGTCTCGAACGTTCCGTCGCGCGAACCATCGTCCACAATCAGGATTTCATGGAAATCCCAGTCGGTCGCCGACAGGTAATTTTCAATCCGCCGCAGGGTTTCCGGCAGCCTGGCCTCTTCGTTGTAGGCGGGCACAATAATGGAGAGAGAGCGGTTCAAGAGGCTGATTTTTGGGGTGAACACTTATAATAACCAATTACCCCTCAAGGAGATCCGCGATTGTCGCAGGAAGACGAATTGTTTGAGCAGCGCGCCGCCAGGGTGCGGGAGATCGAAGCCCTCGGCTACCGGCCCTTCGGCCGCCGGTTCGACTACACCCATACCATCCCGGACATCCTCTCCGGCTACAACGAGAAGACGGCGGAGGAGTTGCTGACGGAAGACCAGCAGCCCGCCGTGCGCGTCCGCCTCGCCGGCCGCATCCAGACCGTGCGCCGCATGGGCAAAGCCGCCTTCCTGCACATCCGTCAAAACGGCGGCCGCCTGCAGCTCTATGTGAAGAAGGATGCCGTCCCCGAGCGCGATTACCAGCTCTTCGGCCTGCTCGATATCGGCGACATCATCGGCGCCGAAGGCTACCTGTTCCGCACCCGCACCGGCGAACTCAGCGTCCACGTCGAGAGCCTCGAATTCCTCTCGAAAACTCTGCTCGCCATGCCGGAGAAATTCCACGGTCTCGAAGACGTGGAAACCCGCTACCGCCAGCGCTATCTCGACCTGATCTCGAATCCGGAATCCCGCGACGTCTTCGTCACGCGCGCTAAAGTCATCTCGTCCATCCGCCGCCAGCTGGAAGCGAAGGGCTTCATCGAAGTGGAAACGCCCATGATGCAGCAGGTCTACGGCGGCGCCGCCGCCCGGCCCTTCGTCACGCATCACAACACTCTCGATATTCCGCTCTACCTGCGCATCGCGCCCGAACTCTACCTGAAGCGCCTCATCGTGGGCGGCCTCGAACGCGTCTACGAGATCAACCGCAACTTCCGCAACGAAGGCGTCTCCACCCGCCACAATCCGGAATTCACGATGGTCGAGTTCTACCAGGCCTACACCGACTATCGCGGCCTGATGGATTTCACCGAGGAACTGCTGCGGCAGGTGGCCATCGACGCGACCGGCGACGCCGTCGTCACTTTCGGCGAACTCCGCCTCGATTTCGGTAACATCCGTCGCCTCACCATGCGCGAAGCCGTCGTGGAATTCTGGGAGGGCGAAGGCCGCCCCACCCCGGAAAACGTGCGCGATCCCGCCTGGCTGCTGCAGGAAACCGGCAAGCCCACGCCTGGCGAAGGCCTTGCTCATCTTTTCGAGATTCACGCCGAAAAGAAACTCGTGCAGCCGACCATCATCTACCAGTTCCCCATCGAAGTCTCCCCGCTCGCCAACAACAGCCCGGACGACCCCGCCATGGTGGACCGCTTCGAAATCTTCGTCGCCGGCATGGAAATCGGCAACGCCTACACCGAGCTCAACAACCCGATCGAGCAGCGCCGCCGCTTCGACGGTCAGCTGCAGATGCGCGATCGCGGCGACGACGAAGCGCACCAGATGGACGAAGACTACCTGCGCGCCATGTCCTACGGCATGCCGCCCACGGGTGGCGAAGGCCTCGGCATCGATCGCCTGGTCATGCTGATGACGAACTCGCCCTCCATCCGCGACGTCATTCTCTTCCCGCTGCTCCGGCCCGAAGGCGAGATCGGCATTGCCGACCGCCTGCGCCGCCTGGACCCTTAAATATGTCCGGTCCACTCTGATGACCCGCTTTGAACTCTTCGTCGCCGGCCGCTACCTCCGCGCCCGCCGCAAGGAGAAAGTGATCTCCGTCATCACCGTGATCTCCGTCGCCGGAGTCGCCGCGGGCGTCATGGCTCTCATCATTTCTCTCGCCGTGAACAATGGCTTTCGCGACACCCTGCAGCGCAATCTGCTGGGCGCCACCGCGCATGTCAACGTGCTCCGGCTCGACCCGGGGCAGGGCATCGCGGACTGGCGCGATCTCACCACCCGCTTCAAACGCATCCCGCACGTTCTCGCCGTCGCCCCGGTGCTTTACGACCCTGTGATCATGAAAGGCGCACAGGGCTACAAGGGCGTCGTCCTGAAAGGCATCGACGTGCGCAGCGAGATTTCCACCAGCGACATGCTGAAGCACCTCAAAGCCGGTTCTCTCGACCGTCTCACCGACGATGACGGCGGCCTTCCCGGCATCATCCTCGGCGCCAAACTTGCAGAGGATTCCGGCCTCGCCGTCAACCGCGTTGCCACCCTCATCAGCCCCGAGGGCACGCTTACCCCCTTCGGCCCCGAGCCCAAATCGCAGCGCTTCCGCGTCGTCGGCATCTTTGAATCCGGCTTCGGCGAAATCGACCAGGCCTGGGCCTACGCCCCCGTGCATTCCGTGCAGAAACTTCTCAGCCTCGGCGACGTGGTCAACTCCATTGAGATCCGGCTTGACGACCTCAACCTCGCGCCCGAAATCGGCGCCGAAGCCGTCCGCCTCGCCGGCAACCGCTACACCTCCACCAACTGGCAGGAGCAGAACAAAGAACTCCTGCACGCTCTCAAGATGGAGCGAGTCGTCACCTTTATCACCATCGGACTGATTGAACTCGTCGGCGCCCTCAACATCCTCATCACGCTCACCATGATCGTGCTGACGAAATACAAAGACATCGCGGTGCTCATGTCCATGGGCGCCCGCCGCGGCCAGATCCGCCGGATCTTTGTCGTGCAGGGCGCTCTCATCGGCGCGGTCGGCACCGCCATTGGCCTCACCTTTGGCTATCTGATCTGCTACTTCGCGGATACGTACCGGCTGGTCCCTCTGGATGAGGCCGTCTACGCTCTCAGTTTCGTCCCGTTCGAACCGAGGCCCATCGATGGCGTGTGGATCGCTCTCGCCGCCATGACGGTCAGCCTGCTCGCCACCCTCTACCCCGCGCGCAACGCTACCCGGATCACGCCGGTCGAAGTTCTACGATACGAATAAGCCCTCCATGCCCCCCGCCACGAAAGTACCCCGGCCGAAAACCAAAGCCGCCCGTCAGGCGCGCGTCGACGCCATCCTGAAACTGCTGGACGAAATGTACCCCGGCGTCACCTGCGCGCTGCACCACAACAGCCCCTGGGAACTGCTCGTCGCCACCATCCTCTCCGCCCAGTGCACCGACAAGCGCGTCAACGAAGTCACACCCGGCCTCTTCGCCAAGTACCCCACCATTCAGGATTTCGCCGCCGTCCGTCCGGAAGCCCTGGCCGAAGACATCCGCTCCACCGGTTTCTTCAACAACAAGGCGAAGTCCGTGGTCGGCGCCGCCAACAAGATTCTGCATGAGTTCGGCGGCGAAATCCCCCGCACCATCGAAGAACTGACCACGGTGCCCGGCGCGGCCCGCAAGACCGCCAATGTCGTCCTCGGCACCTCGTTCGGCATCGCTTCGGGAGTCGTCGTCGACACCCATGTTCTGCGCATCGCCGGGCGCCTCGATCTCACCCAAAACACCGATCCCGTTCACATCGAACAGGATCTGATGAAGATCATCCCGCAGGATCGCTGGATCCTCTTCTCGCACCAGCTGATCCACCACGGCCGCTCGCTCTGCGTCGCCCGGAAACCCAAATGCGCGGAATGCAAACTGAATCCGCTCTGCTACGCACCGGATAAAAACTACGCGCCGGACAAGACCGCGTGAGATCGCTCGGCCCCCTGGCCGTCATGCTGATCCTCAGCGGCGCGCTCATCGGTTTCACCGTATCGCTCTTCGTCCCCCACCGTTACGCCGCCACCGCGGAAATCGCCTTTCTCAGCGCTCCCGGCGTCACCCATGAATCCTATGCCGCGGACGCGCGCAAACTCTACGAAAGCTCGCTCGAAGTCACCCTGCTTCCCCAGTCCCTCGAACTGATGATCCGCCGCAGCCCGGCGTTCAAAGAGCGTCTCTACATCCAGTCTTTCTCTGAAGTCCTCGAAGACGTTCGCAAAAACCTCTCCGTCAGCACCATCTCCGTCTCCGGCGGACTGAGCGGCGCGAAAATCGAGTTCGATGACGACGATTCCGACACCGCGCTCGACCTGGTCCGCGAAGTGGTCAGTCAGATGGGCGACAACGCTGCCGCCGTCGCCGGCGCAAAAAAAGCGTCCGATGTTCTGCTGATCGTAAAGACGCCGCGCACCGACCTGATCGGCATGACGCCGTCTCTGCTGACCGGCGCCGGGCTCGCAGCCGGCCTGGCCCTCGCCTCGCTGCTCTGGTTGCTCGCGCCGCGATCCGTCCGTTCAGCAGCCTGACCGGCCGGACTTAATTCGGTTTCCCGTTCTCGCCGGCGTCGGACTCCAGAATGCGGCTCACAATCTCCTCCGCGTAGTGGTCCGCCACAACCGCGCTGGTTCCCATTTCGAGCGCGATCCGCTTCCCCAGTTCCGTCGTCGGCTCATCCTCCGGCTGATCGTGCCAAAGCCGCGTCCGCTCCCGCGCCACTGCCGCAGCCACCCGCTCCGCCGTCAAACCATCTTCCGCCAGCACATCGCGCAGTTCGGGATAGCAGACATCCAGAATCGCCTCGCGCGTCGCCTCGCTGAACTCGTTGAGCTCGATCTCACCCTCGTCCGTCAGCCGGAAATCGGCCATGAAAAACTCCATCGGAGACAACTGACTCACGTGCGCCCCGGCCCACTCGTCCAAGGCTATGATCGCCGCCTTTCGGGTGGGCGCCGTCACCACAGAAAAATCGCCGTTTGGCCACCGGCACACATAGAACTCCGACTCCAGTTCGTCCGGCCGGTCTTCCTGCCAGCAGGCCATCTCCACCAGTTCCACGCTGCCATCGCCAAAAGCCGGATTCTCATGCAGCAGATCGATCAGAGCCTCTTCGCCCAGTTCCTCATCGGCCTCAACCGTCAGTTCCACCCGGTAGGTTTTCCTCATCGCGCGCCCCGGGCCGACTTTCGAACGGCACTTTTCTTCGCGCCGGTCTTCCTCCAAAGGATCCGGTTCACCTGCTCCGCCGAAAAGGCTTCCGGATCGAATGGCCCGCGCCAGGCGAGCAAATCCTCGTGCTCTTCATGCGCCGGATCGCGAAGAGCCTCCCGATAATTCTCATAGCCGGGAACCCCGCCGACATCCTCCGGCGGCGCCGCCCGCTCACCGGCCAGACAGACCGGATACTTCCCCTCCGGCTCGGGCATCACGATCGCCTCCAGCAGCACATCATGCTCCCACCCGTCCCCGAAATCGTAGAGGTAGCGGAACGATTCGCCCACTCGCAAACCCACCTCGGAAAGCCTGGTGCGACGCTCGTCGACCACGGTGTGACCGCTCATGGGGTCGTCCAGGTCCGGCACACCATAAGCCCGTTTCCCGATGGTGAACTCGTGCAGATGACAATCCTGCCACCCCAGGGCGATCTGCAATACCCGATGCAACTCTTCCAGCGTGACGTTTTCCCCGATCTGGATTCGCCGCCACACAGGCGGCATCACGTCGCGCAGCGTAACCCGGAACTGGTATACCGCGCCGTTCGTTCTCTCCACAACTCACCTCCCGACCAACATGCTACCTTCGGTCCATCACCCGGAGGAAAAAGCCGTGAACCAGATTGCCTTTCTCCTGATCTTTGCCGGATTCCTGGGAACTCTCTTTTTCCAGCGCTGGCTCCTCGATGCCCTGGTCGAAGCCATCGGCAATTTCCGGGGCGGCCCGCCGACGCCGAGGCATCCTTTGCCCGGCGACGACAGCCGGCTGCTTCGACGAAAACGGGTGCAGCCGAATCCCTTCCAAAATATCCCAAACAGGAAAGCCGGAGTCCGGTAGGCATCGCTCTGTCCTCTCCGGCCTGTTCTAAAACACGCAAATACCGCTGGCAAGGGAGGGCTCCGTGCCTGGGGAATGGCCGCATGCGTGCTGCCCCACAACTGTCAAACGAATGAGTTGTCGCATTCGTGAATCCCGGGCCGAAGACGGACGACGGCAGGCCGGGGATGACGAATAAACGGACGCGAAGCTGGTCGCAGGAGCGGAGCAGGGTTTTTGTCGTCTCCCCTGTTTGTGAGCCTAACGGAGACGCGAAATCGTCTGAATGGCAGCCCGGCGGTCTCAACGCAGCAGTTCCCCACGTGACGGTTTCGCGTCCGCATTACCTGTCCCGCGCTCTCCCGCCCCGTAAGCTGGAAGCAGCATGACCCGCCTCGTCTGGATCATGGCCGTCGCCTGCGGAGTCAGCGTCGCCAATATCTACTACAACCAGCCGCTGCTCGCTCAGATCGGCGTCACCTTCGCGCGCGACGCCGCTTACCTGCCCATGTACACGCAGTTGGGCGTCGCTATCGGGATGTTCCTCTTCGTCCCTCTGGGCGACATCCTCGAACGCCGCCGCCTCATTGTCACCGCCTGCCTGGCCACCGCCGCCACCGCAACCCTGATCGCCCTCGCGCCCAGCCTTCCCCTTCTCGCCCTGGCCAGCGCGCTCATCGGAATCACCTCGGTTGTCCCGCACCTCGTCCTTCCCTTCGCCGCCCAGATCTCCGCCCCCGAAATCCGCGGCCGCGTTGTCGGCACCATCCTTGGCGGCCTGCTCATCGGCATCCTGCTCGCCCGCACCGCCAGCGGTCTGATCGGAGCCGCCTTCGGCTGGCGCGCCGTGTACTGGATGGCCGCCGCACTGATGGCCTCCCTCGGCGCCGTGCTCTCCCGCCAACTCCCGCGCAGCGCGCCCACCATCGCCCTCCGCTACCCCGACCTGCTGCGTTCCATCCTCGCTCTCATCCGCCAGCAACCCCTGCTGCGGGAAGCCGCCCTCATCGGCGGTCTGCTCTTCGGCTCCTTCAGCGTCTTCTGGGCCACCCTGATCTTCCGGCTCGCTGCGCCCCCGTTCCACTACGGCGCGCGCACGGCCGGACTCTTCGGCCTCATCGGAGCCGCCGGAGCCCTTGTCGCTCCGGCCGCCGGCCGCATCACGGACCGCAAATCCCCGCGTTACACCATCGGCATCGCCATCTGCGTGACGATCCTCTCGTACCTCTGTTTCTGGCTCTTCGGAAACTCGTTCGCCGGACTGATTGCCGGCGTCGTCCTTCTCGACGCGGGCGTCCAGGCTGGCCACGTCGCCAACCAGACGCGCATCTACGGCCTGATCCCCGAAGCGCGAGGACGCCTGAACACGGTCTATATGGTCACGTACTTCGCCGGCGGCGCACTCGGCTCGGCTCTGGGCGCCTGGGGCTGGTCCGCCGCCCGCTGGACGGGCGTCTGTATCGCCGGACTCTGCCTCTCCGCCGCCGCTCTGGCTGTCCACCGCCCCCTATCGCGGCGTCAGTTTCAATAATTTGCTTGTGAGCGGCGTGTTGGGCGACATCGACGCCGTGCCGCTGTCCGTCAGCACATAAACCGCGCCGTCCGGACCCATACGGACTTCCCGGATCCGCGCTCCCAACTCCGTCAGCAGAGGCTCTTCCGCCACCACCTTATCTTTCGAAATCCGCAGCCGCACCAGCATCCGCGCGCGCAGCCCGCCCACGAACGCGCTGCCCTTCCACTCCGGAAACAGGTTCCCCGTATAGAACGCCAGCCCCGACGGCGCAATCACCGGATCCCAGTAATATACCGGTTCCTCCATCCCCTCCTGATGCGTAATGCCCGCTCCGATGGCCGTGCCCGGGTAGTCGATGCCATGCACAATCACCGGCCACCCGTAGTTCCTGCCGCGCTCAATGATGTTCAGTTCATCGCCGCCCCGCGGCCCGTGCTCGTTCTCCCACAACCGCCCCGTCGCCGGATCGAACGCCAGCCCTTCCGGATTTCGCACCCCATAAGCCCAGATCTCCGGCAGCACGCCGGGTTTCCCCAGGAACGGATTATTCGGCGCGGGCGCGCCCTCCGCCGTAATGTGCAGGATCTTACCCAGATGATTGTCCAGTTTCTGGGCGACATCCCAGGGCGGAGAATCCGAACGGTCCCCCGTCGACACAAACAGCGTCCCGTCCGGAGCGATGGCAATCCGCCCTCCCGTCTTCGCCCCCAGCCGTTTCGAAGGCATTGCAGGCTGCGCGCGGAACAGCACTTTCACCTGGCTCAGCGCGGCTTTGTCGACATCCAGCACCGCCCGTGCGACACAGGTATTGCTGTCCGTCCCGTCGCGATACTCAAAGAACGTGAAGAAGATCCGCCGGTTCGCCGCAAAATGCGGATCCGGCGCCACATCCAGCATCCCGATCCCCTTCGCCCCCGGCAGCGCCAGCCCCTCGGTGCCTGTCACACCTTTCGACAGCGCACCGTTACTGTCCAGAATCCGGATACTCCCCGGCAGCCGCTCCGTCACCAGTAGTTTCCCGCCCGGCAGAAACGCCACGCTCCACGGCGCGGGCAGACCGTCGATCAGCGTGGTTACCTTGTAAGGTGCGGTCCCGTGATAAGGCGCGCGCGTCTGCTCCGGGAACGCGGCCTGGTTGTCGGCCTTCTCGGCAGGACGCCGCTCGATCGGCCGCCCTTCCTCCCGCGCCGGCTCCGGCCCCGCGTCCGACGGATTTGGCGCCGGCCCGCCGAGTTCTCTCGCCCCCGCCGGCAGCCTGTTCACCGACAGAACATAAGCCACGACTTCGGCATTCTTTTCCCGGCTCAGACTCCCGGGCCTATCCGCCGGCATCGTGACACGGACATTCTCCAGCAGCGCGTCAACCGGCTTGGCGCGCCAGTGAGCGAGGAAGGTCTCTCCCGTCAGAGCCGGCGTCTCATGCCCTCCCGTCAACGTTGCGCCGTGACAGTTCGCGCACTGCGCCGCATAAACGGATTTCCCGCGCTCCGCCTGCGAGGCGGTATAAACGCCGTCCTGAACCGTGCGAGGCGACTGCGCCATCGCCGACACCGCAACCGCAAGCAGAAGAATGAGGACCATAATCCCCCTCATTCTATGCCGCGACGGCAACGATCAGCGAAAGCCCTGGATTGATGAGCAGCGGATAATCAGTAAATAATCCGCTGGCGCCCGCTCGAACTCCGAGATACGGATTGCATTCCTGCGAAGCATCTCCTCCACCACTCGGAACGGGAAATCACAACGCTCCAGATGAATGAGTTTCGGCTTTGGACCCTTTCGCTCGGCCAGATGGACGAAGTCCGCGTCCGCGCTGACCAACGTGCAGCCGTTTTCTCGCGCATTCCCAAATCTGCTGATCGGGCGCCTGGCTCAGACCGACATCCCGTACGTGAATGATTCCAGGAAACAACGTCCCGAGTCGAGCCGTCAATCGCGATGACAGGTTCTCGTCGAGCAACAGGCTCAAACCGGATTAGTCCGCCGTCCCGCATCCGCAGCAAATCGGTAAACAGCCGGGAAATCAGCCCGCTCCAGATCCGGGTGTTCATCCAGAATCTGGTCCTCGGTCATGCCGCAGCCCAGCCATCCGAGAACGTCCCAAACCGTGATTCGAAGGCCCCGCACGCACGGATTGCCGCCGCGCTTTCCCGTCTCGATCGCGATCCTGCCAGCGTCTGTCACCTGCATACGATCCTCTGCTACCCGACAGTATCCCACCAGTTCGCGATCTCCGCATAGCTCCCCATCCGGCCAACATTGATCGTGGCGCTCACCGCTCTCCTGCCCAAGACCATCCTCGCCCGACAGCCCGTCCACGCCCCGGTTGTCACCCGCGAGCCCCACGCAAACGGCGTCGATGTCATTTATCGAGAGGTATAGCCGGCTCAAGTTCCCTGATCAATTCCGGCAGTGCCACCGTCAGCGTAAGCCAGAGAACGCTGAGATCGACATCCGCGTACGCGTGTATCAATCGGTTCCGCATCGCAACGATTTTTGGCCACGATATATTGGGCAGTGTCTTTTTGGTTTCTTCAGAAACCCGGCTCGCGGCCTCACCGATAATCTCGATCTCTTTCACCACCGCCAGCAGGAACATGCGGTTCGTTCGGAGATCGTTGGCCGTGCGGCCGGTAAGAAAACTCATCGCTTCCCTTGCGGCATCCAGCATGTGCCGCAGCCGGATCTGATCCTCAACGCTCATACTGAACGGCCGCGGAGGCCACCACCTGATCCCGGAAATACCGGCTTAAATCCCCCGCCGTTCGCAGGTCCACCTTGCGACCAAGCATCTCGGACAGTTCCAACTCCATTCCCGCTATATCGAAAAGCGTGGGAATACGAGCCGGATCAAATTCCACAAGGATATCCACATCGCTCTCCGGCCGAAATCGCGTGGTCAATATCGATCCGAAAAGCGAAAGTTTCCGAATCCCGTTCCGCTCGCAGAACCCGGCCAATTGCTCCGCACCAAGCGCATTCCGGATCATTGAAGTCGCTTCGGTCGTCATCGCCTGCTCGCTGTCTCAGCGTAACAAAACGAGAGGAATCGAATCGCCATCCTCCCCATCTACAATCAAAACCATGCCCCGCTTCATCCCCGGATTCCTCCTCCTCACCGTCCTCCTCCCCCAAACGCTGCCCGGCCGGCAACCCGTCCACGCCCGCCACGCCATGGTGGTCACCCGCGAACCCCATGCTACGGACGCGGGTCTCGCCACTCTCCAGTCCGGCGGCAACGCCATCGACGCCGCCGTCGCCGTCGCCTTCGCGCTCGCCGTCACCCACCCTTCCGCCGGCAACCTCGGCGGCGGCGGCTTCATGCTCATCCGCCTCGCCTCCGGAGCCTCCACCTTCATCGACTTCCGAGAACGCGCCCCCGGTTCCGCCTCCCGCGACATGTACCTCGATCCCGCCACCGGCAAGCCCACCCAGGACTCCCTCGTCGGCTACCGCGCCTCCGGCGTTCCCGGCACGGTCCGCGGCATGGAATACGCCCACGCCAAATACGGCAAAAAGCCGTGGAAATCCCTGCTCAATCCCGCCATCAAACTCGCCGCGGACGGCTTCCCGCTCTCTTACGGGCTCTCCCAAAACCTTCGCAGCGCCAACACCAGCGCCCGCCTCGCCCGCTTTCCCGAAACCAAACGCATTTTCCTGAAAAACGGCGCCTTTTACGATTTCAACGAAACCTTTAAACAGCCCGACCTCGCCCGCACCCTGAAGCGCATCCGCGACTACGGCGCCAAAGACTTCTATGAGGGCCGCATCGCCCACCTGCTCGCCGCCGACATGGCCGCCCACCACGGCGAAATCACCCTGGAAGATCTTCGCGCCTACAAAGCCATCGAACGCAAGACTATCGAAGGTTCCTATAAGGGCTACGGCATCGTCACCGCGCCTCCGCCCAGTTCCGGCGGCGTTGGCCTGCTGCAGATGTTCGGCATGCTCGAATCCACCGGCTATGAAAAATCCGGCGCCGGGTCCGCCCTCTCGCTCCACTACGAGGCCGAAGCCATGCGCCGCTACTTCGCCGATCGCGCCGAATACTTGGGCGATCCCGATTTCGTCAAAGTCCCCGTCTCTGGCCTCCTGAGCCCCCAGTACAT